>Ga0207678_10000337_pt1 | contig 42242 bp, 39 predicted proteins | sample KBSC63metaG_FD_184319 | JGI IMG/M metagenome (GOLD analysis project Ga0207678, IMG submission 184319) | Corn rhizosphere microbial communities from Kellogg Biological Station, Michigan, USA - KBS C6-3 metaG (SPAdes) (version 2) | ecosystem: Host-associated > Plants > Roots > Rhizosphere > Soil ... | reverse complement strand
CCGACCTCGACCGACCCAACGAGGGCGTGTTCTCGTTCCAGGACGAGGATGAACAGTGGCTGTCGCTGCGCTATGACCTGACCGCGCCGCTCGCCCGCTACGTCGCTGAGGGCCTCAAGGAGCAAAAGCTCACGCTGCCCTTCCGCCGCTACGCCGTCGGCCCCGTCTGGCGCAACGAGAAGCCCGGCCCCGGCCGCTTCCGCCAGTTCACCCAATTCGACGCCGACACCGTCGGCACCGACAACATCGCCGCCGACGCCGAGATCTGCATGCTCGCCGCCGACACGATGGAAGCCCTCGGCATCAAGCGCGGCGACTACGTGATCAAGGTCAACAACCGCAAGGTTCTTGATGGCGTGATGGAGACCATTGGTCTAGCTGGCGACTCCAATGCGGGCCGTAGGCTTACTGTCTTACGAGCGATCGACAAATTCGACCGTATTGGAGAGGGGGGTGTCCGCGCTCTACTTGGCAAGGGTCGAAAGGATGAGAGCGGTGACTTCACTCCTGGTGCTCAACTTCCGGAAAGCCACATCGAGGTGATAGTTGCACTCGTCCTCAAAGGACACGGTGCAACTTGGCGAGGCACGAATCTCCACTCGATGCCGACTGCGGATGAGTGGACCAGAACCGCTGCGGAAATGGAGGAGATGACTAAGCAAAAGGGGGAGCCAGGTACCTACTTCTATAGCAACCGAGACTTGGTCCTTGAATGGAGTGAACTCGTCAAAGGTTCTGAGACTGGCGGCCAAGGTGTCCACGAGCTGCTTGAAATGCAGACACTAATGCAGTCCGCCGGATATGGATCGAAACGCTTTCGCATTTCGGCCGACGTAATCCGCGGCCTCGAATACTACACCGGCCCCGTGTTCGAAATTGAACTGACGTTCCAGGTGCCCAACGAGAAGGGGCAGCCGGTGGTGTTCGGCTCGGTCGGCGGCGGAGGCCGTTACGACGATCTCGTCGCGCGCTTCGCCGGCGAGAAAGTTCCCGCAACCGGCTTTTCGATCGGCGTGTCGCGTCTGCAGGCAGCGCTGTCATTGATCGGCGCCAAGCCGCAAGCTGCGCTCGGGCCTGTTGTCGTGCTGGTGATGGATAAGGGCGAGGTCGGCCGCTATCAGATGCTCACGCAGACACTACGCAATGCCGGTATCCGCGCCGAAATGTATCTCGGCTCGTCGGGCATGAAGGCGCAGATGAAGTATGCCGACAAACGCAACGCGCCGTGCGCCATCATTCAAGGCTCCGACGAGCGCGCCAAGGGCGAAGTCACGATCAAGGACCTGATCGAAGGCGCCAAGGCCGCCGCCGCGATCAAGGACAACAAGGAATGGAAAGCGGCGCGTCCGGCGCAGTTTGCCGTCGCGGAAGCGAACCTCGTCGACGAAGTCAAAAAACTCATCGCGCGGCATCAGGATTAAACGACGATGGCCGCTGTATCGACGCGAAGTCTCGAAGAGCTTGAAGCGCAGGCGCGCGTTCTCTTGTCCGTCTTTACGAATGCGGACTATGAAACCGTTGCGCCGGCGATCATCCAGCCTGCCGACGTGTTTCTCGATGTCGTCGGCGAGAGCCTGCGCGCGCGAACCTACGTGTTCACCGATCCCGACGGTGCCGAGCTTTGTCTCAGACCCGATCTTACCGTGCCGACGTGCCGGCTGCACTTGGCGCGATATGCCGATCCCGGAACGCCCGCCAGATACTGCTACAACGGCGCTGCGTTCCGGTTTCAACCGCAAGCGGCGGACGCCCGTCACCCGCGCGAATTTCGCCAGGCCGGCATCGAACGTTTCGGCGATCGGGCGCGCGAAGAGGCGGAGGCGGAAACCATCGCAATCGTGATCAAGGCTATCGAGTCGGCCGGACTGAAGGACTGGTCGATCCGTCTTGGCGATCTCGGTCTCTTTTCGAGCGTTCTTGATGTCGCGGGCTTGAGCCCGCGCTGGAAAAAGCGACTCGACGATGCATTCCTCAAGCCGTTGTCATTCCGCGAGGCGCTGAAGACATTCGCCGTCAGCGCCCGTTCGGCCTCCGCATCCGTGCCGGACGCGCTGCTGTCATCGCTTCGCCGCGACGACCGCGCTGCGAGCGAGGCCGCGGTCGCAGCCTACCTCGACGAAAAATCCATCGAGCTCATCGGCACGCGGGCGCTCGCCGATATCACCGCGCACTTGATAGGCATTGCGGAGGATCGCGAGGAGAAGCCGCTCGACGCGGCGGCCGTCGATCTCATCAAACGCTACGTCGGCGTATCGGGACCGGCCACCAAGGCGGGGGCGATCATTGACAAGTTGCTGAACGGCTTGGGCCGTGGATCCGGCACCGCGCTTGAAGCCTATGACCGCCGCCTGGCGCTGCTCGCCAACTCCGGCATCGATCTCGACCGCGTGACGTTCTCGGCCGAGTTCGGAAGAACGCTCGCGTACTACACCGGGCTCGTCTTCGAAGTTCACTTGAAAGCGCATGGGCCCGAAAGTCCCATCGCGGCCGGGGGCCGCTACGACGGATTGATGCGAGCCGCGGGCGCCGGAATCGATGTTCCGGCCGTCGGCGCCGCCATTCATACCGAGCGTCTTTGGGATGCCGTTCGGGGAGGGGCGCAATGAGCAAGCTGACGCTCGCTATCCCTTCCAAGGGCCGGCTGATGGAGCAAACGACCGACATGTTCGGCCGCGCCGGTCTCGTCGTGCGCAAGGCCGGTCACGCGCGCGGCTATCGCGGTGAGATCGACGGTCTCGCCGATGTCGACGTTGTCTATATGTCGTCCGCCGAAATTGCAGAGGCGCTGAGGGCGGGAAGCATTCACCTCGGCATCACGGGCGAGGATCTCATACGCGAAAGCATTTCCGACGCCGAGACGCGGATACGTTTCGTGCAAAAGCTCGGCTTCGGCTTTGCCGACGTCGTCGTGGCGGTGCCGGAATGCTGGATCGACGTCACAACCGTTGCCGACCTCGAGGACATCGCCTTTCCATTCCGGCGGCGGCATGGGCGATGGCCGCGCGTCGCGACGAAGTACACGAACATGACGCGCCGGTTTTTTGCCACGAAGGGCTTCGGCGACTACCGGATCATCGAAAGCGCCGGAGCGACGGAGGGTGCACCCGCCGCGGGAACGGCCGAGCTGATCGTCGACATCACGACGACCGGCGAAACGCTCAAGGCTAACGGGCTCAGGATTTTGGATGATGGCGTCATCCTGAAGTCGCAAGCCAATCTCTTTGCCTCGAACGTCGCGGCTTGGACTCCGGCGCTCGAAAATTTGCGTGGTGCAATCGCCGATCAAATTGCCCATTCGATTCCTGGCAGTGTACGATCGAAGTAAGCAACCATTAAGATTGCCGGATAATATCCGCGCTGATGATCAGTGTTCATCAGATTTCGGCCGTTGTGGCGGGCGAATATCGCGACAACGGCGTGTTTGCTGAACCTGGTCAAATACCGTGTCCGCATTGCGTAATCGTCCCGAGCGGCCTGCTTTCGGTCGCCGCCCATCGCTCCTCAACGCCGTTGTCTTGATGGAAGGCGGAGCGCCGCTCAGATGCTTTGTCGTCGATATCGGTGAAGGCGGCGCAGTTCTCGAGTTCTGGAAACCGTTGGCACTACGACCGCATTTTCGCCTGCAGTGGGAAGCGCTGGGCATCGGTGCCGAATGCATGGTGCATTATACCGAGGGCTCACAGGTCGAAGTGCGATTTACATCAGACGAAGGCCCGGCCATTGCGCGCCGGTTTGGTGCTCGCGTTGATGCTCCCGCGATCGAGGCGGTTAATTGCGTTCCTGCGCTGCCGAAGGCGGCAGAGCATACGTACAAAAGAAGCGCTGGCGCCGATTTGGTGCGGAGATTACGCGACGCGCGGTGAAGCAGACTCCGCCGTCTCTCACGCGGAATCCGCAAGCAGGCATTTGAGAACGCCGTAGTCGTAACGTCCCCCGAGCGCGGCGAACGCCGGGCCGAGCTTACCCGTGTCGCGCGTTTCACAGCGTTCGAAGGCCGCCTCGATTTCATCGCGCTCTGCCGAGTCGAGCTGCACCGCGTCCGCTGACGCGATCAATCCGGCTTCGATCGCCTCGGCCAAATGCCCGTAAATCGTCGTCACTTCCAGGCTTCTCTCGGCGGCGATAGCCTCCGGGTCGAGCCCGCGCAGATGGCCGGCGAGCGTCGCATTGACGCTCGGCGACAGGCGGTTGACGAGCAGCGGGTGCTTCTTGAAATGCGAGATGGTTTCGAGAAAAGCCGAGCCGTAACGCGCGATCTTGCTGGCGCCGAGGCCGAGAATGTCGTGCAGTGCCGCGGTAGTTGTGGGCCGCTTTTCCGCGAGTTCGATCAGCGTTCGGTCCTGCGCCACGACATAGGGCGGTAGTTTTGCAGCCCCGGCGAGCTTCAGCCGCAGCGCTCTCAGCGCATCGAACAGCGGCTGGTTCTCGCGCGCAACTTTTGAGGAAACGGACGCGGCGCGTTTCGACGTCTTTGCGGCCTGCCGCGTCACGCGCATCAGAAAACGCTCTTCGCCGCGCAGCAGCGGCCTCGCGCGCTCGGTCAGAATGAGCGTGCCCATGCCCTCATCATCGCCGGTCAGATAGCCGGCCGCCGTCAACTGGCGAAAGAGCCCTTTCCACGTTGTCTGCGGCACATCCTTGCCGATGCCGAACACCGACAGGCGATCATGGCCATTGCGCAGCACGCGCTCATCGGCCTTGCCGGCAAGAATGTCGGCGAGATACGTGACGCCGAAACGCTGGCCGGTGCGATAGACCGCCGAGAGCGCCTTTTGCGCGATGACGGTGCCGTCTTCCGTGCGAGGCGGGGCGAGGCAATTATCGCAGTTGCCGCAAGGCGGCGAGTTCAGCTCGCCGAAGTAGGCGAGAAGCGCCTGCCGCCGGCATCCTGGCATTTCGGCCAACCCGACGAGCGCGTCGAGCTTTTGCCGTTGGACGTGCTTGAAAGCGTCGGCGCCATCGGATTGGGCGATCCATTGCCGGAGCTGCACGATGTCCTGCAGACCATAGGCCATCCAGGCGTTAGCCGGTTCTCCATCGCGACCGGCGCGTCCCGTTTCCTGATAATAGGACTCGATCGATTTCGGCAGGTTGAGGTGGGCGACGAAGCGTACGTCCGGCTTATCGATGCCCATGCCGAAAGCGATGGTCGCCACGATGATGATGCCGTCATCGCTCAGGAATTTCGTCTGCGCAGCGGCCCTGACCGGCGCATCGAGCCCGGCGTGATAGGCCAGCGCTTTGCGGCCTTTCGACGATAGCCACGCCGCCGTCTCGTCGACGGATTTGCGCGACAGGCAATAGACGATCCCTGCGTCGGTCGAATGTTCCGTCTCGATGAATTGCCACAGCCTTTCGCGGGCGCTGGTGCTACCGAGCTCGGCGATGGTGTAGCGGATGTTCGGCCGGTCGAAGCTGGCGATGAAGGTCGCGGCGTTTTCAAGCGACAGTTCCGAAATGATGTCCTGGCGCGTGCGCTCGTCCGCCGTAGCCGTCAGCGCGATGCGCGGCACGTTCGGAAAACGCTTCGCGAGAATCTTGAGCTGGCGGTATTCGGGCCGGAAATCGTGACCCCATTGCGAGACGCAGTGCGCCTCGTCGATTGCAAAAAGCGCAATGTCGCTGCGTTCAAAAAGTCCCAGCGTCCGGTCTTGCACGAGGCGCTCGGGCGCGACGTAGAGGAGGTCGAGGCCGCCCGCCGCGAACTGCCGTTCGATTTTATCTTGCGTGCTGCGATCCTGAGTCGAATTCAGGTAGGCAGCTTTGACGCCAAGATCGTTTAGCGCGTCGACCTGATCCTGCATCAGCGCGATAAGCGGCGATACGACAATGCCGGTACCGCGCCGGACGAGCGCCGGAATCTGGTAGCACAACGATTTGCCGCCGCCGGTCGGCATCAGCGCCAGGCAATCGCCGCCATCGAGCACAGTAGCGATGATATCGCCCTGCAACGGCCGAAAGCCCTTGTAGCCGAAGACCCCTTCGAGCTTCGAACGCGCCGCGTCGAGAGGAGTCTCGGCGGAGGGCTCAAATCTGAGGGGAAGCGGCGCGGCGCGAGCCGGCATCGATGGAACCTATGCGCATGACATCAAGAACCGGACGCTAGTCCGATTCGCGCATTCCGCCCCACCGCGAGCGACAAAAATAAAAGCTAAAGTCTCTGATTTTGCGGGGATATTGCCGAACGGTGGGGTTTAAGCCGCTTTTCGGCATGCCTGTTCAGGATGGGTTCACGTTTGCCAGGCTAATGTCAAAACCAAGCTGGTGTCACATCCCCCCGTGCGCACCAGATGCTGCTGCGCCCGGCCAAGTCCCCGACCCCCCAGTCTCCCACTTGGCCGGGCTGCGGCGCGCTTCAAACCCTAAATTAGACCGCGACGTTGCCGCTAAGCTGGATGCGCTGGTTCGCGCCCGGTTCACGAACGAGGTCTGGCCCTACCATTTCGCCGAATTGCATTTCGCGGATGGCGCCATCTTTGGCGTTCGAAATCAAGTTGTTGGCGATCAGGCATTTCCCTGCTTCCGGCGCCCCCGTGACGGAGATGCCGACGCGCGCGTGTCGTATGACGTTGCCGGTCGCCGAAACGTCGCGCATGAACGTCCCCCAGCCGATCTGGATACCAACTGTCGGAGCATTTTCGATCGTGTTGCCGATGACAACCGCGTCGGCCTCGACGCCGATGCCTTCGCCGCGCTTATCATCCTTCTCGTGCTCGCGGCGAAAGAGGTTGCGGATCAGATTGCCTTGAATGACGGCGAGACGGCCGCCTTCGTTGAAGTTGGTCACCGAAATGCCCGTGGCCGCCGCATCGACGAGATTGTTGGCGATCAATGCACCTTCAAAACCGAATTCGGCATAAAGCGCGACTTCACCGAGCCGTTCGCAGCTGTTTGCGATGATCTGGATGTTGGATGCCGCGTTGCCCCGCACCGCCGTGTAAACGCAATCGAAAATCCGGTTGCCGGTGACGAGAACGCTGCCGGCGCGGAAGACGTTGATGCCGTTGCCGTACTCGCCCGTGCCGCCGGCCGCATTGCGGATTTTCGAAATGCGGTTGCTGGAGACGATGGTGCCGTCCTCCTCGGCGCGCGACCGCCAGACGAGAATGCCGTTGTTGCCGCAATCGGTCACGATATTGCCGGTGATGTCGAGCCCGTGCGAGTCGAGGCTCTTCAGCCCGGCGTCGAGCGCATTGCTGATCGAAATGCCCTTGATGCACCCGCCGCACTCGACGAGCGAAAGCCCGATGCCGAAACTGTTTCGGATATCGAGATCGGCGAGATGCACATTTTTGCACCGCGATAGGTTGATGAGACCGTCGCCGCGCGATACGTCGAACGCTTTGTAGGCTCCGTCTAGCGAAATGCCGTCGAGCACCAGTCCGTCGGTCTTGTCGGCCGTCACGAACGCCGCTCCGCCCGCGAAGACCAGCGTTGTCGTCCGTGCGGTTCCGATAAGCCGCGTGCCGGCCCGCAGCCGCAGATCGCTGACAATGAATTTGCCCGGCGGCAGAACGAGCGGAATGTCCTTCTCGGCCGCCGTATCGATGGCGGCCTGCAAGGCGGCGGTCTGATCGCGATTGTCGTCTGGAGCAAGGTCTAGCGACACAGCGGATGCGGCGCGAGGCGCCGGTCCGCTTTCCGTTGCACGCGCAGCGGTCGCGACGGCACCGAGGCCGAGGCCTACACCGATAAGGGAACGGCGATCGAGAGTCATTCAGCTGCTCCGGTTTTTGCCTTTTCAGAAGCAAACTTCGAGCCAGCGCGTCAGACGTTAAGTCGAGGTTAAGGTCGCGAAGCGGACACGGGTCCGAGCGCAAATTTTATGATTTCGAGGGCACCTGCAACGGCCTCGGCCAACATGAACGGCGGCGTCATCAAGTCGGTAGGGATATGCACGAACCCGACCCTGCAATCGTCGCCCCGGCGCTCGGCGAGTGCAAGTGAATGATAAAGCGCGGCATTGCAGAGATAGCCACCGGCGTCGTTCGAAAGGGATACGGGGTAGCCTTTGCTCTCCAGCGTTGCAGCGATCGAAGGGGCCGCAATGGTGACTGCGCGGACAGTCGGGCCGTTGTCTTCAAGGCTTGGCGAGCGCGGCACGCATCCCGCCGCATCGGGTGACGCTCGGCAGAAATTTTTGGCTTCAGTTTCAACGCGAAATCCGAGAGCTCCTGCCGCGACGCCGAAGTGCAAGGCCAGTCGCGGCGCGTGGCGGGCATGGAGCGACGCGATCAGCCGCGGCACGCGATCCCATTCGGTAGGCAATATGGCAGATGCGAAATGATAGCCCGGTAGATCGCGCCGGGCCCGCCGGACGACAGCTTTGACGAGATCGGCAGAAGCGTTTCGAGGCACTCCCGGGAACGAGCCGAAGCCGGTCAGCAGAACGGACGGGGGCAAGTTGGCCATGGATGGAATATAGGTCGTCAGCGCCCGCGTCTGAAAGTGATTACAGGGTCAATTTGGCGGAAGGCCCGATGAACTCTCACTGAAGTTTCATCATCGCCATGATGCGCTCGACGGCCAGAGTGGGAAGCAGCGTGCCGTCGCGGACAGAAGCTTCGATGCCCGGAAGCTCGGCCGCAATCTGCGGGTTGGCTTTCAGTGCCGCCATCAATCGGTTTTCGAGCATGTCGCGCATCCACGACACGGCCTGAGCCTGGCGGCGAGATTGGAATTCTCCCGTGGCGGTCATCTTGTTGCGATGTTCGAGGACCTTCGCCCAAAGTTCTTTCAGTCCGCGATTGTCGAGGCCCGATACGGTCACGACCGGCGGAAACCATGTCGCGCCGGCGGGTGTGAAAATCTGCAACGCCGCCTTGTAGTCGGCTGCGGCCCGTTCGGCGCGTTTGACGTTGTCGCCGTCTGCCTTGTTGATGGCGATCATGTCGGCAAGCTCGATGATGCCCTTCTTGATCCCCTGCAGGTCGTCGCCGCCGCCGGAAAGCAGCAGCACCAGGAAGAAGTCGACCATGTCGGCGACCGCGACTTCCGATTGGCCGACGCCCACCGTCTCGACGATCACCACATCGAAGCCCGCCGCCTCGACGAGCGCCATCGTCTCGCGCGTCCGCTTCGTCACGCCGCCCAATGTTCCCGAAGACGGCGAAGGCCGGATGAATGCATTCTTCTCCTGCGCCAGCGAACTCATGCGTGTCTTGTCGCCAAGGATTGAGCCGCCCGTCCGCTTTGACGTCGGATCGATGGCGAGCACGGCGACGAGGTGGCCGTCGGCAATGAGGTTCATGCCGAGCTGATCGATCGTCGTCGATTTGCCGACGCCGGGGACGCCGGTCATACCCAACCGAACGGCATTGCCGGTTTTCGGCAAGAGTTCTTGCAGCACGGCTTGCGCCAGTCGGCCGTGCTCGGGATTGGTGCTTTCGACGAGCGTGATGGCCCGGGCGAGCAGCGCGCGGTCTCCGGCGGGAATGCCGGTCACATAGTCGGCGATGGGAATACGACTGGCGCTAGCGGTGGCGATGGCCATGACTTTACGGGGAAATCCTAATTTTTGACGGCTTGAGCATGGGCAGGAACACGGCCCCCGGCAAGCCGGGATTTCGCCGCTGGCTGCTGTCATAGAGGACTGTTACGGAGAGTTTGTTGCCGGACGGGTCCGGGCCTCGTAAATTCGTTAAAATTGGTCCCGGGGGAGGGGTGGCATGGTTCCGCTTGCTGAATGTCGCTTACGACCGCTGCCTCGCACGCTATCTATTTTAGCGGCCCTGCTCGGCGCTGGACTGTTGGCCTCGGCCTGCAGCGAAGCGCCGAAGCTCGCAAAGGCGCCCACCTCGTATCCGACAACGAGCGAAGAGAAGGCCAGTCCGCCGCCGGAAGCTCCCGAAGCTAATAAATCCGACGAGGACGCTCGCCGGAAAGCAGCCGAGGCAGAGGAAGCCGAGCGGGTTCGGGAACTCAGCCGCCAGGAAAGCGCGGCAAAGCAAAAGCATTCGCGCCGCTACGAACCGGAGCCGGGCGCAGGCGCATCCGCGCCGGGAGCAGGTGCGGAGCCGAGCCTACCCGACACCAACGAGCCCTCCTACGATGCTCAGGGAGCGGCCGGAGGTGGTTCATCCGAAGTACCGCCCAATGAGTCGCGCGCAGCCGGCGAAAGTGCTTCGCCGATGCAACCCGAAATGCCATCGGGAGGCGCGGCACCGCCGAGCGACATGACACCTTCACCGCCCCCGCCGGCATCCGTCGGCCAAGGCGCGCCGCCTCCCACGATGGAACCCCCACCCGTCGCTGAAGCGCCGCCGCCACCTCCCGCCGCGGAACCTCCCGCAATGAAGCCCGGTGCTGCCGCACCGTCGCTCCCTTCACCGCAACCGAGCCTTCCGCCGCCCGTGGCGAGCCCGGCGCCGCCACCGCCCGCCGCGGCACGCGCGGCCCCGACCGCAGATCCCTCCAAGACCTATGACGTGGTGCCCGTCTTCTACGGCACGGACCGGGCGGTCGAACCCGATCCCAAGCGTCTGCAATTTGGTTCGGAGCGCGGGCACAAGCTGCAACTCGGCCGGGCTCTGATAACCGTGCCGTTGGCTCATAAAGTTCCGCATATCGAACGGCCGTGGCTGATCGAAATTCCGTACTTCAAGGTCAAGATCTACGAGGAAAAGGAAGACCCGGCGAAGCATTTCACGCTGCAGGAAATTTCGAGCCTGACGGAAGATCAGATGCTGGCGCTCGTCAAACAGCGCCTGGCGCAATCGTCGACGTTCAAGGACCACGCCTTCGTCTTCGTGCACGGCTTCAACACGTCATTCGATTGCGCGCTCTACCGCACGGCGCAGATCGCCTACGATCTGAAGTTCGACGGCGTACCGTTCGTCTACAGTTGGCCGTCGGGCGGCAAGGTCGCCAGCTATACCTACGATCACGGCAGCGTCGAGCAGGCTGAGCCGACGCTCGCTGAATTTCTCAACCTCGTCATACAAAAGAGCGGCGCCAAGTCGATCAGCCTCATCGCTCATTCGATGGGCAATGAACTTCTGCTTCGCGTACTCGAGCGGCTGAGACCTAAAATCCCGGATGGCGTCGTGATAAGCCAAGTGATCCTGGCGGCCCCGGATGTCGATCGCGACAAGTTCAACATCATCGCGCGGCAGATCACGAATTTCGCCAAGGGCGTCACGCTTTACGCCGCCTCGAACGACCGGGCGCTGGGTTACTCGGCAAAATTCTGGGGCGGCGTGCCGCGTGCCGGCGACGTCCCGATCACGGGTCCGCTCATCATTCCGGGCGTCGATACGATCGACGTGACCGCCGTTTCGACCGACGCGCTGGGACTCAATCACTCGGGGTATGCTGAAAACCCAGCCTTGCTCGATGACGTGAAGGCGCTCGTCGAATTCGGTCTGAGACCGCCCGACAAGCGGATCAAGAACGTGCTGACCGTTGAATCCGAAGCCGGCACGTTCTGGCGCTTCCAAGTCGCGAAGTGAGCCGGCGAAAGTTCAAACGCACGGGATTAAAAGCCCGCCACAAAACCTTGTGACCGGCGCGATCGCGCCGGACTTGTAAAGACTTCATTTACCCGGTTGCAGCACAGTCCTTCGTTACTCGTTAGAGTTTTCGGGGATTTTGTCATGCGTCGTCCTCTCGTGAGATTGTTCGGTACTGCCTTTTTTGTGGGATGTGTGGCGCTCGTTGCGGCCGGTGCAATCGGCGAAGCCGCCGAAGGCGACAAAGTCGCGACCGCAGACTCGCAAATCGTTCCTGCCCCTGTTTCCGATTCCAAGGCAGGCGCCAGGAACCTCAACACGATCCCTGAAGATGGCCTTGGCGCCGAAGTTGGAATGGGGCCAAACAACCGTCTCGTGAGTAAGCTGATCGCGGCACGGCCCAATGAAGATCTGATCATCTGCGTCGCGGGCTGCTTCAGCGGACGCGATCGCGTCGTCTACGCGCAGCCGATCGAGAAACCCATCGCCAAGTCAGCAGCGGCCAATCCGGCCGCGCCCACCATTTTGAATGGCGATTCCGACGGTACGACCGGCAATGATGCCAATGCGGCATCGTTGATCCGGGGAAGCCAGTGAGTTCCGCCGCCGCGTCTGTCACTATTGACGCGGTGGACTGAAACCCGCGACGATCGTGCCGCACGGATCGAGCGGCGCAAATACCATCATCGCATGCTAATCATGTCCTGTCGGTCGTCGACCGATCAGTGAGCGCTGTTGCGCGGATAGCTGATGAGTACGATCAATCCAGAACGCGGCACGCGATGATCTTTCGGCTCGTAATGACTGTTGCGCTCGTGTCTTCTACGAGCGCATTCGCCGTTGGCATTACGGCCAAGCAAGTCACTGAGATATTGTTTGCGGCCGACGCCGCCCGGCCCGCGGATTTTTCCGGCAAGGACCTGAGTGCGCTCGATCTCGCGGGTCTCAACTTCAAGCAGGCGCGGCTTCAAGGCGCCAACCTCTACGCGGCGGATCTATCGAGAGCCGATCTTGCGAAGACCGACCTCTCGGGCGCGCGCCTCGATGCGGCGAGCGTCACGCGCACCAATTTTTCCGGCGCAAATCTTTCGGGCGCTACGCTTCTGACGATCACGGCCTACGCATCGATCGAGCCCGATCCGGCAGATGCGCCAAACTTCGCGAATGCGAACTTATCGCGTGCGGACATTGCGGCGCGGCTCGACGGCGCCGACTTCAGCGGAGCCGATCTCAGCGGCGCGCGCCTCGGCCGGCTCGTCGCGACGTGGGGATCGTTCCGGCCGCGCGCCGTTCTCAACGGTGCCAAGTTTACCAGTGCCCGGATGCGTCGAACCGATCTCGGGGAGGCAATGTTGCGCTTCGCCGACTTTCGCGGTGCCGATCTGACCGAAGCGAATCTCAAAGGTTGCGATTTATCGAGTGCCGATTTTACCGGCGCCGACTTCACCGGAGCGGACGTTACGAACGCCGATTTCGACGGCGCCATCCTGAAAAACGTCAAAGGTTTGGCGGCTGCCACCGGTTTGCCGCAAGCCAGGAACCTCGCCAAGGCGCGCCGTTAGCTCGCCATCCCCGCGCCCCGACGGATCGCCCGGACGGCTTCGTTCTTACCTGCGACGGCCAGGCACCCTTGCTCCCCCCAACGCCTCGGCCCGCCGGATCGAAGGAGATTGTTCATGAAAAATCTATCGCGCGGCGCTTGGCTTGCGGTTGCGGCGGTCGCCGCTATTCCAGCAACCATCGCCATTGCAAAAACGGCCGACAACGCCGGTTGGCGGATGACGCCCGAGACGCGTTCGCGTCTTGAGGACGGCCGGCTTGCCATGGCCAAGGTGGCGCTGAAGCTCAACGCCGATCAGGAAAAGCTTTGGGCGCCTGTCGAACAGCAAGTGCGCGACACGTTCAAGGTGCGGGAAGAGAGACGCGCCGAACGGGCCAAGAAGCGCGAGGAACGCAAGGCCGAGAAGTCCGAAGGTGGCGAACATAAGCGCGCGGATCTCGCGGCGCGCTACGAGAAGATCAGCCAGAGAGTGTCGGAGCGCGCCGATCGGCTGAAGGCGTTCTCGTCGGCGTTCACGCCATTCTACGCGTCGCTTTCCGATGAGCAGAAAGACGTCCTGCGTCCGCTGATGCGTGAGCTATCGCCGGGCTTCGGCATGCATGGCCGTCATGGCCCGCGTTGGGCATTCGGCGGCTGGGGTCCCGGCGGCGGACCGCGCCATCACGGCTGGCACGGTGGAGACCGCGGCGGTCACGATCGCCAGGGTGCGCCGGGTATGCAGGATAACGGCCCGGACAACGATGGCGGCCCAGCCGATGTCGAGCCCGACAAAAAGGGCTGAGCCGATCATTCGTTGTCGACGTTGTCTTCTCCGCACTGGCCGGGCGCATTTGCCCGGCCTTTTTTATAGGCCGGGCTTAGTGCGGGTCGGAGTGTCAGGACGTGGGGTTGGGATTGCGGCCCGGGCGTGCGTGGCCGCGATCTTCGTCACGCCGGAGGAATTTCGGCGCGTCGTTACCTTTCCATCCGGTGCGGCTATCGCCGCCACGCTCGTTGTTACGCTTCATGGGCGCGTTACCGGCTTCACGTTTGGCGCCGGTCTCGCCGTTCCGGGGACGCCCGGTCTGTGCAGGACCGCCGCGATGCTCATCCGCGCGGCGTGCCGGGCGGTGTTCACCCGAACGATGCTCAGCGGAGCGTTCATTTTGGCCGCGCTGATCAGGAGTGCGTCGTTCGCCACGATGCGGGTTGGAAGGGGCGGGCCTATCCTGGCGGCCGGCAACTCCGAATACCGCCTTACCGCCCACATGGCCGTTGGACGGGCTCGATTGATCGGAATGACCATGGCGCGCATGTGCCGGGCCATTGTTCGGCCGATCGCCGTAGGGCCGGTCATCGTGCGAACGGGCTTTCGCGCCATCCTGCTTGGGACGTCCGCCGCCGCGATGGCCTTCGCCACCACGACCGTTACGCGGCGCGCCATCACGGCGCGGGGCGTTAGTTGCTTGATGCGGACGCCGCTCGGGCGACGGCAGGGTTTCGCCGCCGACGTCGCCGATGACCTCGATTTTCTGCTTCATCAGGCGTTCGATCGCCAGGATTTCCTTGCGCTCTGACGGATCGCAAAGCGAGATCGCGATGCCGCTGTTACCTTTGCGGGCCGTCCGGCCGACGCGGTGCACGTAGGTTTCGGGGTCGAGCGGCATGTCGAAATTGACGACATGCGTAATGTTTGAAACGTCGATGCCGCGCGCCGCAATGTCGGTCGCGACGAGAACGCGAACGTGGCCCGACATGAAGTCATTGAGCGCCCGCTGGCGGGCGTTCTGGGCTTTGTTGCCGTGGAACGCCGAAGAGCTGATGCTGGCCATCGCCAAACGCTCGGCGACGCGGTCGGCGCCGCGCTTCGTGCGCGTGAAGACGATGACGCGTTCGCAGGCCGCATCGGCAAGGATCGTGTGCAACCGGCTCTGCTTCTCCGGGGTGCGAACGATCATGACCTTCTGATCGATACGATCGACGACCATTGTCTTTGTCGACAGGTCGACGCGGAATGGGTCTTGCAGGATGTCGTAGGCGAACTTCCTGATTTCGGTCGGCATCGTCGCCGAAAACAGCGCCGTGCGGCGCTTCATCGGGATCAGCGAAACGATCTTCTTGATGTCGCGGATGAAGCCCATGTCGAACATGCGGTCGGCTTCGTCGATCACAAGCGTCTGCACGCCGGAAAGATCGCAGCTGCGCATGTTGACGTGATCGAGCAGGCGGCCGGGCGTCGCGACGAGCACATGCACGCCACGCTTCAGCGCGTTGATCTGCGGACCCTTGCTGACACCACCGAGCACGACGGCGCGGCGGATGTTCATGTTGCGCGAGAGGCTTGCCACTTCCTGATCGATCTGGATCGCGAGTTCGCGCGTCGGCGCCAGGATCAGGGTCATAACCTGCTTCCAGCCGAGCTCGACTGGATTTGCTGCAATCTTCTGCAGGATCGGGAGAAGGAACGTTGCGGTTTTGCCGGAACCTGTCTCGGCCATGCCGAGCAGGTCGCGGCCCTCAAGCTGCGGCGGCAACGCCTGCACCTGGATAGGTGTCGGCGTCGTATACCCGCACTGAGTGAGGGCACGCGAAAGAGGCTCGGCAAAACCGAATGCCTCGAAAGTCTGGATTGTCAAAGTGAAGAATTCCCAAGGGCTTCAAGCCCGTGCACTTGGTGCCGGGTCTCGTCCCATGGCCCACACCGGCGCTTTCGGGGTGTGGCCTTGTCTGAAGGATTGATCTGGATGCAGGGTCGAGCGCGGTAGGTTTAACCGCTTGAAGTGGCACGAGGACCCGAGCGCCATCGAAGAGCAATGAGCGGTGTATGAGGATGTTCGTGGGCCAAGTCAAGGCATTACGCCGTGACGTGCGGCTCTGCCGCGGTGCAAGATATCCCCTCTCACGGATTTACGTTGAGAGGGGGGTCTGTCATCTCCCGCATTCTGCGATCGCTCGGCGCATCGCGGCGCTGACGCCGGGCTCAGTCATCGCGTGACCGGCGTTATCGATGATTTCGAGCCGTGCATCCGGCCAAGCCGCCGCCAGCGCGTAGGCGTTCTGAGGCGGACATAAAAGATCGTAGCGGCCCTGCACGATCGTACCCGGAATGCCTTTAAGGCTGTGGGCATCGGCCAGGATTTGGCCGGGCTGCAAGAAGAAGCTGTGGCGGATGTAATGGGCTTCGACGATCGGTGTCGGCGGCACGCGAGCACCTTCGCGGACGTCGCCGGTCAGCGTGACGTTTCGCGGCGCCAGCTCAGAGAGCGCGTGTTCGTAGGTGAACCAGGCGTGGGCCGCAGGGGCATGCACCGCCGGATCGGGATCGCCAAGCCGGGCGAGATAAGCAGCCAGCGGATCGGCCCGTTCGGCGGCCGGAAGGCGGTCTCGAAAGGCTTCGAACAGTTCAGGCCGGAACGTCTTCGGCCCGTCGATGAACGCCCACTGGACCTCGCGGTCGGTGCCAAGAAAAATTGCCCGAAGAACGAGACCCGAGACACGGTCAGGATGCTTTTCGGCATAGGCGAGCCCTAGTGTCGAGCCCCACGAGCCGCCGGCGACGAGCCATTTCGCGATACCGAAATGTTCGCGAATGATCTCGAGGTCGCCAACCAGATGACTGGTCGTGTTCGCGGTCAGCGACAAATACGGGTGACTGCGTCCGGCGCCGCGCTGATCGAGCAGAAACACGTGGTCGCGCGCCGTGTCGAATAGCGTGCGGTGCACGTGCTGCGATCCGCTGCCCGGGCCGCCGTGCAGGAACACGACCGGCCGGCCGCCTTTGGTTCCGACTTCCTCGACGTAGATCCAATGCCCGTCGCCGACATTGATCATGCGGGCGTCAAAAGGGCGGAGCGCATCGGGCAGGGGCTTCATTTTCGATCTGAGCTGCATCGCTATGTTCGGTGGGGAAAAGACTAACGGCCGCGGGCACCGCCAAGACCGTACGGGAGGCGTTATGCCACCCATGGCATGGGGAGGATAGCGCGAGCCAGTCGGCCTATGCGACGTGGAAGCACTGGCGGGTCGGCTCATTTAGGTCGAGGTTAGTAATCTCATAGTCTCCGGTAAGCGTAGTCTCGCCGGGGGACTTGGGACCGTCACATGGGTGAATTGCGTCGTCGGTAGCCTTTGGTCATTGACTCGCGGGACAGTGCCCCCAGATTACGCTGCGGCGCAAACAGACTGTTGGCGCTCGCCTGGAGCTGATCTCGGGGACGTGTCTGACGGTTCACTCTCGATCAAGATTAGAATTGATATCGGTGCGCCGATGCGCTGCTATCTTCGACTTAGCCTCATACAATTTCGGTGCATGAAATGAATGACAGGAGAACGACGATGATGAGGAGCGACCCGCCACGCGCGTCGCGTATTGTGGCCGCGGGCGCTGCCTTCGCCGCTGCGCTTGCTTTGAACTGCACCGGCCTCAGCGCCGCACGAGCAGACTCGGCGCCTCTGGTCGGCTCCTGGTCGGGCAGCGGTTCGATAGCGTTTGCGTCTGGTGCGAAGGAAAGAGCACGCTGTCGTGCCTATTACGCAAAGACCGGCGAAACGAGTTATCGAATGTCGGCGACATGCGCGACTGCTTCGGCCAAGGTCGATCAAACGGCAATGCTGACACGGACCGGCGCCCGCACCTATGCCGGAAACTTTTTCAATCAGCAGTACAATACCGGCGGCTCGATCCGCATCACGGTTTCTGGCGGCAGCCAGAGCGTGCGCTTGTCCGGCGAGGCAGGAACGGCGTCGTTCACCTTGAGGAAGCGTTAGACTTCATCAAACGCTAAGATCATCTGGCGCGGGGCTTTGTAGATACGGCCCCACGCCAGATGCTGTTCGACTAGCGGACCGTTCTTAGCGATGAGGGCGTATTGAGCTTGCGGGCATGCAATGCCATCGCGATCAGCGCTGCGCCGCCAAACACCATATTGATGCCGACCAGCAGTCCTATCGCCCACGCGGCGGAGCTCGGAAGGCCGAGAAAAATCATCCCACCCAACACCAGATCGACGATACCGCTGAAGAGCATCGCGCCCCAGCTTCCGGGCAGTTCCTGCCTGTGATCAAGCGCGAACATGATCGAGGCGATGCCTTCTATGATGAAGAAGGCGATCAGCACGAACGTCAGCGTGATAGCCCCGCCGGCGGGTGAAGCGAGCAGAACGATGCCGGCCGCAATCGCAATAAGCGCGGAGACCAGAGACCACCAAAAGCCCGGCGCGGGACGCATTTGGAAGGTCGTGATGAGGCCGATGACTCCGCTGAAAAGCAATAGCCAACCGATCAACAGCGCGACGGTCAGGGTGGCGATCTGCGGAACAATGATTGCGGCCGCGCCCAGCAGCAAGAGAACGATGCCCTCGAATAAATATGATTTCCAATGGTCGTGAAGCGACGACGCAAGTTCTTGGCGAAAGAGGCTGATGCCGGATTGATCGATAGACATTGCCAACACTCCTTGATTGCCGATGGCGACCTTCGTCTCAACTCAAGGCCGAACCGATGCCAGGGCGGGCCCATTATTCCACTTCGGCGCAATTCGAACATTCGGATTTCAGCACTAAGCTAAACGTGTGACCGCTGATTCAAATAGTGCCGAAGCGAGACTGCCGGTAAACCCTATTAACGAACGCCAGGACGTCGCCGCTGTGCATTAAACGTCGAGAAAGCAGTTGGTTGCCGGGTTGATTAGCTTTGGGAACGGGGGGCGCCCCAAGTGCGTTAAGAAGCCGTTGTTCCTTGGAGTGAGTACGATGCATCCCTGGATGGCAGTTTGGATGTGGTCGATGACCATGTCCCAAGCCTGGCAAAGTTCCCTTTCAGGCGGAGAGTTCCTCGCAGCTAACGAGAACGATAGCGCTGAAGCCAAGCAGCTGGCGCCAATCATCATCAACGCCGGCGATTATTTGAAATCGGATGTCATCGAGCAGGTTTTGCCCGATCTCATTCTCGATCGGCTCGCCGATTTGCACTGGATGGAGCGTGAACCGGCTTTGGCCGTGTAAGTCACCGCGGATCTTGGGTGTCCCGGCCTTCGCGCGACTGCCGGATCGGCTCTGATTTCATCTCTAACGTTAAGCTGGGCGCCGACGAGCGTCGGTGCTTAGAAAATTCATAAACTGCGCCGCGCGCCGCTTCGTTCGTGCCGAAATTCGCTGTTGAAGCATTCGCGCATCAAGCCATCCTGTTTCTTGCCCAATCTCAAGCATCATCCTGGCGAAGGTAGGTTGCATAATTATTTTCACAAGGTTGCCCCTGTTTTACCTTGCGACCGCCGACGAGCACTGCAACAACTTTTGTCTGTGGTCCGCCGGCGGTCGGCGAGTTGGTCAGGTGGTGATGCTGCATGAGTTCAGTCAAAAGCCGGCGCAACGACTTTTGTCAAAAGCTCGATTGGAACCTCTTCAAGATATTTTCCATCATCGTCGAGAGCGGTGGCGTTACCGCGGCGGCCGACCTATTGGGCCGCAAGCAGCCGTCGGTAAGCTTGGCGCTGAAGCGTCTCGAAGACCAGTTGAATGTGCGCCTCTGCGAAAGAGGTCCGAGCGGTTTTGAACTGACCAATGAAGGTCGCGCCCTCGCCGATACGTGTTCCGAACTCAAGTCTCTCATCGGGGGTGTTCCCGACACAATCGCCGATACGTACAACGTCGTTAGCGGCCCGGTGAGAATAAGGATGATAAGCAACGTCGTCAGTAGAATGTTCGACGATGTACTTGTTGCGTTTCATCGGAAATGCCCGAACGCCGAACTGATTGTCGATATCGCCAGCTGGTCGGACGTGATCAACTCACTGTTGCGGCAGGAAATCGATATCGGCGTCGCTCCGGCACGATCCAAACGCGCTGACCTGATTTATCATCCGCTGCTTTGCGAAATTCATCGCCCGTACTGCGGGCGCAACTTTCATCTTTACGGACAGAAAATTCAGGATCCGGGCGCCCTGAGCACCGAGCCGTTCATCCTGACCGGAGCCGATGAACCCGATGAGCTCACCGATTTTCGCTTGAAATATGGGCTTGGACAGAAGGTTGCCGGAATTTCGCAGCACCTTGAGGAAGCCCGTCGATTGGCTATCCTCGGAGTAGGTATTTGCTTCTTTCCCGAAGGCTATGCGGAACCCGACGTTGCGGCTGGGCGGCTTTGGCCCCTGCTTGGCAAACGCAATGCCCCTTCGATGGACATCTTCATCATCTCGAATCCGAACGGCCCACTGCATCTCTCGAATCTTTTCTTCCTTGATGAATTCAAGGCATTGATTGGCGACGCCAAGCAATCAGAGGTGAGCCTCTAACGCTTTTCTTTTCGCGAGAACGCGTACCGCTAGAATGGGCGGTGGAGAGCTTTATGCTCGCTGCTGCAGCATTAATGCCGTCAATGCTGCACATTTGCATTTTGGACCTTTTCGCACACGGCCTGCCGACACTAACGTCCTTCCTGACAATTCAAGACTGACAAAACGTTAGATTTTGCAGTCCCTGTCGGGAGGGCTAATGTTGGAAAGCACGATAGTAAAATCGCGCGTCATTCCGTCGATCTCGCTCGCCGCCGCGTCGGCAAGCATGGATGATGCCCCATTATATATTCCACCAAAAGAAAGGTTCCTGGAGTTTCGAAGGCAACCGTCCGCGCGTCGGGCGGGACTACTTGCACTTATCGGGGCTTTGGCATTCTTCGGCGTGTGGGAGCTCGGGCATTATCTCACGCCCGTATCGGCTCGAAAGTTTCTCCCTTCGATACAAGAAGTTGGCTCGGCGCTTTACGTACTGTTTGTCGAACGCAATTTCGCTCATGACGTATACATAAGCTGTTGGCGCATTTTCATCAGCTTCGTAGCTGCCGCCGGGATCGGCGTGCCGATCGGCATACTCATGGGCAGCTTCGGCAACATCCGGGCGCTGTTCAATCCGACATTGACGGCGTGGCGCTATTTGCCTGCCGCTTCCTTTATCCCGCTGTTGCTCGTTTGGTTTGGACCAACCGACCAGGCAAAGATCGCTCTTCTCTTTATGGGCGTGATCTTCTTCCTGATTTCTCTGGTTCTCGACAATACGTCGGCTATCCAAAAGGAATTCGTCGAAGCTGGCCTGACGATGGGCGCGTCCCGCTTCCAGATACTCAGGGGCATCGTCGTCCCAGCTGCACTTCCAGCCGTCTTCGATTCAATGCGCAACATGATAGCGGTCAGCTGGACCTACCTCGTGATCGCGGAAATCGTCGGCGCTCAGGATGGCATTGGCGCAGTGATGATGCGTGCCGGTCGCTTTCTCAGCGTCGACGTGATCATGGCTGGCATTTTGACGATCGGTGCTTTGGGGGTCGCGACAGATCTCGTCTTCCGCGGCATTTGCCTGATGCTGTTCCCCTGGAACGCCGAGCGGAGGTCATAGGATGAATGTCGTGGTAACAGGACTTAGCCAAACATCAAGCGCACCGCCACTTAAGAGTTCCCGCATCAGCAAGGAATATCTCGGCGGAACGTTCAAGGCACTCGACGATGTTTCGTTCGAATTGCACGAGAACCAAATAACGGCATTCCTTGGACCGTCGGGCTGCGGAAAGACGACGATGCTTCGCATCATCGCCGGTCTCGAATATCCGACGCGCGGACGCCTGCAAGTCTTCGGCAAGAATGTCGACGGGCCGGGGCCTGATCGTGGGATGATCTTTCAGGCTTACACTTCGTTTCCTTGGCTGACGGCTCTGCAAAACGTCGAGTACGGAATGAAAATTCTTGGCGTATCGGCCCAGGAGCGCCGAGAGCGCGCCATGAGTTTCTTGAAGCTGGTGCATCTCGAGAAGTTCTCAAATTCCTATCCCCGTAGTCTATCAGGCGGCATGAAACAGCGCGTCGCGCTGGCTCGAACGCTTGCGCAGAATCCCGCAATTCTCCTCATGGACGAGCCATTCGGAGCACTCGATGCTCAGGTTCGTTGGGAAATGCAGGAGCTGATGATCGAGCTAATCGAGCGCGAAAAGAAGACGGTCGTCGCGATTACCCACGACATCGAAGAAGCCATTTATTTGGCCGATCGCATCATATTCTTCTCGCGGCAACCCGGACGCATCAAAGCCGATATCCCGCTGACCTTTAAGGGCGGCCGGCGTTACAAGCGAAAAGAAGAACTCCTGGAGCTTCCCGGATACGCGGAGCTCGAGCGCGATCTATTCGCGATGATGCGCGAGGAAATTCGATAAGGCAGAGCAGTTTCGATTGTAGCCGGCGCAACATCTGAAACCGATTAGGCATGGTGGTAATGATAATGAGAAAGTTGACAACCGCTTTAATATCTCTGTGTGCTTCCACTGCTTTCTTCACGGTCGCTGACGCGGCGGAGAATGTAAGCGTTGCGATCATTTCGTTCTCTCCGTACGCGCCCTGGTACATCGTCAAGGAAAAGGGCTTGGCGAAGGACATCAACCTCGACGTCAAAATCATCGAGGGCATAACGGAGAAGAACGCGGCAATTACTTCGGGCCAAGTTCAATGCATGAACAACACCATGGATAGCATGGTATTGGCGCGCGCCGGAGATCTGCCGATCAAGGTTGTCGCCTTTTCCGATATGTCCTACGGCCTCGACAAAATGGTGGTGACGAAGGACATCAATTCGATCGACGAATTCAAGGGAAAAACGTTCGGAGCCGACTTCGGCTTTCTCAATCACATGTGGATGCTCCTCACGCTCAAGCGAGCCGGAATTGATTGGAAGGAAGTCCATCACGCCGTGATGCTGCCACAGGAAAGCGCCGCGGCCTTCGCAAGCGGCGGCCTCGACATCGATGTCAACTACGACCCATTTGCTTCCCAATCGTTGAAGCGCGAAGGCGCGAAAGTCTTCAAGTCCAGCTTAACGGACAAAACCTGGGAGCGTGGACTGATCTCTGATGCCATCGCCTGCAATCAGGACTGGCTTGCCAAAAAGCCTGAAGTTGCAAAGGAACTTATGCGCGCCTGGTTCGAGGCTGTGAATTGGTGGAAGGAAAACCCCGAGGAAGGCAACAAGATCGTTGCAGCCGGTCTTTCCTGGCCCATTCCAGATGTGAAGCTCAATCAATCCGGCGCCATCATGCTCAACATCAATCAGAACATGGGCGCATTCGGTTTGCCGGGTGGAAAGCCACTTTGCGAAAGCCTCCCTGAAGAAGCGCCACGCGCGCCGAAAGACGCCAAGGGCTGGGGTGTGCTTTTCGGCGGACCTGATTGCGTGGCCGGCTACGCGGCGCCGACCTGGGATCTGTTTAGCGAGACTTACCTTGCGGCCGGCGTTGCGCAGAAGAATGCCAAATCGGCCGAGGGACTGGATTCTTCAATCATCGGCGCACTGGTGAAGGATGGCATCCCCGACAAGTATACGTCGAACAAATGGATCGGACGGCTCGGACCGCAGTAGCGGCGACGGCGCGGCGCGTTGTTCCAGAATTTTCTCAGCATCCAACTGAAAAGGTAAACTTCGAATGGCTCGAGGTACGAAAGATGATGACCATGGGCACTCCCACGGGGGACATCATCACCACCATCACGGTACTCACGGCGTGAAGCGCGAGGAGACGGACGGCGCAAAGTCGATGGAGCGTTTGTCCCACATCTCTCAAAAGAAGCAGGACGAGGAGGTCAAGCGTTCTCTCCAATATGGTCTTGAAGCGGCATCATCGGTTGTCGATCGAAATATTTCACTCTTCAGCCGCGGGCACCAGCCGGCCTTCGCGGGCATCAATACTTTTATGAAAGCACCGTACTGCGAAGACATACGCAAAATCGGTGACTATGAAGCGGCTTTTGTCGGCGCCCCCTTTGACTCGGCAACGACATACCGGCCCGGCACGCGATTTGGGCCGCAGGCCGTACGCCGCATCTCCGCACTCTACGACGGCTATTGGTTCGATGGCGGAGTCGACATCTACGAGGAGCTCGATCTCTGCGACGCGGGCGACATTTTCGTTATCCCAGGCAACATCGAAAAGACTTTTGACCAGGTAACGAAGGCGGTCTCGCACATTTACACGTCAGGCGTCTTTCCGATCATATGCGGTGGAGATCACAGCCTCGGGTTTCCGAACGTCAGGGGGATAGCTCCGCACATCGACGGCAACGTCGGCATCATCCACATCGATCGCCATATCGACATTCAAGAAAAAGATATGGACGAGAGAATGCACACGACGCCGTGGTTCTGGACGACCAATGAGGGCACCCACACGTCGCATCGCGATCATAGCCACATGCATGATGTCGGTCTGCCGAATTGCCATCCGAAGAATCTCGTACAGGTCGGCATCGGTGGCTGGTATGGCAATCGGCCTGGAACCGCTGTGGCCCGGCGTCGTGGCACGAGCGTGCTAACAATGCATGACGTGCAAACGTTCGGCCCCAAGAAGGCTGCCGAAGTCGCATTGGAGATGGCGTGGGAAGGCTGCAAAGCCGTCTATCTGTCCTTTGACATCGACTCGATCGACCCTGGATTTGCACCGGGTACCGGCTCTCCCGAGCCCGGCGGACTTCTGCCGCGCGAAGCCTTCGAGATGATTCACACGATAGCGAAAGAGGGCCTTTGCGGCATGGAGGTCGTGGAGGTGTCGCCGCCTTACGACGTCAACGACAACACCGCACAGCTCGCCTGCCGCGTCGTTCTCGATGTTCTCGGAACGCTCATCGCCAACGATAAAATCGGTCATCGCAGTAAGGTCACGAAATAAGGAGGACTTGCCGTGGGCAAATCTTTGCACTTTGACGATCGGCCCCGTCAGTCAATCTCGCGTCAAAATGTTGATGGCAGCGCTTGCCAGAGGGAGAAAGTATCAATGTTGAGAAGAGTGTCGTCACTTGCCATCGCCGCCCTTGTCTTGACGGCAGGGCCCGCCTTCGCCCACGTGGGCGCCGGATCCGTCGACACATTCGGGCACGGATTCTTCCACCCGTTGGGCGGTATCGACCACATCCTTGCGATGGTCGCCGTCGGCCTCTTTGCTGCCAATCTCGGCGGCGTAGCGCTTTGGCTTGTGCCGTCGGCATTCGTCGGCACGATGATCTTCGGTGGAATGTTGGGCTACTACGGCTGGCCGTTGCCGATGGTCGAAGAAGGCATAGGGTTTTCCGTGGTCGTCATGGGCTTGGCCATTGCCCTTGGAGTACGGCTGCCGACGATTGGCGCGATGACGCTCGTCGGTCTCTTTGCCGTCTTCCACGGACACGCACACGGCAGCGAAGGCGCAGGCCTTGCGATCTCGTTCCTGCCCTATGCCGCCGGATTTATCGCCGCGACCGGATTGCTCCACGTCGCAGGTGTTGGGCTCGGCCTCAGCTTGAATCGTTTTGGGCCCGTTCCCTCAAGGATTCTGAATAGAGTGGCCGGAACGGCAGGTGCACTTGCTGGAGTGTCGCTACTTACCGGTTGGCTGGCAGCCTAGTTGATGGCGTAGCTCGCACCACTGGGTACGGGCTACGGCCATCGCCGGTTAAACGCGGCGTCCATGCCAGGCGTTGCTGCAGACGGCAGCCCTGGCGCTACTCCGCCGCCGCCTTATCCACGTACCCCAACTGCTCATTCAGTTTCTCGACCAAATCGGCCGCAGCTTCGGGAATGTTCGTCCCCGGGCCAAACACGGCTTTGGCGCCGGAGCGGAAAAGTTCGTCGTAGTCGCTTGGCGGAATGACGCCGCCGACGACGATCATAATGTCACCGCGACCCTCTTTATCCAGCGCGTTTTTGAGCTCGGGAACCAGCGTCAGATGTCCCGCCGTTAGCGATGATACGCCGATGACGTGGACATCGTTTTCGACGGCCTGCCGCGCCGCTTCATCGGCGGTCGCGAACAATGGCCCGATATCGACATCGAAGCCCAAATCGGCGAACGCCGAGGCAATGACTTTCTGGCCGCGATCGTGGCCGTCCTGGCCGAGTTTCGCAATGAGGATGCGCGGCCGGCGGCCGTCATTCTTGTCGAATTGCTCGACGAGCTTCCTGACGCGATCAACGCTCGGATTCATCGCCGCTTCCTTCTTGTAGACGCCGGAGATGGCGCGAATTTCGGCCTTGTGCCGGGTAAAAACTTTCTCGAGCGCATAAGAGATTTCGCCGACTGTCGCCATCTTGCGCGCCGCCTTGACCGCGAGGTCGAGCAGGTTGGCGTCGCCCTTCGCGCCTTCCGTCAGCGCGTCGAGCGCGGCCTGAACCTCGGACTCGTTGCGCTCGGCCCGAAGGCGCGCCAGCTTTGCAAGCTGCTGCTCGCGCACGCTCTTGTTATCGACCTTCAGGAAATTGATATCCCGATCGCCCTTGATCTGGAACTTGTTGACGCCGGTAATCGTCTGGCGCCCGCTGTCGATGCGGGCCTGCGTGCGCGCCGCCGCTTCCTCGATGCGAAGTTTCGGGATGCCGGCGGCGATCGCCTTCGCCATGCCGCCCTGTTCTTCAATCTCGGCGATATGTGCCAGCGCCTTTTGCGCGAGGTCGTAGGTCAGACGCTCGACGTAGTGACTGCCGCCCCACGGATCGATCGTGCGGCAGGTGCCGCTTTCTTGTTGCAACAGCAACTGCGTGTTGCGTGCGATGCGGGCCGAGAAGTCGGTCGGCAGCGCGATGGCTTCATCGAGTCCGTTGGTGTGCAGCGATTGCGTGTGGCCCTGCGTCGCCGCCATCGCTTCAAGGCATGTGCGCGTTGCGTTGTTGAAGATGTCTTGCGCCGTCAGACTCCAGCCCGACGTCTGCGAGTGCGTTCTGAGCGACAGCGAGCGCTCGTTTTTCGGATTGAATTCTTCCTTCATGAGCTTCGCCCAGATCAGGCGGCCGGCCCGCATCTTTGCGATTTCCATGAAATAGTTCATGCCTATCGCCCAGAAGAACGACAGGCGCGGGGCAAACGCATCGATGTCGAGACCGGCAGCGACGCCGGCGCGCACATACTCGATGCCGTCTGCAATCGTGTAGCCGAGTTCGAGGTCCGCAGTCGCACCGGCTTCCTGCATGTGATAGCCGGAGATGGAGATCGAATTGAACTTCGGCATGTTCGCGCTCGTATAGGCGAAGATGTCCGACACGATGCGCATCGAGGGTGCAGGCGGATAGATGTAGGTGTTGCGCACCATGAACTCTTTCAGAATGTCGTTCTGAATAGTGCCGGCGAGATTCTTTGGGGAGACGCCCTGCTCCTCGCCCGCGACGATGAAGAGCGCGAGCACCGGCAGCACGGCTCCGTTCATCGTCATCGAGACGGTCATGTCCTGCAGCGGGATGCCGTCGAACAGCGTGCGCATGTCGTAAATGGAATCGATCGCCACGCCCGCCATGCCGACATCACCTTTGACGCGCGGGTGGTCCGAATCGTAGCCGCGATGGGTCGCGAGATCGAAGGCGATCGAGAGGCCCTTCTGTCCGGCCGCTATATTGCGGCGATAGAAGGCATTTGAATCTTCCGCCGTCGAGAAACCGGCGTACTGGCGGATGGTCCACGGCTGCAGCGCGTACATGGCCGGGTAGGGTCCGCGCACGAACGGCGCGATGCCGGGCATCGTGTCGATGAAATCGAGACCGGCCGTGTCGGCATCCGTGAAGACGGGCTTCACCAGGATGCCCTCTGGCGTTTCCCAAACCGGTGCCTCAGGAGCGGTCAGCCCGGCCGCGGGGGCTCTCCTGACGGACGGTTCGAGTGACACTTGCGTGAAATCAGGAATTGAAGGCATCGATGGGTACGTATCCGATAGAGTTAGCGGCTTTTGAGGACGGTACGCAAAACCGCGGCGAACGACAATTGCCGACATGACGCGCTGCCAAAGCGAGGGTTCCTATGATTCCGGCTGGCAGGCAACATTGAGGGGCGGGACGGCGACAACGGCCAACCACCACAACGGGCGGAAACGGTTAACACTCACGACCCGACGAAAGCTAGCGTCCGATCCTGCGCGGAGGTCTGTGCGGACCCAAACATCCGGCTGGCGGTTCGCCGGCATTTGCCTCAAAATCAGAATTTGAGACCGCATTCATTCATTGCGCCGTATATTTGGTCGGAGATCGCGGCGGTTTAGCCTCTCATTCATTTTGTGCGATCGGAAAGTATTGATGCGGGAGCATAGATTCGCATGAATAAGACATCGTATATTGCTGCGCTGGGTTCCGGTTTGACGGTGGCTCTTATGGCATGGGGGGCTTACGCCGGAAACGACGAGAGCCCCGTAGAGATTATTGCGGCCCAGATCCGCGACCAGGGCTACGTCTGCGAAAAGCCGCAGAGTGCGAAAGAGGATCGTGCGCAGTCGGCGCCAAATGAGACCGTCTGGATTCTGGATTGCGAGAGCGGCACCTACAGGGTGACGCTCGTTCCCGACCTCGCAGCCAAAGTCGAACTGCTCAAAAAGAACTGACGCGACGTTCTCCAAACATCGCCACAAGCCCGCGCCGGCGGCCGGCTCGCCGAAGGCGAGTCGCCGGCGCCAAGAAAAAAGATCCCGCGCCGGCGGCCGGCTCCGCGCAGCGGAGTCGCACGCGCCAAGAAAAAACCAGCTCTCGCGAGAGAGCTGGCCAAGGCACGGGGGAGGAAGCAAGCAAGGGTGGTGGAAGTGAAAATTATTCGCGGCCCGAGATCGCCAAAACGCTCATGATCGCCAGCATTGGCAGCGAGGCCAGAACGGAAGCCGCGGCCATCGCGTATTCGTTGCCGCCTTCAGTCAGCGGCGAGAGAAGCGCCTGAGCGTCCGGAAGCGTTGTGACAACGACGGCGGCGGCAGTCGAGATAACGGCGGCGACTGATCCGATAACGATGCCTGACATGATGCGATCTCCTCTGAAGTGCGGTTCGGACCAGGTCGTTTGGTCTCTCGTCTTGAGGAGGAGAATGGCTGAGCCTGTCGCGTTCCGCTGTTCCATCCGTGACAGTTTGATTGCCGCCGGCGACTTCGCAGCGTGGAGCCGGCAGCCAGCGCGGCTTTGTTGTGGCAGGCGCCGTCGAGCGGCCGCGACACCATTCCTTATGCTCGATTGATCACCATTTACGGCCTCGCTCCTGCCTTTGTTGACGGTTCAGGTTTGTTGAAGTGGCCGTTAGGGCGATCGCAAAAGTCGCCGCCACTTCTACGACCGTCGCGGTGCATGACGTTGATCCGCGCCGACGCTCGCAGCCCTATCCAAGTATCGCGTGGGGGTGAAGTTTTGAGACTTAACACAGTGACTATTCTCTTCGGTGCGCTGATGGCGTCATCATTCCCATCGAAGGTAAAACACGAAGCCATATCACTGACCGGCCCGGTGCCCGGCGCATCGAACACGCAAGAACCGGTTTCGCTCCCGGAGTTCGTGTCGCTGATCAATTTCAGCGAATTCCTACTGGCAGCCAAGGCCAACGCTACCGAGTCACCGAGTGCTCGTGAAGCTGCCGAGATTTTGAGCGCAAAGTTCGCTGGTCCTTCGACCGGTACGAATTCGGAATTTCTTCACGCCGTCGTGCAGAACGAGCCTGTTACGCCAAGCGTGCTCGACGCGCCGCCGCCAATCGATCCGAAGACACCAGCCCTGATGGCGGCGCTGTCGGAGGGGCAGGCGCCGGAAGAGCCGAAAGCAGAACCAGTTCAGGCTGTCGTAGAGAGCGCGAAACCCGAGGCAACGGTCGAACCTCCCAAAACGGCAGAGCCAGACTCGGATGTCGGCTCGAGAGTTCGAAGTCCTCGCCACACCAAGCGCACTCTGGCAAGGTCGGCAAAACAGGGTCCCGCACGCCAACGGCGGCTGAAGCCGGAACCGACGAGCTCTAAAAAGATTACATCCCTTGACCGTCTGGTCGGTTTCGTTGGGCTGGCGCCGGACCCGACGCTTCCGAATTGAGTAAGGGCCGAAGTGTTCGGCACAGACGGAGCGCATGTCTAGAGATGGAGCGGACCGATGAACGCCAACACGCGCGTAGCCTCCGACATCGCCGGGCTGATTAAAATTGCACTGCTATCCCGCCGCGGTTTCATGAGCGCGTCCGCCGCGGCTGCTGCGGGGTATACGCTTGCCGCCGGTCCTGTCCGCGCCGAGGCGATCCGGACGGACATGAGCGGGATCGATACGGGTGATGCCAAGGTCAAGGTGTCCGATGGAGAAATGCCGGTCTATTTTGCCCGGCCGAAGGCCGTCCAGAATCCTCCCGTCATTCTCGTCGCGATGGAGATCTTCGGGCTGCACGAATACATCAAGGACGTGACTCGCCGCCTTGCGAAACTCGGGGCTTTCGCCATAGCACCCGACTACTATTTTCGGCTGGGCGACCTGACCCGCATCGCCGAAATCAACAAGCTGATGCCGCTGGTCAACTCCAAGTCCGATGCTGAGCTTATTTCGGACCTCGATGCAACGGTCCAATGGGCGAAGTCGCAAGGCGGCGATACGGATAGATTGGGAATCATGGGCTTTTGCCGTGGCGGCCGAACGGTCTGGGAATACTGTGCCGCCAACGCCGATGTTAAAGCTGGAGTCGCGTTCTATGGTTCGCTCGCAGATCCTGCCGCGCAGAAATCGATCTGGCCGAAAAGCCCTTTGCAGCTGGCGCCCGAAATGAAGGCGCCCGTGCTTGGGCTTTACGGTGGTGCCGATCAAGGCATTTCCGCTAGTCAAATCGAAGACATGAAGGCGTCACTCAAGTCGGCCGGCAAAACGGCTGAGTTCAAGATCTATCCCGGCGCGCCTCATGGTTTCCACGCCGACTACCGTCCAAGCTATCGCAAAGAGGCGGCCGAAGATGCTTGGCAGCAGATGACCGCGTGGTTCAAGAAATGGGGCGTGCTTCGCTGAAGCCGTCGACAGGCGTTAAGTTAAACTTGGCGACGGCACGGCGCCTATTTCCGATCCGGAATTGCTGGCGTCCGTTATGCTTATACTTAATGGCTGCTTTGCTTAACCGCGCGTTTTGAATTGCTTATGCCAGTGGCATAAGCGGTCCGGTGAAATTCCCAATGGTCTACGGATCGACAGCGCGTCACCCATTCACAATCTATCCCGAAACACTCGATCGAATTGACAGGAAGAATTGCCGGGCGCAATCTCGTAAATGCTCAAGGATGGTTTATCGTTCAGCATCAGATGCCGGCATCGGCGGCCGTGCAAAGTCCAAGCAAATGAGGACAATATGGTTGGTGGAAAAAACTGCCACGCATACGCGGCGGCCGTCACAGCGGCGTTCGCGTTTTCGATACTCTCTCCAGCACTAGCACAGGAGATTGAGCACACTGCGAAGGATACAGCGGCGGGCGCGCCTGCCGTGTCGGTCACTCAAGAGCAGCTGAATAACGCGGCCAACAACGCTAACGAGTTTCTTCACACCAACGGCAATTACGACCAAACCCGGTACTTTCCGGGCAAACAGATCAACGCCTCCAACGTTGCCAAGCTTCACCCGGCTTGGATATTTCAGATGGATGTGAAGGAGTCGCTGGAGACAACGCCGATCGTAGTCGGCGATGTGATGTACGTCACGACCGCATTCGATCACGTCTACGCGGTCAACGCCAAAACCGGCGAGCAGTACTGGCACTACAAGCACAAGATGGGTCCGATCACGACCTATTGCTGCGGCCCCAACAATCGCGGTGTCGCGGTCTACGAGGATAAGGTCTATTTCGGGACGCTAGACGCAAAGCTCGTCGCGCTTGACGCAAAGACGGGCAGCCTCTTGTGGGAAACGCAGATCGCGGATCCCGAGTCCGGGTACAGTGAGACGATGGCCCCGACCGCCGTCAACGGCAAGATACTCATCGGTACGAACGGCGGCGAATACGGCATTCGCGGCTTCATGCGCGCTTACGATGCCAAGACCGGCAAACTCGTTTGGAATTTCGACACGACGGCTGAAAAGTCGGCCGGCGTGTGGGCGCCTAACGACGCAACCGGGCGCGACATGCATCGCGATATCGCGGCAGAGAAAGCTCAGTACGAAAAGGCGGGCGACCCATACAAAACACTTGGCGGTGGCGTTTGGCAAAATCCCGCGGTCGACCTCAAGCTCAATCGGATATTCTTCGTCGTCGGCAACCCGTCACCGGATCTCGACGGCGGGCTCCGTCCGGGCGACAACCTTTACACTGACTCGCTCGTTTCGCTTGATCTCGATACCGGCAAGTACGTTTGCCATCTGCAATATATTCCGCATGACGTTTGGGATCTTGACGCGGTCAGCCCTCCGATCCTCATCGACGTAAAGGACAAGGACGGCAAGACGATCCCCGGCGTAATTCACGCTGGTAAGACCGGCCACGTATACGTCCACAACCGCAACGATTGCAGCCTCATCCGCTTCTCCGAAGCGATGGTGCCGCAAGAGAACATGTGGACGCTGCCGACGAAAGAAGGCGCACGAATGCTGCCCGGTGCCAACGGCGGCGTGGAGTGGTCGCCAATGGCGGTCAATCCGGGGCTTGGCCTCAGCTACGCCGTCAACCTGCACCAGCCGATGACCTACCAGGTTCAAAGCAGCCCTTATCCCGACGGCAAGCTTTGGCTCGGCGGCGCGTTCAAGGTTATTCCAACCGAACAGCAGTCGGGCAACGTCACAGCAGTCGATTACAACACTGGAAAGATCAAGTGGCAGGTGAAGACGCCACAGCCGATGATGGGCGGCGCGCTTGCGACGGCCGGAGATCTGGTTTTCACCGGAGAGGCTAACGGCTGGTTCAGGGCCTATCAGGCTGACAGCGGCAAGATCTTGTGGTCGTTCCAGGCAGGTGCGGGCGTCAACGCACCACCGGCGTCCTACTCGGTCGATGGCAAGCAATACATTGTCGTCGGCGCGGGCGGGAATACGCAGATCGATTTCAAACGGGGCAACAATATCATTGCCTTTACGGTCGACTGAGTGCCGTGGCTTAACGCCGTTTGACGGCTGACATCATTGAAAGGAGCGCGGCTAGCGCTCCTTTCGTTTCACGGCAGCTCACTCTACCGCAGTATCGGAGTACCATCAGAATGTCCCAACATGCTCGTGGAGCCAGACTTCGGCGCGTTCCGATCATCACGGCATTATGCTTGCTGGTTTCGCCGGCGTTCGCCGCAGACAGTATCGAGGACAAGGCTCAAATCTGTGCCGGATGCCACGGCGAAAAAGGCATACCGCAAGCAAAGACGACGCCAGTCATTTGGGGACAGAACGAAGGCTATCTCTACATCGAATTACGTGACTTCAAGAGCGGCAACCGCAAGAACGATCAGATGGCTGCAGTGGTCGCAGACCTCAGCAAGGACGATTTAAAGGCGCTTGCCGCCCACTTCACCAAGCTTCCCTGGCCAAATCTGCAGCAACCGTCGGCGCCGAACGACGTGGCATCCAATGCTCAAAGCATTATCGGCTCGGTCGGCTGCACCGCTTGCCATCTCGATCAGTTCCAGGGTGACGGCACGACGGCGCGCCTCGCCGGTCAGCAGCGCGAGTATCTGCAAAAGACGATGACCGACTTCCGCGATCGCACGCGCGCCAATAATCCCGGTATGTCGGATCTTTTGAATGCGGTCGCTCCGGCCAACATAGCACCGCTCGCGCAGTATCTGTCGGGATTGCAGATTACAGGCGCAACGAACGGCCAGTAAGCCTCACTTGCCGGCGAGTTCCACACGCAGCGCATCGTTGGCCGAGAGGTCCATCGCGGTTTTGCCTTCTTTATCATGGACGCCTTTGTTGGCGCCACGTGCGAGAAGTATCTCGACCGCCTTCTCATGGCCGAGCGACGCGGCGATCATCAATGCGGTACGTCCGCGATTGTCTTGATCATCGAGGCGTGCCCCATGATCGATCAGTAACGTCAAAATATCCGCCACGTCGTTCGTTCCTGCGCCGTCCTCGTGGCCCGCCACCCACATGAGTTCGGTCAGATTGTTGCCATAGCGCGCATTGACGTCGATGCCGTGATCGAGAAGCACGCGAACGACGGGTGTGAAACCGCGGCCACCCGCATAGCATATTGGCGTCTTGCCGCTGGAGTCGGCGATCTTGGGATCTGCGTTATTTTGCAGGAGAAGGCGGACCAGCGGTTCGTTTCCCATGTAGGCCGCCGCAGCGATTGCGGTTAAGCCGCTTCGACCCGGCAGGTTGACGTCGGCGCCATGGGCGATGAGGGTTTCGACAACGGCACCGTTGTCCTGTTCCGATGCCAGGAAAAGGGCTGTCGATCCGTCGAGGTTGCGCGAATTTATTGCCGCCCCGCGGCCAATAAAGAGATTGACGATGTCGACATGCCCTGCCGAGGCTGCATGACTGAGAGGCATGGCACCCAGACGATCGCGCGCCCCGAGGGAAGCGCCATCGTCAAGTAGACGGCGTGTGAGATCGAGGCATCCCTTGTCCGCGGCAGAAGTGAGCGCGGAGTTGATTTCAATCGGGCCCGCGGTCGCCTTGATTTGTTCGTAGCGCTGCTCCTGCTCCTGGCACACTCTCACGTTGGCGAGAGCTGCGTTGGCAAATAACAGGCAGCATGCCGCCGGCAAGAATCTCACGGCGGCAAACGCTCGATCAACGTTGGCGTAACGATTGCTGTAAATGTGCTTCACCCTTTCCGCGCATCAGGGGAGCGTACACGTCGCCGGACGGACTTTCCATATCACCTTCGCAGTGCTGCCAGCCGTAAAGAGCCGCTTCAAGCGTTTGCGCGCCGCCCCGCTGGGGTTTAAGCACCTCGTGAAGCGTGAGCGCCGAACCAAGGAGGCAATTCATGATCAAAGTTAGCGTGATGTACCCGAACGATCCTAAGGCAAGGTTCGATCACGAGTACTATCGGGATAAGCATATGCCCATGGTTAAAAGAAAAATGGGCGACAGCTGCAAGTCCTACACGATCGACAAAGGACTTGGCGGCGGGCTGCCGGGCACGCCCGCGACTTACGTTGGAATGTGCCACATATTTTGCGACTCGGTTGATGCTTTCCAGGCTGGCTTCGGTCCGCACGCCGAAGAGATTATGGCTGATATCAAAAATTACACGGATCTAACGCCCGTAATTCAGATCAGCGAAGTCGTCGTCGGATAATCCTCGGCACTTATCCCTTGATCTCGATCCCCTTCAGGCAACTCTTTCGTGCCCGATCGATCAACGGTTTTCGTAGAACTTTCATATAAAAAGGGCCGGCATCGAGTCTTGATGCCGGCCCAAGTGTCTCGCAAAATGTATGTCCCGCATACGGCAGATTCGCATGTGCAAGGCCGCCAGACTGGCCACAAACTCATTGCCCATGATCGCAAAATTGGCTCTGGTTCTCGCGACTGCGCTGACGTTCATGTGGTTCTGAGCTAATCCGCTCCCGATAAGAGTTGGAGATTTCATGGCTGCTCGAATTCTTGTTTTCTACGGGTCCTATCGCAGCGATCGACTGGGCATACGATTGGCAAATTTCATTGTCTCGGGACTTCGTGCGCGCGACGTCGATGTGGAGCTGATCGACGCCAAGGTCGTAGGCCTGCCGATGCTCGATCGAATGTACAAGGAATTCGCTCCAGGCTCCGCACCACCACCCATGGAGGCGCTCGCCGGCAAAATCAAAGAGGCGGACGCGTTTATATTTGTGACTGGGGAATACAACTGGGGCATGCAGCCGGGCCTTAAGAACCTCACGGATCATTTCCTCGAGGAATGGTTTTGGCGGCCCGCCGCGATTGCCAGCTATTCAGCCGGGCGGCTATCCGGCGCCCGATCCAGTTTCACTTGGCATGGAACCTTGGCTGAGATGGGGATGGTGGTCGTCTCTAGCACACTTGCCGTAGGCCCCATTGCTCAAACTCTCGACGCCGATAGCCAGCCGATCGGCGAATTGGGTAAGGCGCTCCAGCTGGCATTTCCACGCTTTGCCGACGATCTCGCATGGTGGACAGAGGCCTCGAAGGTTCAGCGAGCAAGCCGCCCGCCTCCGTACTGAGCGAAGAAGCTGCTCACCGAATTCTCCGCGCCTTTTATCGAAATAGATTTGACTGATCCGCCTCTAGACTGAGCAAATACGCCTTTGCTTTCAGACTGCCCGCAAAGCCCGTCAACTTACCCGAGGCGCCGATCACCCGATGGCAAGGACCGATAATGGAGATCGGATTTTTGCCGTTTGCAGCGCCCACCGCACGCACCGCTTTTGGATTTCCGATTTCTTTGGCAAGCTGACCATAGCTTCGCGTCTCGCCGAACGGGATTGCGAGCATTGACTTCCAGACCTTCTTTTGAAACGGCGTTCCAACGTAATCCAACGTCACGGAGAACGACCGACGTTTTCCCGCGAAGTATTCATTCAGCTGCTTTTCTGTCTCTAGAAGAACGGGATTGCTTGTGTCCTCCGTTCTCGGAGTAAGCCTGACCCGCTCCGGATTGTCATGTTCCCAGAGGATACCTGCTAGGCCCTTATCGCTTGCAACGAGTGTCAGCAACCCGATCGGCGATTTCATCGTTTTATAAACAAAGCTCATGAGGTGCTCTTCCTCTCCGCAATGTTACCGAAGACATGGGAGTCCTATCAGCGGACGTCCAGAGTCGTTGCAAAACAATGGATGGCAGCGACCTTTTGGACTTTCATACATCGACGATTGCGAAATTCTACACGTGAGGTCATGCGAACCGAAGAAATCACAAGGAGGCTGCCATGCGTCTCGACGGCAAACGGGTCATCATAATTGGCGGCAGCAGCGGGATCGGCCTTGAGACAGCGAGACTGGCCCTGGCTGAGGGCGCTTCAGTTTTGATCGCGGGTCGTTCTGAGGAACGGCTGCGCAAGGCCGCCGCCGACTTGAATTCCGACAAGCTGCGAACAGCGGTTGCCGATATCTCGGACGAAACATCGATTCAAACTATGTTCGCCGCCGAGAAACAGATCGATCACGTCTTTCTTCCGGCGGGCGAACTCCGGCCCGGCGGCGGTGACGTGCTCGAAACAGACATGCGTGATCTTGAATCGCTGCTCAAAATTCGTCTGCTGGGCGTCGTCAACGTCGTCCGTCAGGTAAGGTCGAAAATGAAATCGGGCTCCATTACGCTGATGTCGGGATTGTACTCGACCCGCCCCGGCAAAGGCGGAGCGATGGGCGCTGCTGGCGTGGCGGCGATAGAGGGCATGACCCGAGCACTGGCGCTGGACTTGGCGCCCTTACGAGTCAACGCGGTTGCTCCCGGCCTGATCGATACGCCTCTGTGGAACACGTTCGGGCCGCATCGGGACGCGATCATGGCGATGGGTGCCTCCCTGCCGGTAGGGCGCATCGGAAAGCCGGAGGATGTCGCCTCCGGCGTCCTGTTCCTGATGCAAAATGATTTCGTTACCGGCTCCGTGCTGACGATCGACGGTGGCGGATCGTTGGTCTGAGGAGTGGTCAGCACGTCCAGCGTAGCGCGCCGCATAAGGACACGCGGCTTAACCGCCGGCGAGTGCGCCGACGATTAAGAATGGCTGCGACCCAGACGCGACCGCGTCCGGAAGCGGTGCGTCGGGGGCTTCGTGCGAAAGGTCTCGCTGACAGGCGAAAAATCTCAGGAACGGTCGGCGCCGCTGCGTGGCATGATCGCGAATGGCTCCTCGCAGAACAGGATAACTTTTCTCGAGTGCGTCGAGGACGGATTGCTGCGTGACCGCGCCATCGATTTCGAGCTTCACCTCGCCATTTACGTTGGCGTGCATCTTGAGGTGTGAGGGCAGGACGACTCGGATCATGTCAGGGTCTGGACCTCCACTGAAAGCACGGGCGGAAGATCGCGGACGATAGCGCTCCAGGTGTCGCCGGCATCGGCTGAAGCATAGACTTGACCGCCCGTCGTGCCGAAGTACACGCCACAGGATTCGAGTGAATCCACGGCCATCGCGTCGCGCAGAACGTTGACGTAACAGTTTGATTGCGGCAGGCCCTTGGTCAAGGGCTCCCACTCGTTCCCGCCGGTGCGGCTACGCCAGACACGCAGCATGCCGTCGGTTGGAAAGTGCTCTGAATCGCTTTTGATTGGGACCACGTAAATGGTCTCCGGCTCGTGCGCGTGGACATCGATTACGAACCCGAAATCGGTCGGCAGATTGCCGCTGACTTCATGCCAGGAACTGCCGGCGTCGTTGCTGCGCATGACATCCCAGTGCTTCTGCATGAAAAGGACATCCGGGCGGGAGGCATGCATGGCCAAGCGGTGAACACAGTGGCCGACCTCGGCGGTTGGATCGGGGATGTGCTCCGACTTGAGGCCGCGGTTGATCGGCTGCCACGTCTCGCCGCCGTCGTCGGTGCGAAAGGCCCCTGCCGCCGATATGGCAATGAAGATGCGCTTCGGATCAACCGGATCGAGCAGGATCGTGTGCAGGCACATACCGCCCGCGCCGGGTGTCCAGTGAGCTCCCGATCCGTGACCGCGAAGTCCGGGGAGTTCCTGCCAGGATGTTCCGCCATCGGTGGTACGAAACAAAGCAGCATCCTCGACGCCTGCGTAAACGGTATCCGGATCGGTCAACGACGGTTCGAGATGCCAGACGCGCTTGAATTCCCAGGGATGAGGCGTGCCGTCGTACCATTGGTGCGTGCCCGGAATTCCCTCGTAGGCGAAGCTGTTGCCGACCGGCTCCCACGTCTTGCCGCCGTCGCTTGAGCGTTGGATCTGCTGGCCGAACCAGCTGCTCGACTGCGAGGCATATATCCTGTCGGGATCAGCGGGCGAGCCCTTGAGATGATAGAGTTCCCAGCCGGCAAAATGTGGTCCGCTAACGTCCCACGTCTTGCGCGTGCCGTCCGACGTCAGGATGAAGGCACCCTTCCGCGTCCCCACTAAAACCCGCACTCCGCTCATCTACGCCTCCCTGTTAGCTGCACAACAATGCCGACCGCATGTTCGTTCATGAACCGGCGGCTTCGTCTGAACTAGGACGTCTCGCGATGCCCGATTCCGACAGCAAGCCTGCAAAAAATTGAGATAGGCCAAAGGCCACGCGAAGTGTTAGCCCGCCCGGCCGGCGCAATTTCGGCGGAGCAGGCTAAGCGCTGGCCGTCCAGGACCAACGCCGCGATGATGTTGAACGATGTTAAGTATGCGCGATTCCCAACCATTCAGTAGGGCTGGCCACGCCGGTTTCGGTGTCCTTCATGTGTGGGCGTAACTCCATCATAACGGCGTGTCATGCGCCGATGTCTGCGGGCTCCTCGATACCTCTAATCGCGATATTCCGCTTCATGACAAATCCTTGCTTTTACAAATTGATGACTTCAATCGAGGGCCGTCAGGAACCCTTCGCGCCAGGTCGGGTGCACCGGTTCCCAGCCAAGCTGCCGCGCCTTCCGATTGGAGGCGCCTTGCTCGCCGCCGTGCTCGCCCATCGGCGGGAGAGGCGCTCCGATTGCCGCAGCGAAGCGCGGCAGCCATTCCGTGCCGGCAGCAGGTTCGTCGTCGACGATATTGACCACACCCGCTGGCCAGTCGATCGCGAGCAGCGCCGCCCGCGCGGCGTCTTCCACATGAAGGAATGAACTGACCCCTTTGCTGGCGGGTCGCTCACGCTGCCGCACCGCGTCGGCAAAGGGACCGATTCTGGAATACCAAGTGCCCGGTCCGTACAGCAGACCGTAGCGAAGAATGACCCCCTCGGGGAGCTCCTCCACAGCCGTCTCGAGCGAGCGAACCCCCTTCACGGTGTCACGCAACGCGGGTGAACCATCAGCAAGCGGATCCTGCTCGGTGGCGGGTTTCGCTCCGGGCGCATACACGATGGCGAGGCTCTGCGCGATCATCCGGCGCGCGCCCACCGCCTTCGCGGCATCGACCAGATTCCGCGTGCCGACGATCCGCAGGCGATCGTTCGCCGCGAAATCCACCGCCGTGAGATCGGTCAGCTGGTGGATGATCACATCCGGTTTCGCCTCGCCCACGGCCGCGATAAGCGAGTCGAGGTCGAAGACATCGACCAGAACCGGGTGAACCCCGATCGCCTCCATTTGAGCTGTCTTCCCTGAATTGCGGGTGGTGCCGAAGACCTCGTATCCTGCCCCGATCAGCATCGGCAAAAGTTGTCGGCCGACCGCGCCCGCTGCGCCGGCCACAAAAACGGTTCTCTTCTCGTTCGAACGCTCGCTCACGGTTGCTACTCCTTAAATGGATGATCGAAAGTTTGACGGTCAAGCCAACTTGTCTGAGGTCTCTAACGTGATGCATCTTGGTCTAGTTGATAAGGACCATGTTTCGTCTTGAGTTATAGGCCATGATCCCGTGCAAATACGATCGCATCGGACCTGATCATCGGCGCATCAAGTTTGGGGTGAGATCCATGCTCGGCTTTGAGTCTGAAGCGACACCGGCGATTATCTCGGTTGGCATCGGGCAGGGGCGATCCGCCATGCTCAATAACGGAGTGGATTCAGGCTGCCTCGACCAGCAATCGTCCTCAGTTTCCCGAGACCAGCTTGAGTCCGATAACGCCCGCCAAAATCAGAGTAAGGCAAAGTATCCTCAGCGGCGCAGCGGAGTCGCCGAGCACCGCCATTCCCAGAATCGCGGTGCCTGCCGCGCCAATGCCGGTCCAGACCGCGTAGGCAGTCCCCACTGGCAGTGTGCGGAGCGATAGCGAAAGTAGAAAGAGGCTCGACAAGCCAGTGGCGGCCGTAAACAACGCAGGTATCAAGTGCGTGAAACCTGCGGACCACTTCATGCACAAGGCGAATGCGATTTCGAGAACGCCGGCGATGCCAAGTAGTGCCCATGCCATTTGGGAAGAATCCTTATATTTGCCAAGCTAAGGATTCCATCGTGCTGCATCTTGGCCGCAGAAGGGCCATGATCGAACTTGTGCAATAGGCCATGATACTTCCCGTTCCGTTAGAGAAGGTGCGTCCCAAGATGAGTTTTTGCCACCGTCATATCAGCCTCAAGATACGCCTTCCGAGTTTCTCGGCGGTCCCCTGAGAGGCAATATTCGTGAAACTGAGAAGCAAGGCCGACGCTCCATCATTACCCATCGTCCAATCCGCTAATGCTTCTCCGTACAGTCCATCTTCTCGCATGCGAGCAACAAGCCGGCGATCTGATCGCTGGCCTCGCAGCCGCAAGATCAAGTGCATTCCTCCTGGTGGTGAATCAATCCGCATGTATTTCCCAAGCACGCTTTCCAGGCCAGCTGTTGTCGCTTCCCGACGCTCGGCATAGAGCTTCCGCATCCGTTGGATATGGCGTGCAAAGTGCCCTTCCGTGATGAAGGCCGTGACGATAGCCTGCATAAGCCGGGGACTGCCCCCTGCAAAGGCTTCAATGATCTGCTCAAACCTTTCGACCTGCGTTTCCGGCACGACAAGATATGCAAGCCGAATGCTCGGTAATAGGACCTTGCTGAAGGTGCCTGCGTAGAGTACGCGCCCATCACGATCCAGGCTCTTTAACGCAGGGAGGGGACGGCTGACATACCGGTACTCGCCGTCGTAATCGTCCTCAATGATCCATGCTTTATTTCGCGCAGCCCAGTCCAACAGCGCCAGACGCCGGGGTAAAGATAAAGACACGCACAGCGGACTCTGATGCGCAGGCGTGACCACAGCTGCGCGCGCCCGTGGCGCCAGCTTGATTGCATCGGAAATGACCATGCCCTCCCGATCTACCGGCACCGGGACCGCTGCAATATTCATATGTCCCAAGAGTTCTCGCGTAGGTGGGTATCCGGGGTTCTCAAGCCAAACGCGATCTCCCACCTTCAATAATGCATGACCAATCAACCCGATGGTGTGGCGATATCCTGATGTCACGAATACCTGAGATGGAGAGCAGTTGATCCCACGCGAAACTTGGAGATATGCGGCAATCTCTGCACGCAGTCCCGGCAAGCCGTATACAGAGGGATGAACCATGTCAGATGGTTGCGTGGCGCGGACACACCGCGCGCCCAGGCGTGCCCAGATCTTTCGAGGAAACACATCCAGCGCCGGCAAACCCATTTGGAACGGCAAAATCGACTCTGGACGATAACTAGCCACCGCAGCGTTGCTATTGGACTGGGGTATTGGGTTTGCAATAGGCGTTTGCGGTTTGAGGTCTGGCGTCACAATGGTCCCAGCCTGGCCGCGGGCTTGAATGTATCCCTCAGCGGCTAACAAGGAATAAGCCGTCTCGATAGTGCCTCGTGCCAAACCCAATTCCTTGGTCAGAGCTCGTGCCGAGGGAATGCGGTCACCCGGTTTCAACAATCCGCTAGCAATAGCACTGCGAAACCGATCGTAGATCTGGCGATAAAAAGGTTCGGCCGCCGTTGGATCCAAGGGCGAGATATTGCCGGTCTTTGCGACTGTCATGGACTAGTCGATCTTGCACTTGATTGAAAAAAGGACTGTAC
>Ga0207678_10000333_pt1 | contig 42414 bp, 33 predicted proteins | sample KBSC63metaG_FD_184319 | JGI IMG/M metagenome (GOLD analysis project Ga0207678, IMG submission 184319) | Corn rhizosphere microbial communities from Kellogg Biological Station, Michigan, USA - KBS C6-3 metaG (SPAdes) (version 2) | ecosystem: Host-associated > Plants > Roots > Rhizosphere > Soil ... | reverse complement strand
CCGGCGGCATCGCGATCAAGGCAGCCCTCACGGGTCACCTCGTCATGAGCACCCTGCACACCAACTCGGCGCCTGAAACCGTTACGCGTTTGCTGGATATGGGACTGGAGCCGTTCAACGTCGCGAGCGCGCTCAATCTCATTCTTGCGCAGCGTCTCGTGCGCCGCATCTGTCCGAACTGCAAGACCCGCTACGTACCCGACGACATCGAGTTGACCGGCGCCAAGGTCAAGGCATCGACCACGCTTCGGGAGCTGCGATTCACCGAGATGTCGCTCAACGATGCTCGCTCGCGCGCGACGCCAGAAGCGGCGCCGCACCTGAACGGTCTATCGCTCTCGACCACCATTGGCGAGCTGCCCTTCTTCAAGGGCAAGGGCTGCGATGCGTGCGGCGGCACCGGACTCAAGGGCCGCCAGGGTCTCTACGAGGTCATGTTTGTGACCTCGGAGCTGCGCAAGATCATCATGAAGAACGGCGACGCCGACGACATCAAGGACGCAGCTATCGGCCAGGGAATGTTGACCCTGAGAATGGACGGATGGCTCAAGGTCCTGAAGGGAATCACGACACTTGATCAGGTAATACGCGAGACCGCTGCGTGACCCCGCATCGGTCTTTGCAGTCGTTTACGAAGCACATTTTCGGCTCCGTCAGGGGTCGCGCACTCAAACGCAAGAGCACATGACTGCACCAGCCTCGTCATTCAGACCACAACCTTCCGAGCCGTCCGGCGGTCCGCACGCCGCGCGGTCGATGGAGCAGCCTCTGGCAGGCCCGGGTACGCCGCAGCCAAATTCGCCGCGCGCGCCGGAGCTGAGCCTCCGCGGCCTGCTCGAGGAGATGATCGAGCGAGGCGCGTCGGATCTGCACGTCGTATGCAACACACGTCCCAAGTTGCGCATCAACGGTGACATCACGGATTCGCGCTTTCCATTGGCTCTCACGCCAAAGGAGACGCTCCAGCTCGCATACTCCGTTCTCACCGATCAGCAGAAGAAGCGTTTCGAGGTCGAGGACGAGCTGGACTTCTCGTTCGGTCTTGCGAACCTGGCTCGATTCCGCGGGAACGTATTCAAGCAGCGCGGCTCGGTATCGATCGTCTTCCGGCAGATTCCGTTCACTGTCCGCACGTTCGAAGAGCTGAAGCTTCCTGCAGCGGTATCCAAGATGGCCGAGCGTCCGCGCGGCCTCGTGCTCGTCACTGGTCCCACCGGCTCGGGAAAATCGACGACGCTCGCCGCCATGATCGACCGGATCAATCGCGAGCGGCGCGGTCACATCATAACAGTCGAAGATCCGATCGAGTTCATCCACCGTCACCAGGGTTGCATCGTCAACCAGCGTGAGGTTGGTACCGACACGAAGTCATTCGCTACGGCTCTCAAGTATGCCTTGCGCGAAGATCCCGATGTGATCCTCATTGGCGAGATGCGCGATCTGGAGACAATCCAGGCCGCGCTCACGATCGCCGAGACGGGCCACCTCGCCTTCGCAACGCTGCACACCAATTCAGCCGCGGAAGCGATCAACCGTATCATCGACGTCTTCCCGAGCCACCAGCAGCCGCAGGTGCGCGCGCAGCTCGCGTTCGTGCTCGAGGGAATCGTCAGTCAGACCCTCGTGCAGACTGTAGGTGGCAAGGCTCGCGCGATGGCCGCCGAGGTCCTGGTGATGAACCAGGCCGTCCGTGCGCTCATCCGCGACGACAAGATCCACCAGATCTACTCGACCATGCAGTCGGGAAAGAAGTACGGAATGCAGACGCTCAACGATTCGCTGTACGCACTCTACATGGCGCGTGAAGTATCCGCCGAGGAGTGTCTTCGCGTCAGCGGTGACCCTGCGGAATTCATGCGCATGACCGGTGTGAACGCCGACGGCGAGCCAAGCAAGGATGGACCGGTACGGGGCACGGCACAGACGCCGTACTCCACAAGTGGAGGCAGGAGGTAACCGATGCCCACGTTCGCATACACCGCCCGCGCTGCAGGCGGCGAGCTCAAGTCAGCGACCATCGACGCAGCGTCCAAGGATGACGTCATAGCGCAATTGCGGCGTCAGCGTTTGACACTCGTCAAGATCGAGGACGAATCGAAGAAGAAATCCAAGCGTCTCGGGCGCATAAAGACGCGTGATATCGTCATATTCACGCGCCAGTTCTCGACGATGATCAACTCCGGCCTCCCGCTGGTGCAGGCGCTCGACATTCTATCCAAGCAGACCGACAACAAGGCGCTGGCCTCGGTGACACGCGAGGTGGTGTTCGACGTGGAGAGCGGTCACACGCTTGCCGATGCGTTGCGCAAGCATCCCAAGGCGTTCACCGAGCTGTACGTCAACATGGTCGCCGCCGGCGAAGCCGGTGGTATTCTCGATACGATCCTCATGCGTCTCGCGACGTTCATGGAAAAGAACGACGCCCTCATTCGCAAGGTGAAGGGCGCGATGATCTATCCAGGCGTCATCATGTCCGTCGCGTTCATCGCGGTGACGACACTGCTGCTCTTTGTCATTCCCGTCTTCCAGAAGATGTTCGGATCTGTCGGTCTCGCGCTGCCGATGCCGACGCGCATAGTGATCGGGGCATCGAACCTGCTCAAGAGCTACTGGTGGCTGATGGGCGGAGTGGGAGCAGGCGTCGTGACGTTTCTCGCCAGGTACTACCGCACGCCGGACGGCAAGTTGCGGATCGACCGCATGCTGCTGAGAGTTCCGATCCTGGGCGATGTGCTCCGAAAGAGTGCTGTCTCTCGCTTCACTCGCACACTCGGTACGCTGATCAGCTCAGGCGTGAGTATTCTCGACGGCCTCGAGATCACGGCGAAGACCGCCGGCAACCGCGTGATTCAGGATGCCATCATGGCCAGCCGCGCAAGCATTGCGGGCGGTGACACGATCGCGCAGCCGCTCGCCAAGAGCAAGGTGTTCCCGCCGATGGTCATCTCGATGATCTCCGTCGGTGAGCAGACAGGTGGGTTGGACGAGATGCTGTCGAAGATCGCCGACTTCTATGATGAAGAAGTAGATGCCGCTGTGACGGGACTGCTGGCGGCGTTGGAGCCGTTGATGATCGTGTTTCTCGGTGTGGTGGTTGGCGGCATGGTCGTCGCCATGTACTTGCCGATCTTCGATATGATCAACGCTGTGCAGTAAGGGCCAGTCGTTTGGTGTCCAGCAGCAAAGAAGGGCGACTGCCATGCAGTCGCCCTTCTTTCATCCAGCGATCAGGATCTCCGTTCAGAATCCAGGCGGCCGCTCTCCCACAACTCCCAGCGACCTCTCCAGCGCCAACCCCGCACGCGCGATCGTTCCTTCATCGAACAACCGCCCTATGAGCGTGACTCCGTGTGGGACACGGCGCGGCGGCGAGAACTTCGGCAGCGGATGCGCAGGATCTGGCGCCCAGTCACTGCGCGCTTCTGATACATGCACGAATCCAGTGCGCAGAGTGAGCGACGGATGACCGGTGTTGTTGGATATCACGAGCATCTCGTCGCGCAGCGACGGAACCAGCAGCAGATCCACCTGCGACATCAGTCGCGCCATCTCGGCTGCAACCTTGCGTCGCAACCTGTCAGCCTGCACGAAATCGACCGCAGATAAAAAGCGCGCCTCGCGAAATTGGTTGGGCCACGCGTCAGGAACCTGCGCCTTCAGTTCGTCATCACGATTGCTCAGCGTGAGCTCCTCGAACGCAGCCGCGGCTTCCGCAAACAACATCAGGTTCAGTGAATCGTAGGGCCAGTCTGGAAGCGTGACCGGCGTCGGTACCATGCCGAGCTTTCCGATCGCGTCCAGCGTTGCGCGATCGACGTCGGTCGCGGGTGCTTCCTTCATCCAGGCAGGGAAGTATCCCACGCGCAGACCCTTCACCGACGCGCCGGCATCGAAGTCGAGATGACTTGGCATGCTCGCTACGTCACCCGCGTCGGGGCCTGTGATCGCATCGAGCACCAGCATCGCATCTTCCACGCTTCGTGTCATCGGACCAAGCTTGTCGAGCGACCAGCAGAGCGTCATTGCCCCGGTGCGTGGTACGCGACCGTACGTGGGCCGCAATCCCGTGACACCACAACGCATGCTCGGGCTTACGATGCTCCCACCCGTCTCACTTCCAACGGAGAAGCCAACGAGGCCAGCCGCCGTCGCCGCCCCCGGTCCGGCGCTCGATCCGGAAGAGCCTTCTTCCGGCAGCCACGGGTTCATCGTCTGACCGCCGAACCAGATGTCGTTGAGAGCCAGCGCGCCCATGCTCAACTTTGCCACGAGCACTCCGCCAGCCTTGCGCAGCCGCGCGACGACCGCTGAATCTGCGGTCGGTACGCGATTCCGAAACGGCTCGGCGCCGTACGTGGTCGCGATCCCTGCGGTGTCGAGCAGATCCTTCACGCCATACGGAATCCCGTGCAGCGGTCCGCGGTACTTGCCAGCTGCTATCTCAGCGTCCGCCTGTTTCGCTTGGGCAAGCGCGGTGTCGCGCGTCAACGTTATCACGCACCGTAGTTCCGGATTGAAGCGCGTGAGTCTGTCGAGATAGATACGCGTTAGCCGATCGGAGGTAAGCTTGCGCGTCTCTACCCAGCGGGACAGTTGCGTCACGGGCGCGAACGCGATGTCTTCGTCGCTCGCCGGCAACGGGCCAGGATCTGCGCTGCTGCGGACGAACCTGTCCCGAGCGGGTCCGGTCGATTGCCCTCCAATGTCCGGATTCCATACGGTGGCAGGCGCGAGCGTAGGCTCCAACTGTACCTTCCGTGGTCCCACTCGTCGCTCGACCAGAGCGGCCATCGATGTACGCCAACTCTTTGCCGCCATCTGCCGCTTGGCGTCGGTCATCTGCACCTGGACCAATTTCTCCGCCTCGGCGAAGGTGGCCGGTGTCACCTCGGGTCCAACGGGAGGTGCAGTGTTGAAGGCCGGTGGAGCGCCCGGCGTGGCGGTGGCGGGATGTGTATCAGCTGCCTGTTCGTCGCTACGACAGGCAACGAGTGCGCCGAGGATACCAATTGGAGCCTGAATCAGGAACTGGCGACGGGAATTCACGAGAGACGGGTTGTAGTTGGCTGTTGGGAAAGGCTCGAGTCGCAATGCGGGGCAGGCGGCTCGCCGCATTAATTAGCCTCTCGACCTCCATCTGCGCTAGACGAGCGCACGGTGAACGGTCGCGTACCAACGGATTACGGCGCGTCGAGCGCGGTGGCGCGCACTGCCGTCCCCGGACAGCCGGGATGTGAGAAAGGCCAGCAACGTATGTCGCTGGCCTTCTTCACATCGGTGCACCATGAAAGTGCAATGGTTGGTCACACCTTGCGGCGACGACGGATGAGAGGAACGATGCCGATCAGTCCCGTGCCCATCAGCGCCAGCGAGCTCGGCTCAGGTACTGTCGAAGCTGGCACACGCGTGAAGCCGTGTCCCGTTACCGCTACCGTGGTGCCGGTCCCGCCGTTTGTCTGATCGTTGATGGATGCGTCATCGACCGCGAAGCTCAGCGTGGTGCCGTCGGCGAATGTGTAATCATGTGCCGTGTTGTTGAAATCTATGAAGACGTTGCCACTCGTGGCGTTCGACAGATTTCCAGTTAACATCGCCGTGTAAACGTTGTTGCCGACGACGCCCGTTGGGTTGGTGAAGTTCATGAAGAGAGCGAAATTCTGACCCGTATAATTGTTGGTGCCGTCCACCAGCTTGAAGGATCCGAGATTGTTCACGTTGGGCGAACCCGGTGCGGCGCCGATTGATACGAGGCCATCCGCGGGGTTGCTTGTCACGTTGAACGTAGAGCCCGTGTAAGTCAGGTTACCCGTGTTCGCCAGCAGGCCGGAGCAGTTCGTCGGCGCTGTTGCGGTCGTGTAAAAGCAACCAAAGGTGCTGCCGGTGAACGTTACCTGTGCTCCTGCCGTGCTTCCCGCCACCAGGATTGCCCCGCCAGCCAGCGCTACCGCCCTGACTCCTCTCCAAAGTTGCTTCATGATGTGCTTCTCCGTGCTGAAGTGTTGCGCCAGACGCGTGTCCCTCGAAAATGCGAATCGCGGTGCATTCGAACCGCGCCCACCATATCTGACGATGCGCTCAGGGAAGGCAGAGATCGTGCCGTACGCGTACTCCGCTCGCGAATGCAGCGCCGAGAACTGAACACAACGTGACGCATCATTGCGTTACGGTGATCGTCGCGACTGTCACAGTGTTGTTCTCGCTCTTGTAACTGATGGTCCCGGTACCTGGCGCAACGCCAGTAATCGTGCCACCAGACGCCGTAATGATCGACGGACTGTTGTTGAACTCGACGATCGCTCGGCCGCCGCTGAGAGTGTGTCCCTGGGCATCCAGCAGGGTGACTACTAATGTTTCGGACGCGCCGACCTTTATTGTGCTTGCAAGTGGGGTAACCTTGATAGTATCGACAGCGGGGCGAGTCACAGTGACCGAAACCTGCCCGGTCTGACCACCGCTGCTAGCCATTATTGATGCAGTGCCCGGCGCTACGGCGGAGACTGCGCCGGTGCTGCTCACCGTCGCGACGGCGGGTGCACTCGATGACCACGTGATCGTCCGCCCCGAGAGTACGTTACCGCTCGCGTCTTTCACCGTCGGGGTGATCACAACTGTGCCAAGTGTTGTGCTATCAACAACGCCAACGAGAAGATTCGCCGTGGCTGGACTTACCGCTACCGACGCCACTGGGGCCGGATTTCCGCCACCACCGTTTCCGGGACCGGGGCCGGTCATATCGCTGCTGCCTCCACATGCGACGGCAAGGACAAGGAGCGCGACCCACGCACGTTTCGTCAGTGTGCGCGAATCAGGGCGAAATGGTGCATCAGATGCTTGCATTGTGTAATCCCTGTGAGACATGAAATCGGTGGCACACTCGTACCGCCATACTCATCGCAAGAGGGCCGGAGCGCGTCTGATCGCGCCTGATCGCTTGCGGTGCTCACACTGGATTGGCAAAAATCGGCCCATCGCGGCCGAGTGGCCTCGCGCGCGCGGCCTTTCCGTCGCGCTTTCCCCTTGGCGGGGCAGGCCCCCGAGTTGGCGTGGACGAGCCCATGTGCCCGCCCACGCCAACGCTCACAGACTTACTTCGTGTCCAGCTTTCGCCCCGCGTCGAGATGATCGAAGTTCAGGATTGCGTTGAACACGAGCGGATAGGCGCCGATTGTCTCTCCACGATAGATCGGGTTGTTCGCAAACAGGACTACATGTCCCTTCTGCATTGGGACATCCACGACGACCGGTCGCTGTGCAACATCGCTTCCGCCATCGAGCAGGCCCGAAACCAGCAGGTTGCGCTGATCGGTGAATCGCAGCGCAACACGCGGTCGCTGATTCGGCGGGATGATCGACAACGGGTTGCGCAGTTGTTCATCAGTGATCGGTGCCGCCTGCCACGGCTCGACGGTCACGCGAGGTGGCGCCATGTTGCGCGGCGCCAGTTGAGGTCGACCCTGCGGCACGTCGAGATCGTCGGTGGTACCGCGGCCCGTTGCTCGCACCGCCTCTCCGCCACCAAACCGGCTCCCCCGCCCACCGCCGCGGGTGTTGCTGACGCTGAAGCTTTCGCCGTCTTCGCTGTAAACTGCGAGGCTGTCCGACACGCCATACACGAGTGGACTGGCGTCGTCCACGATGCGAGTGCGCAGCAGACTTCCGACGATCTTGCCACGCCCTGCCTGGTTCGAGCTGACGCCGCTCGCGAGTCCGTACTGGATCGCGAAGTCGGCGGTACTCGATACGGTGACCAGCACGCCGCCGCGCGCCACGAAGCCTTCGAGATTCTGAACTCCCTGGAGCCCGAGCCCGGGGCGAATGTCGTCGGTCTGGTCCAGCTTGCCGATGTTCGGCGTGAGAGGCGTCGTCTTCCATGGCATCGGATTGCGCCACATCGGCATTCCCTGCACGATGGATTGAGCGTTCCCCGAGGGTGGAAAGAGAATCACGTCGTACTTCGCGTTCAGATTCGGATTCTTTGCAACATCCTGGACGTTGATGTAGCTGTACGGAATGTGCGCCACGTCGAACGCCTGGCGCCACCAGCCTTCCGTTTGCGTGCTCGACCACGTATGCAGGATCGCGACACGCGCCGCCCGTGCGGGATGCATTGCCACCGATGGCGCCGACGGAATCGCGTACACAGAAACACCGAGCTCGCGTGCCGCCCTGTCGAGATCGCCCGCCGAGACGTTGCGAATCACGTACGAGCCGCGAGCGAACGACCGGCCCGCCGCTTGAAACGGCTCTTCGGCAGCCTGAAAATCGGCTTCACGCAGTCGATAACGCAGTGTCGTGAGCGCATTGTCGCCGTTGTTGTTGATCGCGAACACGGTTCCAGTCCCTGTAACGCCACCGGGAGCCCTGATCGTGTCCGTGACGCGCTCCATAGGGACAGTCAGTACCTGTGGATCCACGACCCGCACCACCTGCACGTCGAAATTCTCCGGAAAGGTCCAGCCAGTGTCGTCGTACGGGGTCTTCTGCGGGTCGTTCGGGCTCCAGAACTGGTAATCGAGCAGCGCGTCGGCGATCCGTGAATACGGCTGGTCCATTCGCACGATGTAGCTTCCGGCCGGAAACTGACGCGTTTCCGTGGGTGTAACGCTCGGTGTCGTGGTAGATGCGGCGCTGTCCGCAGCGCCATTGCGCCTTGCGCGCACACTGTGAGCTCGCACCTGAGCTGTGAACGGCGCGGTCGCGCGCGAGATCTCGACGTGCTGCATCTGGAGTATCCGCAACAGCTGAGCCTGCGCACCCGGGCGCGGATCTGCCGAGGAAAATATGTAGGCCGCGGGCCCTTCCGTGTGCGCCTTGAGAATCGAGCGCTTGCTCTTCTGGTAGAAATTCTCGAGCAGTTGATGGCGATTGTTCGCGAAGTAGCTCAACGACACGAGCAACCCCGTCTCCTCGTAATTGTTGTTGTCGCGGAGCGACCACATCACACGGGGAAGTGGTGGATTCTGGCGGTACCAGGTCCGCGAGGTTTCGCTGGGCGGAAGCGTGCGTTCCAGTGTCTCGGCCGTGCCGCCGTTGCCAAAGGTTTCGTACAACCGGCTTATACCGTTATGCGTCGCGGCCATGAACATGAGGTAGCCCGGCGACCATGTGTCGAAATTCCCGTGCGCGAACACGCCCGGCATCCCCATGCGTGTCATCTCCTGCACGTTGTTCCAGCCGATCATCTGCCATTCGTTTGTCAGCAACGGATCCAGCCAGGCGTTGTACGGTCCATCGCCTACGGTATTGTCGTACAGATACGAGCCCGACTCGTGCAGGTCATGCAGAACCATCGCACGCCAGTCGATGTACGTGTTCAGCACGTTCTGCGACAGCTTGAGCGTGAGTCCCATCGCATCGCGATTATTGTCGTGAGCGACGTAATGGCCCCAGTAGATCAGATTCGAGTACGTGTCGTCCGGGTGGGCCATGTGCCAGCGGAACAGATCGACCATGCGATCGCGCCCGTCTACTTCAACGATCGGAGTGATGAGCGTTATGACGTTGTTCCGGATGTTGCGAATGTACGGGCTCTCATCCACTGCGAGCCGGTAAGCGAGCTCCATCAACGCGGTCGGCGCGCCGGACTCGGTCGAGTGGATCGTCCCGGTGATGTAATAGATCGGTGTGACTCCACCGATGATCTGCTCCGCCTGCGCGTCGTCCATGTTGATCGTTCGCGGATCGGCCAGCTTTGAGAGCTTCGCCTTGTTCTCGTCGAGCCTGGTAAGCAGCGACTCCGACGCGACCGCGACTGCGATCATCTCGCGGCCCTCTTCCGTGGTGCCGATCGAGTACACTCTGACGCGCGGACTCGCCTTGGCGAGCATGCGCATGTAGGCGTACACCTCCTTGGAATAAGGGAGGTTGTTGCGCGCCCCCGCAATGTCACCGAGCACCGCTTTTGGCGTGGGGACCGTCGCCGACGCCGGCAGATAGTCGACCAGCGGCGACAGGAAGAAGGACTCGGTGGTGTACTCGTGAATCTTGTTCGTGTACGCTGTGTCGATCGGCTGGTTCGGATCCCGCCCTGGTGCCGCGGTCGATATTTCGACGCTGCGGACCTGGGGCGCCTGTGCGCTCATGGCGACTGGCGCGCCGATCAATGGAAGCAGCAGCGCGATGGCGAGTGAGCGACGATCCATGAATATTCTCATCGAGTGGGCTGTGGAAATGGCGGGGGAACGACGGTGGTAAAACAGAATCGGTCATCCGGACGTACAGAATGCAGATTATATCGGTGATACGGAAGCACCGCCGCACACTTACCCCACGGAAAAATCTGAATGGTTATCCATTGGCTAGCCCGCCGCGTTACGCTTCCACGCCTGCTCGGTCTCGCGACCGCCGCGGCGATATCGATCGGGTCGCCCGTTCACGCGCAGGACCGTCTGAGAGCGATGCCGGAGTACGCGCGGTATCACAAACTCAGCGCAGAGATATTCAGCTCCGTCACGAGCGCGGCCATCCGGCCGGTATGGGTGGATGGCGGAAAGGCATTCGAATACGAGTTTGGCGGCCAGCGGTATCGCTATGACGTCGCCAGACGCGCCGCAACTGTTTCGGGCGCCGTCGATGCGGCCGCCGAGCTTGCGGCCCGGCGCGCGCGGTTCGCCGGTGGCCCGGAGCGGGGACGCCAATTCGAGTCTGCGCTATCCCCGGACGGAAAGCTCAAGGCGTTCTACCGCGAGCGCAACATGTGGCTGAGCGACGCCAGCGGTGCAGGCGAGATTGCGCTCACCACCGATGGGAGCGTCCCCAATCGCATAAAGAACGGCACAGCGTCATGGGTTTATGGCGAGGAGCTGGATCAGCGCACCGCCATGTGGTGGTCGCCCGACGGCTCGAAGATCGCCTATTACCGATTCGACGAGAGCAAGGTCCCCGATTACTACATCGGTATGAACCAGACCGGGCTGCACACGACGGTCGACGTCGAGGCCTTCCCGCAACCCGGTGTCCCCAATCCGATCGTCGACCTGTTCGTGTACGACGTCGCGAAAAAGACCACGACTCGCATCGACGTGCGGGATGGCAAGCCGTTCGATAATGCCGTCGTCGGCCATTACGTGTATCACGTGGGCTGGAGTCCGGATGGACGCGAGATCACCTTCAATCGCACGAACCGCCGCCAGAACATCCTCGAGTTCACGGCATGCGATCCCGCCAGCGGAAAATGCCGGGTGGTGGTGCGTGATGCATGGCCCGCAAGCTGGGTCGCGAACAACCCGGAGATGACGTACCTCGCCGATGGCAAGCGCTTCATCTGGGAATCGGAGCGTAACGGTTTCCGCAATTATTACCTGTACGATCTCACGGGGAAGTTGCTCTCGACCCTCACCAGCAACCAGTTCGACGCAGGAGAGATCGTGCGCGTCGACGAGAAGGCGGGCGTCGTCTACTACACCGCTCACGATGGTGACAACGCGATGAAGACGCAGTTGCGTCGCGTCGATCTGAACGGCCGCAACGACCGTCGCCTCACGGATCCTGCCTTCAATCACGCGATAAGCTTCGCACCCGACGGTAAATACTTTGTCGACGTCGCACAGACTCACGATCGCGCGCCGATAGCACAGCTCGTCACTGCCGCCGGAAAGGTCGTTGCACAGATTGCCCAGAGCGACATGACGAAGTTCGACCAGCTCGGGCTCAAGCGCGTGGAAATGTTCAGCTACAAGGCGGGTGACGGAACGACAATGCTGAACGGAATGCTGCACTTTCCTTCCAACTTCGATCCGACCAGAAAGTATCCGCTGCTCGTCAGCGTCTATGGCGGCCCCAATACCAACGGTGCAACCGAGAACTTCACCCTCCCGAATCGACTCACCGAGCTCGGATTTCTGGTAGCCACCCTCGACTCACGAAGCGCCGACGGCCGCGGCAAGCATTTCCTCGACGCCATCTACGAGAAGCTCGGCATCGTCGAGATCGACGATCAGGCCGCAGGTGTGCGGGCACTCGACGCACGCCCATACGTCGACCGCGATCGGGTCGGGATTTACGGCACGTCGTACGGCGGATACGCGTCGCTCATGTCGCTGCTTCGCTACCCCGATCTCTTCGCTGCGGCGTGCAGCATGTCGCCGCCGACGGACTGGCGCAACTACGACACGATCTACACCGAACGGTATATGTGGATTCCGGAGGAAAACACCGCGGGCTACGACGCGGCAAGCGCGATGACCTACGCATCCCAGCTCAAGGGCCGCCTGATGCTCTACTACGGCACCGCCGACAACAATGTCCACAACTCGAACACCATGCAGATGATCTCCGCTCTCCAGAAGGCAGGCAAGAGCTTCGACGTGCAGGTCGGACCGGACCAGGGTCACTCTGCCCTCAATACGGAGCGGATGATGGAATTCTTCATCGATAATTTGCCGGCCAGAACGGACGTATCTGTCGCTGGCCACTAGCCCAATTCGCGGTCGCCGTTTTTCTTCATTGGATCAATGGCGACCGCAGCAGCAGTACCCGCGAATGCCTCCGAATCGGAGGAGCTGAATCCCTTCCGCTGGATCATTCTGGCCGGGCTCATAACGGCGGCGATAATGGAGGTGCTCGACACCACCATCGTCAACGTCGCACTTCCCCAGATGGCCGGAAACCTCGGCGCTACGCTCGAGGAAATCGGTTGGGTCCTCACAGGCTACATACTATCGAACGTCGTCGTCCTCCCCATGACGGCGTTCCTCACTGAAACCTTCGGCCGGAAAAACTACCTCACGGCGTCGATCATCATCTTCGTCGTTGCGTCGTTTCTCTGCGGCACGTCCACCAGCCTCACCGAGATCGTCATCTGGCGAATCGTTCAGGGCGCCGGCGGCGCGGCCCTGCTTTCCACCGCCCAGGCCACGATCCGCCAGATCTTCCCGCGCGATCAGCAGGGCATGGTCCAGGCGATCTTCATACTCGGCATCATCGTCGCCCCCACACTCGGGCCAACCCTGGGCGGCTGGATAACGGACAATTACAGCTGGAACTGGTGTTTCTTCATCAATATTCCGATTGGAATCGTCTCGGCGTTCCTTGTCAGCACCTTTCTCCACGACCCGCCCGGTAAGAGGGGCAGGGAAGGCGGGATCGATTTCGTCGGGATACTGCTGCTCATGGTCGGCGTGGGATCACTACAGTACGTCCTCGAGGAAGGCAACCGCAACGACTGGTTCTCGGATTCGCTCATCCTGCGCCTCTCGATCGTCTCCGGTATCTGCCTCGCCGTAATGCTCTGGTGGGAGCTCTCGTCCCGGAACAAGCATCCCGTGGTCGATTTCAGAGTTCTCAAGAACAGGCAGCTGTCGGCGTCGATCTTCCTTTTCATCGCGCTGGGCTTTGGTCTCTACGGCGGGACCTTCATCTTCCCGCTCTTCACCCAGACCATACTCGGCCTGACGCCGATGGACACCGGTCTCGCTCTGCTGCCTGGCGGAATCGCAACGGCCGTCGCCGCAATTATCTGTGGCAAGCTTCTGAATGGAGCCAAGCCGCTGGTCGATGGCCGCATCCTTATAGTGATCGGCATCTCCATATTCACCGTCGCCATGTGGAAGCTGGGCCACCTGACGCCTCAGGCGGGCGAGGGCGATGTTCGATACGCCCTCATCTATCGCGGCTTCGCACTCGGCTTCCTCTTCACGCCGATCAATAACGTCGCCTATGGTGTTCTGGAGCCAAGCGAGGCACAACAGGCCTCCGGCCTCATCAATCTGTCGCGCCAACTGGGTGGCTCATTCGGCATCGCGATTCTGAGCACTTATGTGACCACCCATGCGCAGATGCACCGCGCCGATCTGATCACAAATCTGTATTCGACCAATCCAGAGCTGGTCGCCCGCCAGCATAGCGTGATCGCCGGCCTCATGGCTCAGGGGATGCCGGCCGTAACCGCCGCCAGAACCTGGTACGCCCTTCTCGAAGGCACCCTGGAGCGACAGGCATCCATGCTCAGCTACAACGACGCGTGGATCATGATCATGCTCACATTCATTGTCGTCTCGCCCGCGGTACTTCTCCTCCGGGCTCCCCGTCCGAGGAGCGGCCCAGCGCCCGACATGCATTAACTGTTGCACTAGCAGTTTGCAATTGTAGTTGGCGGGAACCCGCCCGTCGGCTCAGTGAGCGCCTCGTTGCAGGAGCAAAACGATGGCACGCGAATGTGGGGCACGGATGCATCTGTGCCTCTCACCTGAAATGCAATCGAATCCGGATCCCCGGATCAGGATCCGCACAACCTCCAGAGCCATCCCGCCGTCCAAGAAGAGACAATGACGGCACCCGTAACCGACATCACATCCGCGCGGTCCGAGCGAGAGCTCGTTACCCGCGCCGGCTCAGGAGATCCAGCCGCACAGCGCGATCTCTATGACCGGCATGTGGATCGTGTGTATCGAGTGGCCTTCAGACTGGCCGGCGATGATGACGCCGCCCGCGACATAACGCAGGAAACGTTCATTCGCGCATTTGGAAGACTCGGGGAGTTCAGGCATGAATCAGCACTCGGCACGTGGCTGCACAGTATCGCGGTTTCCATTGCACTGGGCGCGCTGCGCAAACGATCACGTATGGACAAACGGCACGTGCCGCTCGACGCTGCCGCCGATGTCGGAGCCAACGACAACCACGCGGACGTCGACCTCCGGGAGCAGTTACATGCGGCGATCGATGCCCTGCCAGACGGATATCGCACCGTGTTCGTGATGTACGAGATCGAGGGATTCAGCCATCAGGAAATTGCACGCACTCTTGGCGTCGCCGAAACGACATCCAAGGGACAGCTCTTTCGGGCGCGCGCGAAACTGCGCGAATCGCTCAAGCATTTTGCGAGGGACAGACAATGAACGACGATAGTTTCATCCACGGCCAGGATCCGGGCGATTTACCGGAGCCCGCGATGAATGACGCCGAGGACACCGAACTCGACGCGCTTCTTGCACGGTTTGGCGCTGACTACCATCGGCCACCCGACATCGTGCCGCGCGAAGAGATGTGGCATGAGATTCGGGAGCAGGGCGAGCTCCGGCGATCGATCCGCAGGCGGCCCATATGGGGCGTGCTCGTGGCCGCCGGTCTCCTGCTTGGCGTCGGCATTGGAATCGGTGTGGAAGTGCACGCACGCGTCGGCCCGCACGCGAGTCCACTCGCGCAGAGCGCCCCGCTGAGTGTGCCGCAGGATTCGCATCAGGTGGCGGTAGCGCTGCCGCCGTCGCGCGAGACAATCGGCGACACGGGCGACGCGACTGAAGCCCGGCGCCTGCAAGCATTGCCGACCGCGCCTCGCGTCGCAGCGAATCACGGAACGTATGCAGCCGCCAACAGTGCGCCAGGATCGAACGGGAATGCGCGCTCGCAGGCCTACGCGCTGGCGACGGTTCGCCATTTCACAGCTGTCGAGGCATTGCTTACGTCGTACCAGACGGAATCGCACGACGCGCGTGGTGACGCCGAAATGGCGTCGTGGGCCCGTGCGTTGCTGTCGCAGACGCGTTTGCTGCTCGATTCGCCCGCCGCCGCCGATCCCGCGCGACAGAGACTCCTGCAGGACCTCGAGCTTGTGCTCGTTCAGATGACCCAACTGTCACCGGCGAACACGCCGATCGATCGAGAGATGATCGACGGGTCGGTTCGCCATTCCGATGTCATAACACGCCTTCGTACCGCCGTACCCGCGGGCGTCGCAACGCACCTACAATAAGGAAGAATTGACATGAAGCTCTACATACTTGGCGCGATCGTGGCTTCGCTCTCGATTCCGGCGCCACAGGCACGCGCGGCAGTTGCTGCGACGCATGACTCGTTCACCCGCGGTCTCGTTGTATCCACGGTCGTCGGTCCGGCGACGGCCGATCCCGCTGACTCGCTGTATCGCAGTGCTCGCGACGCGCTCACCAGAGGCGACTACGATCGTGCGGCGCAGCTGTTCCACGAAGTCGGCGTACGGTATCCGAAGTCGTCCCTGCTTCCGGACGCGATGTACTACGAGGCATTCGCTCACTATCGCTCGGGCGGCGCCGCGTCGATGCGTACGGCGCACAACATTCTGGCTAACCTGCAACAGCGCTTCCCTGACTTTGGCCGACGCAGCGACGCGGCCACGCTCGCTACGCGCATATGCGGAGAGCTCGCACAACAGGGCGACGCCACGTGTGCGGCAAGCATAGCGGCTCAGGCGTCCGGAACTGGTGCGAGCAGCTCCACCGCGCGTGGTGCAGCGTCGGCCAAGTGCGTCGACGAAGACGACGACGAGCGCGTCGCTGCCCTCAATGCACTTCTTCAGATGGACGCGGATCGTGCCGAACCGATTCTCGAAAAGGTACTTGCGCGCCGGGATGAGTGCTCCGCCTCGCTTCGGAGAAAGGCTGTATTCCTCGTGGCCCAGAAGCAGTCGCCACAAGCGGTGGACGTGTTGCTGCACGTAGCACAGACGGATCCCGATGCCGATGTGCGCGGTCAGGCTGTCTTCTGGCTGTCGCAGGTGCACAGTGATCGCGCCGTGAGTGTGCTGTCGGACATACTGCACAAGTCTTCCGACCAGGAACTTCGCGACAAGGCACTCTTCGCGCTTGGTCAGTCGGCCGGCGAGCGTGGGACGAGCATTCTCCGGGCATACGCATCCGATGCCTCCCAGCCCGTCGCGCTACGCAGCAAGGCGATCTTCTGGCTCGGCCAGCAAAAGGGCGGCGTCCCGAATGCACAGTTTCTTCGCGACCTCTATACGAAGCTCACGGACGATGATCTCAGGAACCAGACTCTCTTCGCCATTTCGCAGGGCTCGTCGCCCGATCGCGCCGAGTGGCTCCTGCAGCTTGCGCAGCGTAATAATGAGAGCGTCGACAACAGAAAGCGTGCGCTCTTCCTCGCGGGGCAGGCGGGCGCGTCGGTTGCTCAGCTAACCCGCCTGTACGACGCACTTCCCCCCGGCGAACTGCGCGAGCAGATGATCTTCGTCTTCTCTCAGAGCCGCGACCCGGCTGCGCTCGACAAGCTCATATCCATCGCACGCACCGACAAGGACGCTGATTCGCGAAAGAAGGCCATCTTCTGGCTCGGTCAATCACACGATCCACGTGCAATCAAGGCCATTAGCGAGGTACTCGACAAGTGATGAGGAATTCGATCTCCGCCAGCATGAGCGCGACTGTTGCGCTCGCAGTGGTCGCGGCCGCGTCCCTCGCGGCTGCACCCATCGTGGCCAGTGCGCAGTCAGTTCAGTCGATCGCAGACCGCGTTCATTCGGCGCCTGATGGGACGGTGCGGTTTACATTCCGCGCTCGTCCCGATGTCTGTGGGTCGGGTAACTCCGTATACGTAGGCAATTACGGAAGTCGCAACAGTTCCGGACAACGCAGTACCGAAGATGTGGAATGGGACGCCGACTGCGGCCGTGGTCCCGTTCGTATCGTGCTCGACGTACACGATCACACGGTGACCGGCCTCAGGTCATATGTCGGCGGTCGCTGGCGCCCCGTGAATGGGGTGACCGACCTTGGCGACGTCGCGCCGCAGACCGCCGCAACTTACCTCGTTGCACTCGCCAGGCAGTCATCTGTCTCGGTCGGGAAGAAAGCCATCTTTCCAGCCACGCTCGCAGATAGTGTCGTTATCTGGCCGCAGCTGATGCAGCTCGCACGTGACGCAAACGTACCGAGCGAGACCAGACGTGACGCCGTCTTCTGGCTTGGCCAGATGGCTGGCGACACCGTTACGGCAAACCTCTCTCAATTGGTTGCCGAGGATACCGTCGATCGTGCAGTCCGCGAGAGCGCCGTCTTTGCACTATCTCAGCAACCGCACGGGGAGGGAGTTCCTGCACTGATTCACGTTGCCCAGACCAATCGCGATCCGTCCGTACGGAAAAAGGCGCTGTTCTGGCTCGGACAGTCGAACGATCCGCGGGCTCTTACATTGTTCGAGAATATCCTGGCCGGCCCAGGTAAATCCGGGCGGCAATAGAACCATTTTGCGCGTCCTGACGTACATATTGCAGTGAGATACGCGGCACGAATGTGCCCGATCAACCCTACTTCAGGACGCGCATGATGTTCTCGCTAAACCGGTACGTACTCGGGGTCACGCTGGGTTTCGCAGTCGCGGTGTCGGCCGCGCCCGCTGTACAGGCTCAGCAATACTCCATAAAGAATATGATCAACTACAAGAAGCCATCCGAGTCGGAGCTGCGTAGCAAGCTGACTCGCGAGCAGTTCGATGTTACGCAGAAGGCAGCGACAGAAACGCCGTTCCACAACGAATACTGGAATAACCACAAGCCCGGTATCTACGTCGACATTGTTTCCGGCGAGCCGCTGTTCAGCTCCACCGACAAGTTCGATTCTGGAACGGGTTGGCCAAGTTTCACCAAGCCTCTCGTACCTGCGAACATAAAGACCGATACCGACCATCTACTCGGCTACGCCAGAACAGAAGTGCGCTCAGCGCACGCGAACTCCCATCTGGGCCATCTGTTCGACGACGGTCCCAAGCCGACCGGCAATCGTTACTGCATGAACTCGGCGTCGCTCCGCTTCGTCCCAGTGGATCAGCTCCAGGCGCAGGGCTACGGCGAATATCTGAGTCTGTTCAAGAAGTAGCGGACGCAGCGGATCTCTTCCGGGCCACAGATAGAATGGCAGCGCTGGCGGGAGCGTTCTTACCTCAGGACGCTCCCGTCGTGCGCTTCGGCGACCGAATCTCCACCGTGGTTTCGAGCTCGTCCAGCGTCTGCAATATCTTCTGACGTAAATCGGCGCCAAGGTTCGGGTTCGAACCGAGGAACGAGCGCACCGTCGCAGCCGCTTCGGCGGTCGTCTGGCCGCCGATGAAGCCGCCCAGCCAGGAGCCGATGAAGAAAATGCGTCGGTTGCGCTGCAACCATGGCAGCGTATCCAGCGCGGGCTTGAGATACTTGAGCGTGAGAGCCTGCTGATCGATCTCGTTGAATGCGCCGAGGCTCGATGTAGCCCACTCCTCGTTGAGATTCGGGTCGCTCAGATAGCGCGTGAAGTACTCGCGCTTGACGTTCGAGTCGGGCGTCGCTGCTCTGGCAATGAATGCATACCGCTTTCCCTCGCTCGTCGAGTCGCTCTTCGTTTCTGCAGCAAGCCTGCTCATGGCGGTGGGCGCACGTGTCGCGATGAGATGAGTAACAATCGCCCATCGCGTCGGCGCCTTGAGTGGCGCGCCTGCTGCGTTAGCGCTGTCGAGAAGATGATCCAGATACTCGAGGCCAGCCGGCGTGTGTGTTACTCGGATCAGTGCATCCAGATTGGGCTTTCGGATCTCGTACGGTCGCGTGGAATCGCTCTCGACTGATCGAAGCGAGCTCTCCAACCCGGGTAGCAGTGCGGTACGTTCTGTCGGCGACAGATACGCCTCTGCCGCGCGCGTTACATGTCGTAGTTGTGCACCCAAAATCTGCTCGTCCTTCTCGGCCGGCAGTACTCGCCCCGCGATCGAGATGAACTGAGCCGGTGTGAGGCCTCGGCGGCGCACCAGTTCCCACAGTGCGTCCCATCCCATCGCGCGTGTCAAGGGATCTGTCAGTGTTCCCACGCTGTCCGCCAGCCAGTGACCGCTCGCCGAGTCGGGGATGACGAGTGCGTACGCGTTATCACCGGCATTGGCGAAGACGAATTCCGGCGCCCGCGGGCTGTTGGCGAACCGCGCGACGGTGCTGTCGGAAGTGAGATTGATCAGCAGGCGATCGGTTCGCCCTCCGGGATATCTCAGCAGCACTTGCGTGCGGATCGGCCACGGCCCTGCACCGGAGATCGATTGAGCCGGGTGTTGCGCCAGAGACAGACTCTCGAGCACACCATCGCGCACGTTCACATGTTGATCGATCACCGGCATGCCAGGCCGCAGGATGTAAGCCTCGCCCCACTTCTTGAGCGGAATCTTTGCCGCCGCTCCGACCGATGCAAGAAGATCCTGCCACGTCGCGTTACCGTACGCGTGCAGTGCGAGATAATCATGCAGCCCGTGCCTGAACGCCGAATCCCCCACTAGATAGTTCAGCTGCTTGATGACGCCTGGTGCCTTGTTGTAAACAATCGCCCCGTAGTTGCTCTTGGCCTGGTCCAGATTCGCCAGCGACTGCCAGATCGGCGTGGTTCCTTCGGTTCGGTCCACGCCATAAGCGCTCGGCTTGTTCTGAAGGTAGAACGTTTCCCACGCGTTCGACCGCGGCTCCAGTGACGCGCGCATCTTCGCTGCCATATACGTCGCGAAACCTTCCTTGAGCCACAGGTCGTCGAACCACTTCATCGTGACGAGATCACCGAACCACTGGTGCGCGACTTCGTGGTAGATCGTCGCCTCGCGTGAGATGCGCTGCGGCCTCGTCGCGCGCTCACGAAATATGAAACTGTTCTCGTTGTAGAAGATCGCGCCGGGATGCTCCATCCCACCGAACGGAAAGGCAGGCGCCAGCACGAAGTCGAGCTTGGGCCATGGATATGGAAAGTTGAAATATCCGGCCAGCCAGTGCATCGCTCGACCGTTGGCTGCGATCATCGAATCGGCTTCTGCTTCCTTGGACCGCGAAGCCCGAACGTACATCGTGATCGGATGGCCATCTACTGAACGTGTGACGCGAGCCCATGGACCGGCGGCGAACGCTATCAGATACGTGCTGATCGGCTTCGTGCGCGTGAAGTGAATTGTCCTCGTAGTCGCAGACGAGTCGACGCGTTGGACTGTTCCATTCGCGACTGCATTCCACTTTACGGGAATGGTGAGGGTCAGCGCGGTGCGCGCCTTGATGTCCGGCTGGTCGAAGCAGGGAAAGAGTTGATTTGCGTCCGAAGGCACCAGTAGCGTGTAGAGATAGTCCGCGCCATCCGTTACGTCGTGATATCGAATCACACTCGCGCCTGCAGGGGCGATGAGTGCGGAGAAACTCATCGATACACTGTTCTTTCCACGCCTGAGCGATGCGGCCGGGAGCCGGATGTGCATTCCGTTGCTCACATCCGGTGACAGTGCCGCACCGTTGAGAATCACTGTGCCAAGATGCGGCCCGCGGAAATCGACTATCGCGTCACCCGTGCCCGACCGTGCGAATGCGATTGTGACGTGACCGCGCGCGGTGTCGTGCGCGGTCACGTCCAGCGACAGATCGTAGCGTACGTCGCTGATTCGCGATGCGCGATAATCGGCAAGCTGCCGCGAGATGCCGGCAGCCATCATAGCCTGGGTTTTCGATGACGACACCTGCTGCGCCGGCATGGTGCTGCTGAGGAGGAGTGCCGGACCGGCCGCCACGCCGAAAACAGTGGAGAATCGCATGCAAGACGATGCCGCGTGAAGGCGCCGTTTGCAAGGCTGTCGAACGATCGTTCGATAGAAGTTCACGAATCTAACTGAAAATTGCGCCCCGGGACACGTAATTAGCGCGCCTCTTGCACTTCCAGGTGCGGTAGGAATCACTACCGAACCCATTCAGAGAGGCAAGATGTTCCGCATATCGACTTTGATCGCTGCAGCGACACTTACAGGCGCCCTGATCGCGAATCCCGCGTCCGCGCAGGACACGACTCACCATGGCGGTATCAATGGCGCCGCGCGGGCGGTGAGTGGCGCCGCAAAGAGCACCGGACGCGCAGTCAAGTCCGGCGTAAAGACAGTCGGGAGCAAGACGCACAAGGTTCTGAAAAAAGCGGGTCGTAGCACCAAATCGACTCTATCGCACGCCGTCGGTGACACGATCCACGATCCGAATCACAAGCCCGGCGGACTCAACAAGGCCGCGCGCGATGTAAGCGCCTCGATCAAGCACGTTGGAAGGTCGGCAAAGGCCGGCGTGCACGAGGAAGCCAGCGACACGCACAAGGCTTTGCAGAAATCCGGCAACGACGTGAAGAAATCGGTCAAGGACACGTCGCACACGTCGTAACGTCTAACGAGCGGTGGGGGAGTGCATTTCCTCACCGCTCGTTACGTGTAATAGATGGAGGAGCTGCAGGTGCACGTCGCCTACGCGGCGCGCACCTGTGCTCTGCGTCTTGCGTCCACGGCCCGTCGCTTTTCGTCTGGCGCGCTGCCCGATACGTGCAGCAGCTCTGACAGCTTCTCGGCTACAGCCTGTGTAGCTGCGCCGACAATCGCGTGAATCACGCCGTCCAACGCGCTGCCAGCCGTTTCATTGATCTTCGTTGCTCTGTGCTTGACCTGATCGCGCACTTCATTGACCGCGCGACTCGTCGCCCCGGTAGTCGCCAGCAACACTCCCGCTCCGAATGCAACTCCCACCAGGGTGAGCGGATGCTCGTCGACGATACGATGCGGATCGACTTTGCGCTCGATCGCGGCGATCGTATTGCCGAGGCGCGTGCGTGTGTCGTCTATCTGGCGCCTGATCTCGTGGGATGTCTCAGCCATACTGCCGTCTCCTTGAGTGCCTTTGTTGTTTCGCGTGGTGCGAGTGCCGACCGGGAGAATGAGCGGCTGCTTCGCCACACGCACAACCCACCGGTGGCGCCCAGTACCACCGCGACTATCAGCGCCCCGAGCCAGGCGCGGCCGCCCGCCAGATACTGCGAAACGACCATTATCAGACACGCCACGGTTGCGGCCGCCGCGCAGAGCGCCAACGCGAGACCGACACCTAGCAGAATCGCTCCGCGTCCCAGCTCGAGCAGTGACTCCACTGTCTCCGCGCGAGCGAGTCGGATCTCGTCGCGCACCAGTGTCGCGCCGCCCTCCGTCAGCTCGCTCAGCAGCTCGCCCAGCGAGCGGCGGGACGCGATGTCGCGTACCGACGGCGCAGACATCGTTATTTCCTGGCTGCGCGGCCAAGCAGAAATCCGGCGCCCGCAGCAAACATCAGCGTACGCGCAGGATGCTCCCGGACCTGTTCTTCGAGCTTGGCCGTCAGCTCATCCACGTTGACCTTGTTGATCAGGTTCGATGTGAGTTCGCTTGCCTTCGCCTGCAGCTGGCTCATCGTATCCTCTGCGCTCGCAATCCCATGCTGGGCTGCGTCCTTCACTTTTTCCGCTGTATCGGACGTCTGATCGACGCCGAGGCTCTTCGCGAATGAAACGTCGTCGGTGGGCCCGGCTGGTACTGTATTTCCTTGCGGCATGCTCGCGCCGTATCCTGCGTTCCCCGGGGTGTTCAGTTCAGGTGTCGTCATCGTACTCTCCGCAGTGTGAATAGAGTGTGAAAAGGAATGTGGATTCGGCACACCACCGCCATGCCTTCGGACGGCCCCGTGCCGCCGGCATTTGCCGCGGTGGCGGGCATACCACCTGCCATACGCGCGCCGCGCGCGACCCAACCGCACGATTGATCCAGCGGATCCCTGTGCCGAATAGCCGGATATGGCGCGGGAGCTTATTTTCGGTTCACCCTCTTTAGGAGAGATGCGCCGACTGCCATGCCGAGACGATTTGTCCTCACATTCACACCACTTGGTCGCCCCGGCTACAGAGTGGGCGAGTTTCCAACTGAAGATCGCGCCCGCGCCGCCGCCGAGCGCCATGGGGCACCTCCGAGGGGCGCAACACCGCGCCCACCGCTGGAATGGGCGCCGGCACCACAATTCGGTGCAATCATGGCAATTGCGTCAACGGGAACGTTCGTTATCGCCCCTGCTTGACCGGACCATTGGCCGGTACGACTTCAACAGACTTGGCGGCTTTACCGTAGCACATCCATGTAGCAGCAGATCGCACTCACCCTCACAAGTGCAATGACCCATTCTCGCCGCGACTTCATCAAGACGGTATCCGCCGTTGCTGCCACGAGCGCCATTGGCACTCGTGGTCTCGGCACAGTCGACCGTCTCATCTCATCGACTGGCTCCTCCATCGGCGATCCGACCTATCGGGAGCTGACACAGGTCGCCCTCGATGCGGCCCGCGCCGCCGGCGCAACCTACGCCGACATTCGCATCTCGGCCCGACGCTCGCAGCGCATCAGCACGCGCGAGAATCGGCTGCAGGGCGCGGACGACAGCGACACACTCGGCTTCGGCGTCCGCGCGTTGTCCAACGGGGCATGGGGATTCGCCGCGAGTAACATCCTCACCAAGGATGTCGTCGCGCAGATAGCTCGCGATGCGGTGGCGATCGCCAAGGCGAACAGTGCGGTGCAGCTCAGGCCGATCGTTCTCGCTCCCGCGCCAGCTGCGACTGGTGAGTGGAAGAGTCCCATCAAGATCGATCCGTTCGACGTTCCGATAACCGACAAGGTCGCACTCCTGCTCGAGGCAAATGCCGCTGCACTCAAGGTTCAGGGTGCCAAATTTGTAACGTCGAACATGTTCTTCCTGCGCGAGGAGAAGACGCTCGCGACAAGCGACGGGACCTTCGTAGTCCAGACGATCTATCGAGCGCAGCCATCGATGAATGTGACTGCCGTTTCGGCCGACTTTGCCGATTTCCAGAGCCGCCAGTCGAACGACGTCGCTCCGATGGGGCTCGGTTACGAATATGTCACCGGCGCGAACATGGTGGAGAACGCGACCCGGTGGGCCAACGAAGCGGTGCAGAAGCTTTCGGCAAAGTCGGTCGACGTCGGTCGCTACGATCTCGTACTGCACCCATCGCACCTCTGGCTTACGATCCACGAATCCGTCGCACACCCGACCGAACTCGATCGCGCCGAAGGATTCGAGGCCAACTACGCTGGCACCAGCTTCGTGAGCCCGCCCGAGAAGATGCTCGGCAAGCTCAAATTCGGCTCGCCCCTCATGAACATCCGCGGTGACCGCACGCAACACGGGTCGCTCTCGGCCATAGGCTGGGACGACGAGGGAGTCAAGCCTGATGATTTCATGATCATCAAGAACGGGATCCTTCAGGACTATCAGACAACCCGCGAGCAAGCGATGCAGCTCGACTGGTGGTACAAGAGCCAGGGCAAGCCGACGCGCTCGCATGGCTGTTCGTACGGTCAGTCGTGGCAGGATGTGCAGTTCCAGCGCATGCCCAATGTGTCACTGTTGCCAGGCGATAAGGACATCAGCTATAACGACATCATCGCAGCCACCGATCGCGGTATCGCGATCATCGGCGACGGTTCCTTCTCGATCGACCAGCAGCGCTACAATGCACAGTTCGGCGGACAGGTCTTTTACGAGATCAAGGGCGGCAAGATCGTCGGCATGTTGAAGGACGTCGCGTACCAGATGCGCACCCCGGATTTCTGGGGTAGCCTCGACATGATCGGTGGCCAGAAATCCTACGAGCTCGGCGGTGCATTCAGTGATGGCAAGGGTCAGCCAAGTCAGTCGAATGCGATAAGTCACGGCTGCGTTCCGAGCCGGTTCCGCAACATCAATGTCATCAACACGGGGAGAAAGGCATGAGTCGGCCGAAGTCGCTATTTGGTGCCGTACCAGCCGGCATCCTTACACGCGCAGAAGCAGAATCACTCGGCAAACGCGTGCTCTCATTCGCAAAGGCCGACGAGACATCCGTCAGCATCAACAGCAACGCGCGCGCGAACACTCGCTTCGCCGTGAATCAGGTTTCCACCGCCGGTGATGACACCGACACGACGCTCTCGATCCGAAGCACATTCGGAAAGCGCTCAGCCAGTGTCACGACCAACAAGACTGACGACGCATCACTGGCCGCCGCCGTGAAGGCAGCCGAGGAGCTCGCGCGCCTTAGTGTGGAAGATCCCGAATCCATGCCAGGGCTCGGACCGCAAACGTATCCGGCGGAGCGTTCGCAGACCATCTCGTTCCCCGAGGCCGCAGAACGCGCACGCGCGGTGAAGGCGGTTACCGATCGCGCGCGCGCCGCGGGATTCGTCGCAACTGGTTACATCGAGTCTCGCGTTGGCACGCGCGCGCTCATCAATTCGCACGGGTTGTTCGCCTTCGAGCAGAGCGGTGGTTGCAGCATGACCGCGACAGTTCGCACGCCCGACGGCACCGGCTCAGGATGGGGCGGCGCCAACGCCAACGACTGGTCGGGGATCGACGCCGATGCGGTCGGAGCAACGGCGACGGAAAAAGCAGGCAAGTCCCGCAATCCCGTCGCGGTCGAGCCGGGCCGCTATACCGTAGTACTGGAGCCGACGGCTGTCGGAAATCTCATCCCGATCATCGCCTTCTCCGCGCAGGCCCGCTCGGCGGACGAAGGGCGATCGTTCTTCTCCAAGCCGGGTGGCGGAAACAAGATCGGAATGAAAGTCGCTGACGAGCGCGTTACTCTCGTTTCCGATCCAGCAGACAATATCGGCAGCAGCATCACCGGTGACGGTCGTCCGACCGAGAAGGTCGTGTTCATCGAGAACGGAATTCTCAAGAACCTCAATTACGATCGCTACTGGGCGCAGAAGCAGGGCAAGCAGCCAACAGGTCTCGCCTTCGGCTGCATGCGCCTCATGGGCGGCGATTCATCGATTCCGCAGATGATCGCGAGCACCGAGCGCGGAATTCTCGTTACGCGTTTCTGGTACATTCGGCCCGTCGATCAGCGCACCATTCTGTTCACGGGTCTCACCCGCGACGGAACGTTTCTGATCGAGAACGGCAAGGTGACGCACGCGATCAAGAACTTCCGATACAACGAGTCCCCAATCTTCATGCTCAACAACGTCGAGGCATTCGGCGCGCCGGTACGAGTGAGCGCAAGTGAAGACAGCAGCCCCGGTGCGGCGATCATCATGCCGCCGCTCAAGGTCCGCGATTTCAACTTCACCAGTCTGAGTGATGCCGTGTAGGGATTGATTGGCGGTAGTGCGCGGATGCATCCGCGCACTACCGCTCGGTCACCGGCACGCGTGCTCCTCATACCCGAGCACGCAAGCTGCGGCCACAGTAACTCCAGCCAGCAATCCGGCGATTAGATCAGGCGTCCAGTGACAACTGCCGCCGCGTCCGGTGCCGGTATCGGCAATGCGGCGCGATGTTTTGCCCAACCCTGCGAACTCGGGCCACAGCCGGTGCCAGCGCGTGATGGAAGATTGCTTTCCGACCTCCGGAGAGCATCGACGATCCATCGTGACGACACTGGCATTCATTCTTGCGGCAACGCTCGCCCCCCAGCAATACCAGCCTGGAATTCGACATGACTCGGTACTTGCTGAGCCAGTAATCCTCGAAGTTAGAATCGGTACCGTCGCCTCGGCCGTCGTCGTCGCACGCCGCATTGGGGACATCGCTCTGCTTCCCGTGGCTCCTGTACTTGAGCTCGCGCAGTTGCGTAAAACAGACTCGTCCAACGAGTGCCTGCCAGCCGATTCGTTGGCGGTGATCCTGCACGCACCCATCTTCGTCGACTGGGACGATCTCACCGCCACCATCGTCGATGATGGTGGATTGCCAGCAAGCCGTCGTGCTGCACGCGAGAGACGCCGCGCTCTGCTAAACGCTGCCAAACAGGATCCGGACGCGCCCCATGCAATAAGCAGATCGACGCCGCTGCTGCCGTCCACCCTGATCGTCGACTACGACGCGACGACACCCAGCATGAGCGCGATGGCGCGGCCGACCATGCACCTCGGCATTGGTACCAACTTGCTTCGTGGCGGGCTCGACGTCGATGTGCTGAGTCTGGTGGATCGCCGTCCCGCGATTGTTGCCTGGCACTGGGATCGAGAGCTCGCCGGCACATTGCTTCGTTATGCCCGTGTCGGGCGAGTGCCTCTCGGCGACCTTTCTGCGATCGGCGATGGATTATTCCTCTCCAGCCAGCCGATCATCCACGACGACGCCCCGCCCGTTATACTCGCTGGTGCCACCGGCCCAGGTTGGGATGTCGAAGCTTACCGCGACGGCGTGCTCGTGTACTCCGGCCGCACGGATACGACCGGAACTTACGCGATCTCGATGCCAACCTCTCGTGGCTCCAACCGTCTTACAGTTTCAGCGTACGGCACAGCGGGCGAAGAACGTTCGGTGACGCGATACGTATCGGTGCCCGACAATGCGTTGCCCACGCGCACCGGTGCCTACAACGTCGCGATTGGCCACTGTGAGACCACGGCGTGTGACTACGCTGCGGAGTCGACGCTTGGATACGCACCGTTCCCGCGTGTTACGACCGGAGCGGGTCTGCGCATCTCGACCGGATCGCACCGCACGATGATCGAGCCCTCGTTGCTCCTGACGACGCACCTGCGCGACGACCTCAACGCATCTTTCCGCTACGCGACCGCATCGACGAATGCCGACCTGCGCTACGCACCGTCGCCGATGTTCGATGCCGTCGTTACCTATGCGAGCAGGCGGCTTGCATCGATGTCGGCGCTATTCCCAGTCCGCTATTCCAACGCAACGGCGAGTGCGATCTGGCGCATCTCTGGAGCGGGATATGCCGCGAGCGCGACACTCTCCGTCGCAGGCTACGGACTGACGAATACGCAGCGCCTGCGTTTGTTCATGTCGCTGCCTCTCGGATCCCTGTATCTCCGTCCATTCATCGATGTCGCGCGTCAGTTCAACGGAGCTTCGACGTCAACCGGGCGAGGTCTGTTCGCGGAATCTCCGATCCCGATCCTGTTCCCGATCGGTAGCCGCCTCCGTTCGGGATTTGCAACTGGCGGATCTGGTGACAACTACATCAGGATCTCCGCCCCGTTCGCGCGCTCCGGGCGACTCGATGTCGGTGTGGAGTGGCCACCCAGTCCAGCCTCGCCGCGCCTCACCGTGTCTCTCGACATGCTGACGCGTGCGGCCAGATACGAGACGCGTTCCACGGCCGGATCCAATGGGTCGACCGTGCACTCGTTGAGTGGGTCGCTCGTACTGATGTCGAGCGCGCACCTCGCCGCATTGTCCCCGACGCAGCTCCGTGGACGCGCGAGCATCGCCGGAGTGCTATTTCTGGATGACAACGACAACGGAATCCGGGATGCGGCCGAACCCACACTTCCGGGTATTTCGATCTCCACCGGCGACGTACAGATCGAAACGGATTCAGTCGGTGCGTATCGGCTCGACGACGTGATCCCTTATAGCGCGGTCACGCTGAGCGTCGATTCGCTCTCTCTTCCAACACCCGGCATGACGGCCCCGGCGGTGCGAGTGACTCCTCTCCCCAATGGCGTCACACGTGTGGATCTTCCGATTACGAGCCGGTGCTCACGCCTTCTGTCGGACTCCTGTGGCGGTATCGGCGGACTCCCGCAGGACACGCAGCGCCGCGACCCGCCGCCCATCCATGGCGACCACCTCGAGACCGGCATTCGGAATCCGAACCCTGTCACCCACGCGAGGGAGCCTCCCGAGACGCGCGAATACATATCCGCCCAGCGTGGACCAGTCTCCTTCGGGGATCTCAAGCTCGTAATCGGACCGTGCATCGATGAGTGACAGCGTGCCCGCCAGCTCGAGCACGCCGTTCATCTCGAGCGAAGTCCGCGCAGCCATGTCGTACTCGTCGGTTATGTCACCCATAACCTCTTCGACCAGGTCCTCGATAGTTATGATGCCGGCCGTTCCACCGTATTCGTCGATGACCACCGCCATGTAAGCGCGCGTTCGTCGGAGATCGTCCAGCACCCGCTCGGCCGCTCGGCTATCGGGAACGTACAGCGCCTCCCGCATCAGCTCCGATACCTTGAACGGCGAGCTCTGGTCGCGAAGCCACAGATCCTTGGCGAGAAACACACCGACTATGTCATCCAGTGTTTCGCGATACACCGGGTAGCGCGAGTACCGCTCGGTGCGCAGCACGTGCAGCACTTCCTCGGATGTCGAATCGATGTCGATCGCGACCACATCGGTCCGCGGCCGCATCACGTCGTGCGCCCGCTTCTGCTTGAAGTCGAAGACGCCCGCAAGCATCGCTCGCTCGGATTCGTTGAGCTCGCCGTGCGCGTGCGAGTGCATTACGAGCGTTCGAAGCTCGTCCGGCGAGTGTGCGGGAACCTCATTCTCGACCACGGCGTGCATTCCAAATGCACGTGCAACCAGACTGGCGATCGAGTTGACGACGATCACGAACGGCGTCAGGATCTGGCCGATAAGGCGCACCACCGGTACCGCATATTTGCGGGCAATATCCGGGTGCTCCCGGGCGACAGCCCTCGGCACCAGCTCGCCGACTACTATATGAAGAAGGACAGCGAGCGCGAACCAGGCCGCCCCGCCCACCACACCGAGGCCGACCGCGCTGAGCGAGCTTCCGATTCGCGCGGCGGTGGTCGGTGTGGATCGTCCGTCCTCCTCATCGACTGGAATGCTCAAGGCGGCTTCGGCAGCCGCGAAAATCGCGCTCACCGCGACGAGCACGACGATCCAGATCAACCTGGTCGCCAAGGTGCCAGCCCAACTATGGTCTTGTAAGTCTGTTGGCATTCCGTGTCTAAATCTACCGGAACGGTGCCCGATCCGACCGAAGTCGCTACTCGAACAGTCGTTCTAGTCCGTCTTCCGCCCGAAGGCGTGAGGCCACGTTTTCGATTGCCCCATCCACAGGGCTCCCACGTAGGGGGCGGCGCAGCCACACGATTCCGTTGCACGAGCCGGTCGCCCATCGTCAACCTATTGCAAAATGCAATACCGCACTCCGCAATCAAACGCTGCGATATCGACGTCGCGCCCACCACAGCTCCCCGCTCGCCGGATCCTCTGGTGGCTCTATGTCGCGCGCCTGGCTGCGGCGGGCTCGGTCTACATCGCCGCCGTTTATTCGTGGCAGTACGCCTCCCGTGCCGATACGCTCTTGGCGTCGCTGATCTTCGCGGCCGCGATGCTGTTTACTGGGCTGTCCGCCCTGTACACCCATGTCTATCGCCGCTCGATAGCGATCGCTGTCCTCTATTCCCAGGCCATCTTCGACGTCCTGCTCGTCACCGCGATGGTGCATCTGACGTGGCAATCGACCTCGTCTCAATTCGCCCCTCTCTACATTCTGGTCATCGCCATAAGTGCGCTGCTACTGCCAGCGCGCGGCGTCACACTGATCTCGGCACTCGCGATCCTGCTGTACGCCGGAGAGGGAGTTCTGATTCAGGGCGACACGGTGGGAATCGGCGTCGTCCTTCAGTTGGCCATATTCGCCGTCGTCGCGCTCGGAAGCGGGTACATCGCTTCCCGGTTACGCGCCCAGAGCGCCGGCACTGAAGCCATGGCCGAAGAGCTAGCTCGCTTCCGTCTGCACCAGGGTGAAGTCGAACGGCTTCATCTGCGCGCGGAGCGTCTGGAAGCGGTCGCCGAGCTCGGCGCCTCGATGGCACATGAGATCAAGAATCCACTCGCTTCGATCAGAAGCGCGGTCGAGCAGTTGGGGTTGTCCGCCCAGACCTCCAGCGACGACCGTGTTCTCACATCGCTTGTTGTGCGCGAGTCCGACCGACTCGCCCGACTGCTTACCGGCTTCCTCGATTTCGCCCGAGTCGACGTCCCGTTCACGCGTCGCCTCGATCTGCTCAGTGTCGTACGTAATGCCGCCGAGTTGGCATCGTCTCATCCGTCACGCCCCCAGGGAACGCGGGTCGAGTGCGATTTCCCTCGTACCTCTATGGAAGTAAGTGGCGACGAGGACATGCTGCACCGCGCCTTCTTCAACCTGGTGCTGAACGCCTTGCAGGCATCGCCCGATGATGGAGTCGTGCGTATCGAGGCCGCGACACTGCTTCCCCAGCAGCTCGATTGGCGCGCCGCTGCTTTCGAGAGCGGCGCGATTGCCGTGCGTGTCATCGATTCGGGTCCTGGAATCACGGACGCTGCGCGCCCCAAGCTATTCCATCCGTTCTTTACCACGAAGCCGGGCGGAAGCGGGCTCGGACTCGCGATCGTGCATCGTGCCGTCGAGGCACACCACGGAGTCGTAGTGGTCGACAGCGATGCTCGCGGATCACGGTTCACCGTCCTATTCCCACGCACATGACACCCACTGCGCCCACAAGAGCACCGAGCGTACTGATCATCGACGATGAGCAGGGAATTCTTGACGTCATTCGAATCCTGCTCACCAACAATGGCTTCGTGGCGCACACCGCTCAGGGCGGACGCGCCGGGATCGAGCAGATCGGGGCGATCGAGCCCGACATCGTCATCAGCGACATACGCATGCCCGATGTGAGTGGTGCGGATGTGCTGTCCGCTGCACGTACTGCCAATCCCGAAACACCGGTGATTCTCATGACCGCGCAGGCAACGTTGCAGTCCGCCATGCACGCGGTGAACGAGGGCGCCTTCTACTACATACAGAAGCCATTCCGCAACGATGAGCTCCTGGCCATCGTGCATCGAGCCGCCGAACACCGTGCCCTGCGTGTGGAGAACCGCACCCTGCGACAGGAGATTCGCAAGCGCGATCGGGAGAATTCGCCCATCGGGCAGAGTGCCAACTGGTTATCCGTGCTTCAGCTTGCCGCGACCGTCGCACCCACCGATTCGACGGTGCTGCTGCAAGGTGAGTCCGGAACCGGCAAGGAAGTTGTCGCGCGCTACATCCACGAGATGTCCGGCCGCACTGGCAAGCCGTTCCTCTCTGTGAACTGCGGTGCGCTGCCGGAGAGTCTGCTGGAGAGCGAGCTGTTCGGACACGTGAAGGGATCGTTCACCGGCGCGGTGAAGGACAAGACTGGTCTCATCGCTGCGGCGATGGGCGGTACGTTCTTTCTCGATGAAGTTGGTGAGATGACCCCGGCGACTCAGGTGAAGCTCCTGCGTACGCTGCAACAGCGTGAAGTGCTCCCTGTCGGCGCAACAGAGGCAATCCCCGTCGATGCGCGCGTCATAGCAGCCACTAACCGCGATCTCGAGCGCGACGTGAAGACCGGGCAGTTTCGAAGCGATCTGTATTACAGGCTCAACGTGATTGCGATTCATCTTCCGCCATTGCGTCAGAGAAGGGAAGACATCCCGCTGCTGGTCGAAGCCTTTCTCACGCGCGCCAAGGATCCCAACAAGTCTGTAAGCGCCGAAGCGATGAGCGCGATGTGCGAGTACGACTGGCCGGGAAACGTGCGCGAGCTGGAGAACGCACTCGAACGAGCGTCGATCGTTACGAGCGGTCCTGTGATCATGCCGGACGCGTTACCCGAGCGCGTTACCAGCAAGTCTGGCGAGCACCTGGTACGTGACGCCGAGCGGCTCGATCCGACGTTGGACGTGATCGAGCGGGCCTACATCAAGTGGGTGCTGGAGACCAACGGCGGTAACAAGACCCGCGCCGCCGAGGTGCTGGGGATCGATCCGTCCACGCTGCACCGGAAGCTGCAGAAAATGGAGGGCTCGGCATAGCCACTGTACAGGATTGCGACATTGCGAAACGCCAGAGAGATTGCAGAATGCGCTGGCACATTGCCTCTCCAGACGTTTACTAAAGTTCGCAAGTGCTTTGACGATAATGAGTTACAACGCGGTCACCTGTTGGCGCGACCGTTGCCATTACGCTGCCCGATCACCGCAGCAGCGGCATCCCCACGACTCCTTAGGAGATTGATTAATGAAGCGCAACGTGAAAGGATTTACCCTCATCGAGCTTTTGATCGTCGTCGTGATCATCGGCATTTTGGCCGCGATCGCGATCCCGAAGTTCGCAGCAACGAAAGAGCGCGCATATGTCGCGTCGATGAAGACGGACCTCAAGAATCTGGCAACGGCTGAAGAGGGCTATGCATCCGCCAACAACGGCGCCTACTTCACGCATACGTTCGCCGCGCCGAGTGATACTACGAACGGCTTCTCGCCGTCGACTGGCAACACCATCACCGCGACGCTCGAGGCAGGCCCTCCGACCGCGTGGCATGCACTCGCGACCAGCACGCAGACCAGCCAGCAGTGCGGTATGCACACGGGTAATACACCGGGTCTCGCCGGTGCTGACACCGTCGCCGGCGCACCGGCTTGTAAGTAAAGACGGTTAGCAACTCAGACAAAAGGACGGCGGCCCACTCGGCCGCCGTTCTTTTTTGTTGGTATCGATCAACCAGGCGATTGGCCGGGTCGACGTACGAATTGGTTGCGTAGTAGTTGGCCATGGCGCGGTGATGTGATCCGCGCGCCGTGTTTCGGATGAGCCCCCTGTCTTCATGTCTGCTGTATCCTCGGGCATGCACATTCGCCACCTGCAGTCAGCCCGCGGTTTCATCCTCATCGAAGCTCTGATAGCTCTTGTCCTGGTCGGCGTCGTCTTCCTTGGACTCGAAGGGTCACTCACGCTCGTCCTTCGTGCCCTCGCGGACTCCGAGCGACAGACCATCGCAACGCGGCTCGCCGAATCGCAACGCGAACGCGCATTCGCGGTCGGCTGCGTCGCCGGTGCCGGCTCGGATTCGCTGAACGCCGTCGCGGCGGATTGGTCCGCATCGCCCACCGGCCTGGTCGTTCACGTCACCCAGAGCGTTCGGTTCTCGCAACGATCCGGAGCACGTGTCGAGCACTACACCGCGACCAGCGCCTGCCACTGAGTGTGCAGGCCCACCGGATTGCAATGGAATGACTGCGTGCCGTCTGTTCGGCTTTATCCCTCCGCTCACGCCGGTAGTACTGTATCGGCATGTCGCATCCGGATCGATCAGACGAAGCGTCCCCAGTCTCAGCACCGCCGCGTATGCCATCGATACACGCACGCCGCGCGGTATCACTCGTCGAACTTCTGACAGGGATCGTCGTTGCGGCGCTCGTCGTACTGATGGCGGTTTCGCACGTTGTTCGCCACCAGCGGGCCTACGACGCGATTGCAGCGGGCATCGATCTGCGCACGCGACTGCGTGACGCGTCCGATCTCGTCGCAGCCGATCTCCGCGGCAGTTCCTCGGCGGGGGACAGCATCCTCTTCGCGTCCGACACTGCAGTCGAATTCTATTCGGCGATCGGCTCTTCGACGGTTTGCACCGCTCCGACCTCCGCGCGAATCACCTTGCCACCCGACACTCTCGCGAGCGGCCGCGCGCTCTCCAGTTGGGTTACCACCCCCGATACCGGGGACTACGTGCTCATCTTCAAGGACTCGTCATCCGCGTCTCCTGCCGGCTGGACGCGCGCGCGCATCGCTTCGTTCGGGACCACACCGACATTCACCGGATGCCCCCTTTCAGCAGGGCTGCTGTCAGCGAGCGACGTCGGATCGGGCCGTTCATACGAGGTATCCCTCACGTCGGCGTTGACCGCTGGCGTGCACCGTGGACACCCAGTGCGCATCGTCCGGCGCGTCCGGTACGATGTTTATCGAGGCGGCGACGGTAAATGGTATCTGGGCTATCGCCGATGCACAGGCGGGTGTGCACCGGTCCAACCGGTGAGCGGCCCGTACGAAGGCTCCGTGGGCCCGCCAATCAAGTTCAGATATTTCACGCACAGCGGCGCCAGTCTCGCAGGCAGCGGGCCCACGACCGACGTCGCGCGCGTTGAGATCGTATCGCGTGCGAGATATCGGCGCCCTGTACGGTTGCCGGGTCTCTCCGCGCCGCTCGTTGCCGATTCGGCAACGGTGACCGTTGCCATCCGCAATAGATGACGGTCACGGGTATCGAGACAGTGAGGCCGGATCGACGAGGATTCGCTCTCGTCATCGTGCTGCTCCTGATGATACTCGGCAGCGCGCTCATGTTCGGTGCGATCAACGGTTCCCTTACCGAGACGGAGACCGCGAGAGCCGGCACGATCCAGCGCCAGGTTCTGGTCGGCGCGGAGTCCGAAGCGTGGAATGCGCTTGCGGCCGCCGACGTCCGCGCCCTGCGCTACCTCCCGCTCGGACCCGTCGGAGCCACCAGTCGGAGCGACGGAAACATCGTGCTCAACGCAACGGTGGAAAAGGTCGATACTTCAATCGTATGGATAGTCGCGACAGCGACAATTCATGGGGGAAGCCTGGCAGCCCGTCACCGGGTTGGCATTACCGCGCTGATCCCGCACGATACCACCGATTTCGCGCTTCACCCGGTACCGGAACGAGCCTGGGTGGAGTTGTTCTGAAAACGTGACCTTTTGGGCCGACCAGTCGTATTGACCTCGATAAGAGTTGCGTAACGGACTTCCCGTCCGAACTCAAGATGGAGTCGCATGTCCTTTTTCGGCCGCAGTAAGACAACGGTTGGACTCGACATTGGCTCCGGACTCATCAAGGTCGTGATCATGGATCACGCCCGTGGGGTTCCGGAGCTGGTGAAGGTTGCCGTTGCACCACTTCTTCCGGACGCAATAGTCGAAGGAGAGGTGATGGATCCACGACTCGTGTCGGATGCGATCCAGGAAGCAATGGAAAGGGCGGGCGTCAAGGCGACTCAAGTCGTCACCGCTGTCGGCGGACGAGACGTCATCATCAAGCGTATCCAGACCGAGCGCGTCAAGGAGCAACAGGCGCGCGAGCTCATGCGCTGGGAAGCTGAGCAGCACGTACCGGACGTCGAATCGGTTGAGCTGGATTTCCAGGTTCTCGACGATGACGACGGCTCGAACCCCGACGAGATGAGCGTGTTGCTCGTCGCGGCCAAGCGGGAACTCGTGGACGCAAAGCTCCGCATTCTCGCCGAGGCCGGCCTTACCCCGAGCCTGGTGGATGTCGACGCGTTTGCGTTGCACAATGCATTCGAGCTGAACCATCCCGAAGCGATGCGCGGCGCCGTAGCGCTGGTGAACGTCGGCAACGAAATAACCAACGTCAATGTTCTGGACAACGGCGTGCCGATCCTCACGCGCGACCTGGCCGTCGGGACTCGTCGCTTTCAGGAAGACCTTCAACGCCATCACGGACTTGCAGCGGACGATGCGGAGCGCATGGTGCGCGGCTACGATCGTACCGCTCAGCTCGACGCGGTCCTCGAAGCTCGCGGAGAGGAAATAGCCGTTGGTGTCGAGCGGGCAGCGGCCTTTCTGGCCGCATCGGCGCGCGGCGCGCCGCAGGTTCGGGCGATCTACATCTGTGGCGGTGGGTCCCGCGTTCCGGGCCTCGCCGACGTCCTCGGCCAGCGGCTTCACCTCAAGGTCGAATACGCCAACCCGCTCGCGAATCTCCACGTACGCGACGGTGCGCTCTCGCACTTCACCATGGACGAGATTGCGCCGCTCCTGATGCTCCCCGTCGGGCTCGGCCTCCGCAAGGCATCATGATAGAAATCAATCTTCTGCCAGGCGCCAAGCGCACCACTCGTCGTGGTGTCGACTTTGCCCCCGGCGCGGCCATCGCGAGTCTTGGCGCGAACCTGAAGGACAAGTACCTGATATTTGCCGCCGCTGGCGTCGTACTGGGGCTCGGCGGAATCGCAGGCATGTATCTGTTCCAGGCAAGACAGCAGAGTGCCGTGGACACACGTGAATCCGCAGCTGCGACTGACTCCGCGCGCTTTGCCGCTGTGCTCACGGCGCGCAGTCATGCAGAGACTGCGCGTGACTCGGTATATCAGCAGCTTGCCATCATCAAGTCGATCGATGACACGCGGTACACCTGGCCCCACATACTCGAGGCCGTAAACCTCGCCGTGCCGCAGTACACCTGGCTCGTATCCATAGCTCAGACGAGTGCCGTCACTACGACCGCAGGAACGATCGGTGACACATCCGCCGCTGGAAAGGCCAAATTGGACAGTGCCAAAAAGACTGGCGGCATGAAGCAGGCTTCGGCGGCAGCGCGCAAGGCTCGCGCGGACTCGCTGTTCAACGGAGTTGCGAATACGATGACGTTCCGCATCGTTGGGCAGACTGTCGACGTCCAGGCTCTTACGCAATTCATGAAGAACCTCGAGGCGTCTCCGTTCATCAAGAATGTACAGCTGACGCGCTCCGATCTCGTCACCGCCGAGGGCAAGGAAGTGACAGAGTTCCAGCTCGAAGCACAGACGGAAGTTCCGCCTGCGCATGCGTTGCAGACGGTTCCACTTTCAATAGCGGTGCGCTAGCATGGCAATCGGCGCAAACATGACGCAGCGCGAACAGGCGCTGGTCGGATCCGGAATCATCGCGATTCTGCTCGCTGTGGCGTTCTGGTGGTTCATCTTCACACCGAAGGCCGTAACGATCGGGTCGCTCAGTGCACACGTCGATTCCGTCGAGACGAACAATCGCAAGGCGCGCGTCGCGATAGCTCGCGGCACCGTACAGCAGCTGCAGACAGAAGCCGCGCAATATCAGAAGAATCTGGACATGATGCGCGAGCTCGTGCCGACCTCGAACGAAGTTCCATCGCTTCTCGAGAATGTATCCACCGCGGCACGACGCGTGGGACTTGACCTCGCGTCGGTCGAGCCGGTTCCTGTGATTCCCGGCGAGCAGTTCGATACGTACCGCTACAAGGTGTCGGTGATGGGCGGCTATCACGAGCTCGCCGAATTCCTGACCAACGTCGGCTCGCTCAACCGCATCATGGCACCACTGGGACTCGAGCTCAAGATTCACCCGGGCGACAAGGACAAATCCCATCAGAAAGCCGGTGAGTCACTGCTCGACGCAAGCTTTCAACTCCAGACCTACGTCGCACGCACAACTCCGCTTGTGCTGAGCAAGGAGACAAAATGACGACGCACAAGCGTAACGGCGTTGTGAACCATCCTCTCGCGATTGCAGCGACGTTGGTGATGGCAATTGCCTTGTTGCTCCTGGTCAAGGGTGATGCACATGCCCAGGCTGATGAGGTCGCAAGTTCCGGCGGCACGCGGGACAGCGCGACCACCGTCACGTTCAATCGCGAAGTCTTTCGTTACGATCCGGATGGCCGGCGCGATCCGTTCGTCTCGCTGGTCAAGAGCAGCGAGATCCGACCCACGCTATCCGATCTGCGACTGACTACCATCGCGTTCGATCCGCTCGGGCGGAATTCTGTCGCCGTCCTTCGTGATCTCGGGACGAAGGAGCAGTACCGCGTCAAGGTCGGCACCGCACTGGGCCGCATGCGCGTCGTTAGAATCGATCCAAAGGTCGTCACGTTTGCGCTCGAGGAATTCGGATTCAGCCGTCAGGAAACGCTCGCGATCGGTGATACCACAATAAAGAGGACACCATGAAGTTGCCCCTGATCACCCTCGCCGCGTTTGCAATCGCGCCGGGCCATTCTCTCACTCCCGCCGCGTCACAGGGATACACTGCCTGTTCTGGTGTGTGTTCCAGGACGGGTGCACCGACCGTAACTGGAGTGAGCGTCGTCCCCGCGACTGGGCACGCTGACGTTGTGATCGGCGTTCAGAGTCCGGTCGAGATCCAGGATTTCACACTCGACGCCCCGTACCGCGTCGTCGTGGATATAAAGGGTGCTTCACTTGCCGAGACACCGTCTGCGTACGATAAAGTCGCACGCGGTGGAATCACCGACGTCCGCGTGTCACAGTTCTCGGCAACGGTCGTCCGCGTCGTGCTGCAACTGGACGGCTCTCATCCGTACCAGGTACAGCGCGGCAACAACGAGGTGCGCGTCTCGATCAGCGGCGGCTCGGGCGGTTTCGCCTCATGGACCGGCCTTGACGGCCGCGCCGCCGAGGTGGCGCACGAAAATGCTCGCTCCGACGATGACGCTTCGCCGTCGATCGCACCGCCGCGCTCGACGATGACAGTCGTGAGTCAGCCGTCGTATCTGCCGAGCGTGCAGCAGTCGACGCAGCCACGCATTACCGTCACATACCAGGACGCCGACATTCGCGACGTGATCGCCGCGTTTGCCACGTTTGCCGGGCGCACTATCGTTACCGGTCGTGACGTTACCGGAACGGTTACGGCCGAGATACGGAATCAACCATGGGACGTCGCACTTCGCGCGATCCTGCAGGGGCAGGGTCTTGCGGCTTCCGAAGATCCTGCGTCCGGAATCATCACTGTCGACAGCTACGCCAACGTGCAGGCCCGTCAGGCCTTCGAGCCGTTGGTCACTCAGCTCATTCCCGTCAATTACGCAAAGGCCGATTCGCTCGTGCCTGTTGTTACCAAGCTGCTCGCAAAGGACTGCGTCGCCGGCGGGCCGGCCAGTGCAGCCGGCGGGGCCGGAGGCGGTGCAGCGACCAGCTTCGGCAACCAGACCTGCATCACGCGTGGCGCGGTTGCGTCGAACCCCGGGACCAACACGCTGATAGTGACTGAGACGCCTTCGCGCATCGCCGGCATCATCAATTACGTCGAGGCGCTGGACGTCCGCACGCCGCAGGTCTCGATCAAGGCGAAGATCGTGTTCGTCGATCGCACGAACATCGAGGATCTCGGTCTTTCGTACGACCTCGGCACTCAGAACCAGTTCTTCAGCACGCTCGCGCCGCGCATCGATCCGACCACTCTCAAGCCGATTACGAACGCCGACGGCGTGCCGATTGGACTCGGCGGCGGCACACCGATTACAGGGAACAGGATCGCGCTGGGCGGCAACACACTGTCCGGCATCGCAGACGCGAACAATCGCATAGCATCACCGGCCTTGCAGCTCGTCTACTCCGCTGCACTCGGTCACTTCTCGCTCACGAGCTTCCTGGACGCTCTTCAGGAAGTACGTCTCGCTGATCTGCAGGCGGAGCCGAGCATCGTGACTGTGGATAACAGGCAGGCAAACATTCAGGTGGGTCAGGATATCCCGGTGCGCGTGCTCGACCTGAGCACGCAACAGTCGGGCGCCGCCGGAGCGGTTCAGCCGAAAGCGACGGTGAGCTTCCACTCGGTCGGTATCATCCTCCAGGTCACACCTCACATCACGAACAATCATCAGGTGCTGTTGGACGTTCACGCCGAGAACTCGGATGCGCAGCTCGCAGGATCCGACATCGGCTACGTGTTCAACAAGCAGAGCGCGGATAACCGGCTTCTCGTGAACGACGGCGAAACGGCCGTGATAGGTGGTCTCACCGTCACGCAGGTGACGCAGAGCAAGAGTGGCATTCCGGTGCTCGTCGACCTCCCGCTGGTTGGCAAGCTGTTCGGAGTTACGCAGAAGTCCGAAGAGAAGCGCGACCTGCTCATTCTCATCACGCCGCACGTCATCGACGACGGTGAGCGCGTGAGATCGACTCGTGAGCGGTAACATGACAAAGCACATTAGGCAATCCGTCGAGGTATTCACGGCGCTCGCCCTCGGCGCGCTCGCCTTTGGCGCGCTCGCGTGCAGCGACCAGACGCTGGACGGAACGAGCGATCATACCGCGCCGACCATCGCTCTGGCGAAGGCGACGAGCAGTGTGGATTCTGTACTATCCTTCTCGGCAAGTGTCGGCGACAATCTTGGAATCGCACGCGTACATATAGACGCCACGGGTGGTGTGACAGCGGCATTCGATACCGCCTTTCACTCCGCTGTGACAAGCACAAGCCTCGCCTTCTCGCTATCGGTGCCGCGGAGCGTTCCAGCCGGAACGCCGGTCACTCTGGTGGGAATCGCATATGACGGAGCCGGAAACGCCTCCAAGCCCGACACGCTCAAGCTGGGCACAGGGAATCTCGCGCCGGCCAATGTTGTGATCACGGCACCGGTAACCGGCTCCACAACTATCGTGGGCAAGTCGACAGTCATCGGTATCACCGGGACCAGCAAGGTGAAGGTGCAGTGGCTTGGCTACCAGACTTCAGGCGCCTTTACATCGTCGGATTCCATCGCGTTCGCGAGTCCGCTCAGCGACTCGACAGCCACGCAGCTGACGATGCCGGTTCCTCCGTCGACTGCCGTTGGCGCGGTAACGCTGACGCCATTCATTCGCGACTCACTCGGCAACCGCGGGCTTGGTACACCAATCACGTTGCAGGTGAAGACGGCGACCGGAGTGAAAGCGGCAGCAGTTGTCAACTTCGGATCTGACAAGCGTGTCGAAGTGAACGACACACTTTCCGTGACCGCGACCGACACCACCGGTTCGGGCATAACCGATATCGGCTTCGAGATCAGCTCGACGATCGGCGGACCCATAGTGGTGCAGGCAGATTCAACTTCCGACGGCCACCTGACGTCGCTCCCGCGCAAGTTCAATCTGACGATTCCAAGCAGCATCGTACCACCGTTCCCGACGACCGTGTACGTCAAGGCATTCGCGACAACTGCCAGCGGCGTGAAGGGTTACGCGAAGCTGGCCAGTGGAATCGATCGCGTCGATACGCTTGTCGTCGTGGCCGGCGTGACACGTCAGGTGCCGAACGGCGGCACGATTGCGGACGCGATCTATCACCCACGTTACGACAAGCTCTACCTCACGAACATCGATCGGAATGAGTTGGAAGTATTCAACCTCGCCGATTCCACCTTCAAATCACCGATCGCGGTTGGATCGCGCCCTTGGGGCATCGCCCCGTGGCCGCGCAATCCGTCCACCGGTGATTACGGCGACACGCTTCTCGTCGCAAATTCTGGTGGTACCTCGATCGGATATGTAAGCCTCGTCGATCGCTCGATTCCATTCTCGAGTGAAGGGCGGGAAGTGTATCGATACCAGTTACCGCTTCTCGATGTGGCGACGGTCAAGACCGTTGCGGCAACGGGCCAGAATCCGCCCGTAAATCAGCAACTGGAAACGCACTATTCATTGAGCAGCAGGCCGCAGTATCTCGCTCCAACCTGCCGCTCGGCGAGCGCGTTTCCATCGGGACTTACATGCGATCAGGTCGTTGTAGTGTAT
>Ga0207678_10000332_pt1 | contig 42422 bp, 43 predicted proteins | sample KBSC63metaG_FD_184319 | JGI IMG/M metagenome (GOLD analysis project Ga0207678, IMG submission 184319) | Corn rhizosphere microbial communities from Kellogg Biological Station, Michigan, USA - KBS C6-3 metaG (SPAdes) (version 2) | ecosystem: Host-associated > Plants > Roots > Rhizosphere > Soil ... | reverse complement strand
GCCGAGGCACTTCGAGATGAAAACGTCCCGCGCGGCAAAATTCTTATCATCGGCGACTCTTTGCGCACCGACATGAAGGGCGCGGAAACGTTCGGCTCGGATGCCCTATTCATTGCATCCGGCATCCATCGGCATGAAACGATGGACGGCATCAGTCTCTCGGCGAAGGGGCTCGCGGATCTTTTTGTCCCGGGTTCGCCACCGGCGATCGCCGCGATGGCTGAGCTTCGTTGGTAGAAGCCAGGGCATCGATCAGCGCTCCCGCTATTGCGGTTTAGTGATCGGCAAAGCCGGCGGCGGTTCGCTCTTGGGCCGTTTTGGATAGGGCCCGTCCGAGAAACTGTTGAATACGATATCGGGCGACGCCGTGTTGTGCTGTGACGGCGTCAGACGGCCGATCCAGATATCGGTCGCATGCGCGCTATCGAACTTCATGATGTTGTCTTCCCGCCAGCCCTTGGCGCCCTGCTCGCGAACCGCAATGCGGGCGGTATCGTTGTTGAATTCCGTAATGTACATCGACCGCAGCATGGCGAACGGGCCACCGCTGATGCCCTTGTCGAAGGAAACGTCGAGCGCCAGCCTGTTGGTATCGGCCTTCACCATTTTCACGGTCGCCGATCCGCCCTTCTCGAACGTTAGCGAGAACGCCCGCGTCCTGGGATCGAACGTCACCTCGTTGATCTTCACGAGCGGCCGGCCATCGTGCTCAATGGGCCCCACGAGAAACGACGATCCGTACGGCGTGTTGCGCATATTGAGCGGCGTCATCGGACGCGGACGCCAGTAGCCGTCCTGCGGATACAGAACCAGAACTTCCTCGGCTCCGTCCGTTCTGCGCAACCAAACCTGCAACAAGTGGATACCCTTCTCGACGTGATCGCCTATCCGCACGGTTGCGTTGGAGGGCCGCCAGAACGCGGGATACCGATAGCCAACGATCCACAGTGCCGTGTCCTCGTAAAGCGTCAATTTTTTCGGCTCGCCAGGTGCCTTGTAATTCGGGTCCGCCGACATATCGCACGCCGTCCAGTCTGCCTCGAAATTATCGCGCATGCCGGCAGACAGATAGACGGGATGCGCCGCCTCGATGCGGAACGAACGCACGTTCTTGTTGGCGAACGAGACCGCAACGTTGTCCTTTTCGGCGCAAAGCACCGGCTCGCTTTGGTTCTTCACCTCGACGGCCAACCCATCGAGCGATGCAGCATTCGCCTGAACAACGGCCGAAACAGCGAAAATAAACGTAGCGGCGATCAGTCGAAGGCAATGCGGCATCTGGAAGTGCTCCGATATGCGTTGGGTTACTTTAGCTGCAACCGAAGCGCGGCATAGACATCGCCGGAATTCGCTTCGTGCGGCAGGGTGCCGATGTGCTCTTTCATTGTCGCTGCCGGAAGCCAGTGATCGAAGGTCAATCTCTGGCTCTCGCCCAGCGCGACGTTGTAGCGGTAGTCGCCGAGCAGCGACAGCCGCTCAAAGCATGCCATCGCCACATCGCGGGCGATGGTTGTAAACTCGAACGAGAGTTTGCCGACGGGATGAGAAAGGCCGCGCAGCACCGAGTCCTCGGAGCCCTCGGTGTCGATCTTGACGAACGACGGTGTCCCGTAGCGGGCGATAAGGGCGTCGAGCGTCACGGCATCGACGCGCATCTGATCATCCCAGTTCTGGCCTTCCCATCCGGCAGCCCCGCTGGCGCTACGCAGAAACGCCTCCGAGGTCGTCGAAACCGTCGGATTTTCCGTGTTGATGTGAAGTGCCAGCCTGTCCGCACTGGCGCCGGCCGCGCGGCCGACGATTTCGACCAATGGATCGCTGCCATGAATGTGCCCCAGCGCGCTGACCAGCAGCGGTTGCGGCTCGACCGCCACGACGCGCGCACCAAGTCGGCGGAACGACGACACGCGGTCGCCGGTATGGGCACCGATATCGAAGACGAGATCACCTGGTTCAACGAAGTTCCGATAAAGCGCGTCCATCCGCTCCTTTGGCGCGTCCGGCCCGTGATAGAGCCGCAACGAACGAAATACGCCTTGAAGCCCCCGCGAAGCCATCACGTCAGGACCCGGCGCTCGACGACTGCACGGCGCCAATCTCAAGGGGTGTTATGAAATCTTCCGGTATTCCTGCAAGACCATGCCGGCGCAAGAACCGGCCGGCGGCGGGGCTGGCCGTCAGCACCGCGAACGGAACGGCAAGCAGGAAACCCGACGTCACCGGCAAACTCCACAGCAGGATCATTGGAGAGATGATCGCAAGTGAGAGGCAGACCGCAAGCCCAAACAGAAGTTGCGGCCAGAGCACCGACAGTGCGTCCGTCCACGTCACGCCTTCGACATCGCGCCGCTGACCACTCCAACTCGTCGATTTACCGAACACAAGTCCCAACATGAAGATCGACGTGCGTATCGTCGAAAGGCCGCTCAGCAGGAACGAAAACACGATCTCGATGACGGCACTCGCCGCGAAACGCAGCGGTCCGCCAAAGCGCTGCACCTCACCCGGTGTCGAAACCGCGTCGATGATCGCAGCGAGTTTCGGCGTCAAATACATCAGCAGGAGGAGCAGATAGAGCGCCTTCGCCGAAGCCAATGGGAATTCGGCAAAGCTCTGCGCGCCAGCCGCAGCGAACGGCAGCAGCACGATGAGCAGCGTCCACGCGGGCACGACGACGAACATCAAAATGGCCCACAAAAGCTGGAACCGGCTGACGGGCTGCAATCCGGCAAGACCAAGTAGCTTCAGATACTGCATGTTTCCCTGGCACCAGCGCACGTCGCGCCGGCCGAATTCGAGCGCATCCGGCGGATTATCCTCGTAGGAACCGCACTCGACCGGCATTACGCGAACTTCGAAACCGGCACGGCGCATTAGCACCGCTTCGACCTGATCGTGCGAGAGCAGATCGCCGCCGAGCGGCGGCTTACCGGAAAGCGCCGGCAGCACGCAGTGCTCGGCGAACGGCGCGATGCGGATAAGCGCATTGTGGCCCCAGAACGGCCCACAATCGCCGGTCCACCACGCCTGCCCCATCGTATAGGTCCGCATACCGAGCCGCATGCCGAATTGAAAGATGCGGGCGAACGCCGATGATGACGGCGTGCCGACGACGAGGCTCTGCAAGATACCGAGCTTCGGATAGGCCTGCATGACGCGCACGAGTTCGATGATGGCAGGCCCGGTCATCAAGCTGTCGGCGTCGAGCGGCAACATCAGCTCGAAGCCGTCGCCCCACCGGATGCAGAAGTCGCGCACGTTGCCGGCTTTGAAGCCTGAGTTTTCGTTTCGGCGGCGATAGACGATGCGAGCGCGGTCAGGGTCTTCCGCACGCCAATCCGCAATCGCCTCTTCTTCTTGCCACGCAACTTCGTCGTTATCGGTATCGCTCAGAACGAAATATGAAAAACACGCGCCTTTTCCGGTCGCGTCGAGACTGGCCTTTACCGTCCTGAGACGCAGCAAGGCGCGAGCCGGGTCCTCGTTGCGCAACGTCATCAAAACTGCCGTCTTAACCGTAAGTGACCCCGGCGATTTGCGACGCGAGAGAAACGGCGCGACGTCGCGCAAGCCTCGCCTAAGGTGACGGAGCTGCCAAAGACCGATCGTGGCGTTCCAAAAGCCGAGTACCGTCCACGGCGTACCGAAGGCGACGCACACCAGGAGCGCCACGGTGAGCGGCGTCCACCCGCCCGCAGAAAGGATCGCGCCCGCCCAAAAGAGCAACAACATCCAGGTCGCGACGTTCAACACGAGAAAGGTCAACCGCCGCGCGTTAAGCGTGGCAATTGCTTGTAAGCCCGCCGGTGTCGTAAGGCTTGGGCCCTCCGCGACGAGTCCGGGGACAAGCTCGGACACGGCTTCGCGCTCGACGTCGACCGTCATGACAGGTTCAGTTCTTCGCAATGAGTGACCAGCGCAACGCCCTCGATCCCAACAGCCCGCTGATACGCCGCAGCCAAGGCCAGATCGTGGTCGCCCGTGGGCTCTGGCACGTCAAGCCTGGGCAGGCGGAATTCCGGACCGAGCGTCTGCCCCCGCTTTCGCCCGGCGAAGCCCGCGTCACGACCGAATATTCCGCGATCAGCCGCGGCACCGAACGACTTGTCGCACTCGGACTAGTGCCGGAAAGCGAATGGTCACGTATGCGCGCGCCCCTGCAGATGGGAGATTTTCCGTTCCCGATCAAGTACGGCTATTCTGCGGCCGGCACCGTTACGGCGGGGCGCGACCAATTGATCGGCCAGCGCGTCTTTGCATTGCATCCGCATCAAGATCATTTTCAGGTCGCCGAAAAGCTCCTGTTGCGCATTCCGGCGGATGTGCCGTCGAGGCGGGCGGTGCTTGCAGCCAATATGGAAACGGCCCTCAATGCCCATTGGGACGCGGGTACGGCGCCAGGCGACCGCATTCTTATCGTCGGGGCCGGTATCATAGGGCTCTTGGTCGCCCACCTCGCCCAGCGCATCGCCGGAACCGATGTGACGATCACCGATATCGATCCGGCCCGCGCCCGCTACGCTGAAGCGCTCGGCGTGAAATTCGCCGCTCCGGGCGATAGTCCATCCGAGAACCAGATCGTCTTTCACGCGAGCGCGACCGGCGCCGGACTTGAAACGGCGATCAACGCCTGCGCGTTCGAAGCCTGCATCGTCGAACTCAGCTGGTACGGAAAAACTCCCGTGACGGTAAACCTCGGCGGCGCATTCCACAGCCGGCGCCTGAAGATCATCGCATCGCAAGTGGGTCACGTCGCGCCGCTCCGGCGCGGTCAGGTCAACCACCATCAGCGACTGGAGCGCGCCATCGCGATGCTCGACGACCCGGCTCTTGATATACTCGTCGCGGATGCCGTCCCGTTCGCGGAATTGCCGGAGGCAATGACGCGCATTTGGTCGTCCACCGCCCTGCCGCCCGTCGTCAGCTATCAACCCGTTAAGTGAAAGAGCCAATGTTCTCAGTCGAAGTTCGTGACCGCATCATGATTGCACATTCTCTGCCCGATCCTGCGTTTGGACCGGCGCAGAACATGCACGGCGCGACTTTTGTCGTGGACGTTGCTTTCTTCCGCGAGGAACTCACACACCACAACATCGTTGTCGATATCGCAGCCGCGCTCGAAGTTCTCGGCAATATCCTAAGGCCGATCGGATATCAAAATCTCGACATTTTACCGCAATTCAAGGGGGAGCTCACGACGACCGAGTTTCTCTGCAAGTATATCTTCGATAAGTTCGTCGACGCGGCCGCCTCCGGTGCTCTTGGACCGGACGGCAAAAGTCTTGCACGCCTCCGCGTCACGCTTTCCGAAACCGATCTTGCCCGCGCCAGCTACGAGGGACCCATCCGTGGCTGACGCCATCTTCGCCATTCCCGGAGATTTGAAAAGCCCGACCGGCGGATATGCCTATGACCGCCGCGTGATGGAAATTCTGCCCGATTTCGGCGTGCCCGTCTCGGTGCTGTCGTTGCCCGGCTCGTTTCCAAATCCCACCGCCGGCGACATCGCCAAGACAAGCCGGCTCCTCAAGACAAAACCCACCGATGCCGTGCTTGTCGTTGACGGCCTGGCGTTCGGCGCCTTTCCGGACACTATTCTCGCCGAGCTCGAAGGCCGCGTCATTGCCCTCGTTCACCATCCCCTGTTCCTGGAGACGGGACTTCCCCACGCGCGCAAGGTCGAATTGAAAGAGCGGGAGCAAAAGGCACTGCAGCGCGCCAACCATGTCGTCGTGACGAGCCGGGCGACGAGACGCATCCTTGCCGAAAGCATGGGTCTCGCCTCGACGAAGGTGACGGTCGCCGAGCCCGGCACAGATCCTGCTCAGCGAGCGACCGGAACCGGCGCGCCTCTGCAAATTCTATCGGTCGGCGCTGTTCTGCCGCGCAAAGGCTATCATCTGCTTGTCGAGGCTTTAGCACCGCTGAAGGACATCGATTGGCGGCTGACGATCGCTGGCGCAACCGATCGTCATGATGAGGCCGTCGAGACACTACAGAAAGCCATCCGCACGCACCGTCTCGAAGATCGCGTCACGGTCGCCGGCAAGGTCGTCCCGGCAACGCTCGATCACTACTACGAAAGCACCGACCTTTTCGTCTCGGCCTCGCTCTTCGAAGGCTACGGCATGGTTCTCGCCGAAGCCATGGCGCGGGGCTTGCCGATGGTGCTCGCCGCCGGCGGCGCGGCCGCCGATACCGCAGGCGAAGCGGCGGCACTTCACGTCGAAGCCGGCAACGTCGGCGAACTTACGATCGCCCTGCGCCGCGCATTGACCGACAAGAAGCTCCGCGACCGCCTCGCAGACGCATCCTGGGAGGCCGGTCGCACGCTGCCGACGTGGCACGAGACATCGCGGCGCATCGCAGCAGTCATCCTTGGGTTACTCCCGTGAACAACTTTTCGCCCGAGTGGCTGGACTTGCGCGAGGCGGCCGACCGGCGCGCCCGCAGCCGCGAGATCGCAAATGCCGTTTCGGCGCGCTTTGCGCTTCGCGACGAACTTCGCATTGTCGACTTGGGCTCCGGCACCGGCGCCAATCTGCGCGCCACGGCCTCGCTGCTACCGAGCCGGCAAGCGTGGACGCTGGTAGATAATGATCCCGAATTGTCGGAGGTAGCAAAGGTCAAGCTCAGCCGCTGGGCCGACGCGTCGGAGCGCAACGGCGAGACCTTACATCTCAAAAAGGGGGACCGCGAAATTACCGTGACCTTCGCGACCGCCGACCTTGCGAATTGTCAAACCGCGCTACTGGATGACGCTCCACATCTCGTTACAGCTTCGGCGTTCTTCGATCTGGTGTCGGAAGATTTCATCCGCAAGCTCGCCAAAGCCGTGATGAACAGCGGGGCCGCATTTTACGCGGCGCTGACGTACAACGGCCTGCACAAATGGACCCCCCACCGGCCGGCCGACAACCAGATGATCGCGGCGTTCCACCGCCATCAGATGCAAGACAAGGGGTTCGGGCCTGCGGTGGGGCCGCTGGCCGCAAGCCAACTCGCCGATCAGTTTCGCCTCAACGGCTATCTGGTGCTTGAAGGCGAAAGCCCCTGGCAGCTCGAGCGCGGCGACCGCATGCTGATCGACGAACTCGTCCGCGGACACGCCGTCGCAGTGACCGAGACAGGCGCTGTCGACGCCAAAACGGTCGTCTCCTGGATCAATGTCTCGCGCGCAGCCGCACTCGTCGGCCACACCGACACGTTCGCCGTTCCGGCGTAACGTTGCCAAGGCATACCGTCGGCATCAGACGATTTTGTTCGGCAGCATCCGCTCGACGACGCGATCCTTGCGAATGAATTTATGGTAGATCGCCGCGAGAATATGCAGGGTGACGAAGGCGAGGATCAGGAACGCGCCCGTCTCGTGCCATTCGAAAATCTCTTTCGACATATCCATGTTCTTTTCGGTGAGTGCCGGCAGCGGTATGCCGAACACCTCGAGATAGCGGCCGTAGGAAATCGCCAGATATCCTGCGATGGGAACCGCGATCAGCAACAGGTAGAGCATCCAATGGACGAGATGACTTACGCCGGTCAGGGCCGCAGGCACGGAGGGGTCCGGTCGCGGCGCGCCCTGCGTCAGTCGATAAAGAAGGCGCACGACGATGAGCAGAAATATCGTCAGCCCAATCAGCTTGTGTGAGCTATAGAGAACGCCGGTCAGAGTATCGAATATGCCTTTGACCGTCTCGCCTTTTTCGTTGACCGTGATCATCTCGTTGCCGCGATAGCTCATATAAAGGCCGAGCGGCAGCTGGATGAAAACGAGGAAGGCGATCAGCCAATGCAGCGCCCTCGCGGTCGGCGTGTAGGTAGGAAGGGCGTATCTTCGATCTTGGGCCATTGCGTCAGCCTCGCCGTTGATGCCTCAGGGCACAATCGAACAGCACGCCACCATCGTCAAGAATATGCGAGCAGAGCGCCTCATCCATGCCACCGACCGGCATGACCAGAACATGAATGTCGGTTTTTCGTGATGTCATGTAGAGCTACATGTATAGAGGCGCGGCGCTGAATAGTGACTGAGTCACATCGGTCGATAGACGAGGGCTCCGAACAATCGAGCAGACAGTATCAAAATGCGACGGCCCGCTCGCGTGGGACATCCGTAAAATGCTGTCGACCGCCGTGAGGTTCCCGCAGTGGCGTCGATGAGCCTTCTCCAAATTTACAAGCGTGCGCTCGGCCTGCTCGCGCCCGAAAAATATCTGGCGATCGGCTTGGCGGCCGCGGGCGTCGTCATAGCTGCGACACAACTCGCCGAGCCCATACTATTCGGCCGTGTGGTCGATGCATTAAGCAAAGGCGAAAACGCATTTGGCTACATCGGCCTCTGGGCACTGCTCGGGCTTTTTGGAATCGTCGCGGGCGTTGTCGTCGGCATCAACGCAGACCGGCTGGCGCATCGCCAAAAACAGGCGCAGCTCGTCAGCGTGTTCGAAAGTACGATCGCACTTCCACAACGCTTGCACGCCGCGCGGGGATCAGGCGCAACCATCCGCACCATTCTCGCCGGAACAAGCGCGTTATTCTGGTTGTGGCTCGGCGCAATGCGCGATCAGGTCAGCGCTCTTTTCGGCATCCTATTGCTCATTCCCACCGCCATCGGCATGGACCCGAGGATGGCGGCAATCCTACTTCTACTCGCCGCCGCCTATACCCTCATGAACGTCTTCGTGATGCGAAAAACTTCGGTGGGGCAGGCGGCGGTCGAAAGCCATGAGTCGGCACTATCGAGCCGTGTCGTCGATGTCGTCGGCAATGTGATGATCGTGCAGAGCTACGCACGCCTGCGGCTTGAGGCGGACGCTTTGCGCGAAGTTTCGAGCGGCCTGCTGACGGCGCAATACCCGGTCGTAACCTGGTGGGGCGTGCTGACGGTCATGCAGCGCTCAGCCGCGACCTTGACCATGGTCGCGATCTTCAGCGCCGGCGCGGTCCTCGCCGGTCGTGGCGAACTCTCCGTCGGCGAGATCGTTAGTTTCGTGGCGTTCGCGTCGCTTCTGATCAGCCGGCTCGACCAGCTTTCAAGCTTCGTCGTGCGTGTTCACCAGCAGGCCCCTGCCCTCACGGGACTTTTTGCGTTAATTGACGAAGCCGCCGGCGACGGTGAGAAGCCCGGCTCGACGCCGCTCCAAACCGTTGCCGGTACGGTCACATTCGACAACGTCACGTTCCGTTATGACAGCGGCCCGCAAGGCGTCAGCGACGTTTCCTTCAAGGCTAATGCGGGCGAAACGACTGCGATCGTCGGGCCGACCGGATCTGGCAAGTCAACGATGATCGCCCTTCTGCAGCGCTTCCTGACGCCGGACGCGGGCAAGATCACCATCGACGGACGCGACATCGCGGGCGTGACGCTGCGATCGCTGCGCACCGCCATTGCCGTCGTCTTTCAGGATGCCGGCCTCTTCAATCGCTCGATCGGGGACAACATCCGCATCGGAAGACCCGACGCAACGGACGCGGAAGTCGAACACGCAGCGCGGCTCGCGGAGGCTCATGATTTCATCACCCGAAAACCGGGCGGCTATGACTTCATGATCGGGGAGCGCGGCGCCTCACTGTCCGGCGGCGAGCGCCAGCGCATCGCCATCGCCCGCGCCATCTTGAAGGACGCGCCAATCCTGATCCTTGATGAGGCAACGAGCGCGCTCGATTCCGAGACAGAGGCCAAGATCAAACGCGCCCTCGACACACTCCGCAGCGGCCGCACGACGTTCGTCATTGCGCACCGCTTGTCGACGGTGGCCGATGCCGATCAGATTCTCGTTCTGGATCACGGACGCATCGTCGAACGCGGACGGTTCGAAGAGCTTGCGGCAGGAGATGGACTGTTTGCGCGGCTGGTCGCCGAGGGCGGCTTCACGGTTCCGAAGACAACGGAAACGGCCCGCTAGCGAGGCCAAAATGCGTCAACGCATCAGAGCTTGTGCGCCATCCGGGCGCGCTTCGTGTCGAGATAGCGCTTGTTGAATTTATTCGGCGCGACAACCAGCGGCAAACGCTCGGCAACGCGAATACCGTGCGCCTTCAACGCCTGCTCTTTCGCCGGGTTGTTCGACAAGAGCTTGATCTCCGCCATGCCGAGATCGCACAGTACGCGCGCCGCCAACGCGTAGTCGCGACTGTCGATCGGCGCACCAACCTCAATGTTGGCTTCGACGGTATCCAAACCCTGATCTTGCAGCGCGTAGGCCTGGATCTTTTTGAAGAGGCCGATGCCGCGACCCTCGTGATAGGGCACGTAGATGATGGCACCGTAGGGGGCCTCGGTAATGACCTTCAACGCCGCCTGAAGCTGCTGATAGCAATCGCAACGCAGCGAATGGAAAATATCGCCCGTAACGCAGCCCGAGTGCACGCGCACGATAGGCATCGACCCGTTCATCGCCTTCGGATCGCGATGGACGAGGACCAGAACCTGCTCCTCGTCCGTCTCGCCCTGATACGCGTGCGCTTCGAGCACAAGCTCGCGGCCCTGAAACGCGATGGGAAGGATTGTTTCGACAGACCAGTCTGCTGGCAAAGTCACCGACGTTAATGCACCCGACTTCATATTGGCTCCGGGGGTTCTTCAGAACATATGAACCATTCGCGATGGGAACGCAAAGTGTAGCGCCGCCTTACGGACGTCGTGTTCCTAGGACAACAGGTTACGCCCAGCTGCTGAAGATGGGCATGAATTCATCGCATGAATAGGACGTCAGGATGACGCGGGCGCCCATCGCGCTGCAGAGGGCGATATCTCTGTTAACGTGTTCTCACATCAATCGAGAGAACTCGATCTTCGGACAGCGGTCCATTACCACCGTAAACCCGCATGCCCGCGCCTCGGCGGCAGCAGCCTCGTTGATGACGCCAAGCTGCATCCACACGACGCTGGCTTTAAGCGTGTCCTTTGCCGCGATCGCCTCCCGCACGACCTGCAACGCCGCCTCGGGTGCCCGGAAAATGTCGATGACGTCGGCGGGCGGCGGAATGGCGGCAAGATTTGAATAAACCTCCTGGCCGTGAATTGTTTGTCCGGCAACGCCCGGGTTTACCGGCCGCACGCCATACCCCTGGTTCAAGAGAAACCGCATGACGCCGTAACTCGGCCGTTCGGGCTTTGCACTTGCGCCGACGACCGCAAAAATTCTGACGCGCCTCAGGATCGCCCGGACGTCGTCGTCGCTCAATCCATCGATCGTCATGTCGTGGGCGCAGGGAGCGTCACGCGCCCGGCCTCATCAAGCGGCATGAAGGGATTGTAGGCGACTTCCCATACGTGCCCGTCCGGGTCGGCAAAATAGCCGGAGTATCCACCCCAGAAGGCTTTCTTACCGGGCTTGAGGAGCTTGGCGCCGGCCGCCACGGCCTCTGCCAAAACGCTATCGACGTGTGCCTTCGATTGCACGTTGTGCGCCAGGGCAACGCCCGAAAACCCCGGCTTACCGACCGCGACGCCGGCGTCCTCCGCGAGCGCCTCGCGGCCGAACACCGCCAGCACGACGCCGCCTGCTTCGAAGAAGGTAACGCCGGGCTGGCTGGCGGACGAGGCTCTGAAACCCAGCGCCTCATAAAAGTTCCTGGATGCCGCGACATCGGCGACACCCAGCGTAACGAACGAAAGACGTGGCTCCATCAGGATTTCTGCCATTGCGCCGGGCGCTTTTCGAGGAAAGCGCAAATGCCTTCTTCAGCATCGCCCTGCATCATGTTCTTCACCATCACCTCACTCGCGAAATCATAAGCTTCATTGAGCGGCAGTTCGGCTTGGGCGTAGAAGGCTTCTTTGCCGATCGCGACGGTCGCCTTCGACTTTGCCGCGATGGCGCGCGCCATATTAAGCGCTTCGCCCAGCACGTCCTGAGCCGGCACGACCCGATTGACCAAACCGTAGGTCATCGCATCCGAGGCCGATATTGCCTCTCCAAGCAGCAGCATTTCCATCGCGCGTTTCCTCGGCACGTTGCGCGACAGCGCCACCATCGGCGTCGAGCAGAAGAGCCCGATGTTGACACCGGGCGTCGCAAAGTCCGCCGTGTCGGCCGCGACCGCGAGATCGCACGTCGCGACGAGCTGACAGCCGGCTGCCGTCGCCCTCCCCGCCACCGCTGCGATGACGGGTTTGCGACAGGCAACAATCCCGCGCATAAGCGCCGAGCAGGCCTGCATCGTCTCGCGAAAGAACCCCTGGCCGCCGTCGGGATCGGAACGATGCGCGGTGAGCTCTTTCAGGTCGTGGCCCGACGAGAACACCTTGCCTTCCGCGGCAACGATAATCGCAGCGATCGCGTCATCCCGGCTGAGACTTTCAACGCGCGTCGTCAATTCATCGATCAAAGCCCGCGACAAGGCATTACGGGCTTGCGGCCGGTTCAGCGTCAATATGGCAATGCCGGGCTCAATCTCATTGAAGAGAACGAGCGGCGTACCGGCCGGCGGCCCGTCTTGCATGGGAGGGTCCTTGTCGCTTTGAACGCCGCGCGGGTTCGACCCGCTTACTGCAGCGCCTTTTCGATTTCGGCGCGATGCGCCTTCACGATGTCGACGTTTTCCTTGTACTGCAGCTGCGGCGTCGTGTTGATCGCCTCCGTAAGCTCGTCGATGAGCTGCTTCTTGTCGGTGTCCGGGATCGTCTTGTCCTTTTGAACGTCGTCGCGCTGCTTACGCAGGGCCTCAACCGGATCGACGAAATTACCGCTCTCCGTATCAAGACCAGCCATCACGATCGAGATGTTTGCCGCAACATCATCGAGTTCGGCGAAATTGCTGAAGCCGTGCTTCGTCGCGATGCCTTCGAGTTCGGTCTGCAGCGCCGGATCGGGCTTTTCGCCAGCGTCCTGAATTTTCGATGCGATCGCCGCAAGATCGGCCTGAGCGGCAATGAAGTGCGTGACTTGATCTTCGGTGAGCTTGATCTGCTTGACGTCTTGCGCCGCAGCAACCGAGAGCCCCGCCCAAAGGGCGACTAGAACTATCCCGATACGCCGAGCCGCCAGCGCCAGTGAAATCGTCATCGTCGTTCTCCACATTGAATCGCTTCCGAGCCAGATCCGCTTTGTTTTTAGAACCGTGACGCTTCGACTACGACGACAATAAGAAAGCTCGAACGGCGGCAGGTGTATAGGATCCGCACAGTAGCGCCAGAAATCACGATTTGAGCTGTGATGCACGAACCACTGGCGGCGGAAGCCTCTCGCCGGCCGCAGCCGGTGCGCATGTGGTAACATAATACCATTTGCGGTAATATATTACCTTTCATGATAATCGATTGAATTTGTTATATTTATCTGGAGGACCGCTTTTAGACTTGCTTGCTATCGGGCAAATCAGTAACACCGCTCATCTCGGAAGCGGTATCTGATTGCGCTGGCAATCGCCCTCCGTGCCAATCGTTCCCGCCAAGGAGCCTCAAGACCGATGTCTACCTATGTCGCCAAGCCGGCCACGGTGGAGAAGAAGTGGATCCTCATCGACGCCGAAGGGCTCGTTGTCGGCCGCCTCGCTGCTCTCATCGCGACGCGCCTCAAGGGCAAGCACAGACCCATCTACACGCCGCATGTCGATTGCGGTGACAACATCGTCGTCATCAATGCCGACAAGATCGTCTTCACCGGCGCCAAGCGTGACGACAAGATCTATTACAGACACACCGGCTATCCGGGCGGCATCAAAGAGCGCACACCGCGCCAGATCCTCGACAGCAAGCACCCGGAGCGCATCGTTGAAAAGGCCGTCGAGCGCATGCTTGCGCGCGGGCCCCTGCACCGCCAGCTGATGCGCAACCTGCGCGTCTATAAGGGCGGCGAGCATCCGCACACGGCGCAAAATCCGGAAAAGCTCGATGTCGCAAAACTCAACCGCAAGAACGTGAGAGTCTAAGATCCATGGCAACCGAAACAAAGACCCTCGCCGACCTTGCCTCCGTCAAGGGCGCTGAGCCGCAAGCCGCGCCGGTCAGGACGCAGAAGCTCGACAAGCTTGGTCGCGCCTACGCGACAGGCAAACGTAAGAACGCCATCGCCCGCGTCTGGCTGAAGCCCGGCAAGGGCATGATCACCGTCAACGATAAAGACTTCAAAGCCTACTTCGCGCGTCCCGTGCTGCAGATGCTACTGCAGCAGCCGCTCAATCTCGCCAACCGGGCGACGCAGTACGACATCCGTATTTCCGTCGCCGGTGGTGGCCTTTCCGGCCAGGCCGGCGCGGTGCGTCACGGGATTTCGAGAGCGCTCACCTTTTACGAACCGGATCTGCGCAGTGTTCTGAAAAAGCAGGGCTTCCTGACGCGCGACAGCCGTGTCGTCGAGCGCAAGAAGTACGGGCGCGTCAAGGCGCGCAAGTCGTTCCAGTTCTCGAAGCGCTAAGCCACGAGGACTTGCAGGACTTGAATCAGCCCGTCCTCACCGGCGGGCTGATTTGTTTTCCATCACCGCAAGGGTTGCCGCAGCGGCCCGTCAATGCCACATACCGCCGGGGCTCCCGTACAGCGTCCTGCGCCATTGCACTCGAGGGAATTCGGAGAAACAGATGGACTGGCTGCTGAACGGAATAAGCGACCTGCTGTCGGTACTTGTGACCGACCTCCATCACCTTGTTTCTCCGCAGTGGTGGCGAACCCATTCAGTGCCGCTGTTCAACATCTTAATGATCGACCTGACGCTTGCCGCCGACAACGCCATCGTCGTCGGCATGGCGGCATCGCGCGTCCAACCGAATATGCGCGCCAAGGTCATCTTCTGGGGCATCGCCGGCGCGGTGGTCCTGAGGATCCTCTTCGCCAGCATAACGCAACAGTTGCTTCAGGTGATCGGCCTGACGCTAGCGGGCGGCATCCTGCTCTTGTTCGTCTGCTGGAAGATGTACCGGCAGATCGTCGATAGCGATGCGCACTCGATTGACGAAGTCGAAAGGAGCCTCGCCTCCACGGCCCCTCATGCCAATCCCGCGACCTTCTGGAGCGCCTTCTGGACCATCATCATTGCCGACTTGTCGATGTCGCTCGACAACGTTCTGGCCGTCGCAGGTGCGGCGGGATCGTCGACACTCGTCCTCGTCATTGGCCTGACCGTCGCGGTCGTCCTGATGGCGGTGGCGTCCAACTACATCGCCAAGCTGCTCGGCCGCTATCCGTGGATCGCCTGGATCGGCCTGCTGATCATCCTCTACGTCGCCCTCGATATGATCTACACAGACACGCACAGGATCATTTGTGCGAACTACGGTGTCGGCTGTTCGGAAACGATCTGGGACGGCATCATGCATCGGCTTGGATTTGGCGGCTGAGATGGCGGCGTCGACGACAAGGCAACCTGGAAAGGCAAGCGTCTTCATCGACGGCGAGGCTGGGACAACCGGCCTCGAAATCCGCGAACGGTTGGCTGGAGTGAGCGCGGTCGATGTGAAAAGCATTGATCCGGCGCAGCGCAAGGACCGGGAGGCGCGCGCCGAGATGATGCGTGCCGTCGATCTCGTCGTGCTGTGCCTCCCCGACGCCGCGGCAAGGGAAGCCGTCGCGATCGCCGATGAACTTCAGGGCGACGCCCCAAAAATCATCGACGCATCGACGGCGCATCGGGTAGCGCCGGGTTGGGTCTATGGCTTTGCCGAACTGACCCCGGACCAGCCGGATGCGATCAAGTCCGCAAACCGCGTCGCAAATCCCGGTTGTTACCCGACAGGCGCCATTGCACTCCTACGGCCGCTTGTCGAATCTGGCGTCATCCCCTCCGACTACCCGGTTACCGTCAATGCCGTCTCGGGGTATTCAGGCGGCGGCCGCGGCATGATCGAAGCCTACGAAGCTGGGACGGCCCCGTCGTTTGAGCTTTACGGGTTAGGATTTGAGCACAAGCATATTCCGGAATTGACCAAGTACTCCGGTCTGACGCGCCAGCCGATCTTCGTGCCGAGCGTCGGCAACTTCCGGCAGGGAATGCTCGTCTCGATTCCGCTGCATCTCGAGACGCTACCCGGCAAGCCAAGTCTGGCCGATATCGAGACGCTGCTCTCAGACTACTATAAGTCGGCCGAATTGGTCAGCGTCGTCACCGGAGCAGCTAGCAAAGGGGCAAGGCTTGAAGCCGAAGCTCTCAACGCCACAGACAAGCTCGAACTGTTCGTGTTCGGCAAGCCGGACCTCAATCAAGCCGTTCTCGTCGCGCGCCTCGACAATCTCGGCAAGGGTGCCGCCGGCGCCGCAGTCCAGAACATCAAACTGATGCTGGGGCTCGACTAGCCGCACTCCGCCGGGCGCGTGCGCTCTAAATGGCCGGGTTAAACCGGCCATAAAGTGGCGAGAAAGTCGCCCACTATAAAAGCCGTTCGTTGCTTCGCTCCTCTCACGTCATGGCCGCCCTTGAGGCGGCCATCCCGGGCTCCAAACGCTGACGGTTGCGCGGGTCGCTTTGGATGCGGGGCTTAAGCAGACTTACGACGCGACCGCAACACCGGCCCGCCGCGTCGCGTGCAGGTGCACGACTGCGAGAATTAGCACGAGCGCGCCGCCGCCTTGATGCAGCAGCGCCAGATCGATCGGAACGTGCGAGAGCAGCGTCGCAATCCCAAGCGATATCTGCGCAATGACCGCACACACGAGAAGTACGGCCGTTGCGCGTATCCTGGCGTCGACGGGCGAGCACCTGACGAACCAGATCTCAGTCAGCACAGCGAGCCCGACGAGATACCCCATGATGCGATGATTGAATTGAGCCGCAGCGTGGCTTTCGAAAAAGCTCAAGTACGCCGGTGTCGTCCAATAATTGCTCGGCACCCACTGCCCGTCCATCGTCGGCCACGTGTTGTAGATCAGTCCGGCTTTGAGACCGGCGACAAATGCCCCAAGCACGATCTGCGTCACGACGAGACCAACGATCACCACAGCCATCCGCTTAATCGCCGGCGTCGCTTGCCCGCCTGTGGCGCGCGCCGCGCCCGGCCACTCGTCCAACGCCAGCCAAACGATAAGCGCCAAGATCATCAACGCCGTCGTCAAATGCAGCGCCAACCGATACTGGCTGACGTCGACGCGATGGCTGAGGCCCGACTTCACCATGTACCAGCCGATGGCGCCCTGCACGCCGCCGAGCGCCAAGATGCCGAGGAATTTGACGGCGGTCTCGCGCTTCAACCGGCCCGTCAGCCAGAAGAACAGAAATGGCAGCGCGAACGCGATGCCGATGAAGCGGCCGAGAAACCTGTGGCCCCACTCCCACCAATAGATGGTCTTGAAAGCCTCAAGCGACATGCCATCATTGACTAGGCTGTATTGCGGAATCTGTTTGTATTTTTCGAAGGCCGCCAGCCAGTCTCCTTCATGCATCGGCGGGATGGCGCCGAGAAGTGGCTGCCATTCGGTGATCGACAACCCGCTCTCCGTCAGCCGCGTCGCCCCGCCGACGATGACCATCGCCAGAACGAGAGCTGCGACAAACCACAGCCACAGCGATACCGCGCGGCTTGCGGCGGCCTCGCCGGCGACCGGCGTCATTCGATGCTTTTCTGCGAGGTTGGCGATCGTCATCGGCTGAAATGTCCTGCAATCCTATCGTCCGCGGTGTGATACTCCTCCGCCCCACCGGGGCAATGCGCCCATCCGGCGCGGTTATCGCTATTCTCCCTAAGAAGCAATTCAGGCCGAAATGACCCAGCGCAAACGTAAGCTTATCGGAACAATCGCCCTGCTGACGCTGATTGTCGTCTATGCCCTGCTCGCTCTGGCGGTCGCGATTGTGCTGCAGGTCCGCGACGCCAACAAGGTCGCCGAGCTGATCTACTATGTCGTCGCGGGATTGCTATGGGTGGTGCCCGCAGCGTGCCTCATCTCATGGATGCAAAAGCCCGATGCCTGACCGGCCTGCCACCTGGTTTGACCCGGTGGCGTCAACCCGCGTGTCGTAGGCCCGAGAGCGGCGCGATCATGCGCTTGGCGCCGTCGCGGAGTGCGAACGGCAGGCCCGATAGCAAGACCTTGACGTAACGCACGTCCTGGAAATCCCCATTGAGCGACAGCCGAGGCAGTGCCGTCGTCGCGGCGGCGTGCGATTTGCGAATGAGGCCCTTGCGCGTCGTCACCGCCGTCTCGATGCCGAGCCCACGCGCCATATCGAACTCGCGGCTTCCTGCGCTGCTTTCATCGCCATAGGGATAGCTGAAATGCCGGCACGGTTTGCCAAGCTCTGTCGCAACTCGCGCAACGCTGTCAGCGATCTCACGATGCGCATCGGCGAAGTCGAGTTTGGCCAGCGCGAAGTGGTGGCACGTGTGAGCCGCGATCGTGACCAGCGGATCAGCCGCCAATGCTCTGATTTCATCCCAGTTCATCACCAAATCGCGGCAGAGAGAGGTCGGATCGAAGCTCGCCTTCTTGGCGAGGTCGCGCGTCATCGCGCGCGCCTGCGCTTCGGGCATCCGCCGCAGCCACCAGTAGATGTCGTGAAAGGCCGCCGTCTTCTCTTCGGCGGTCGCGAGCGCATAGGCGCGCATCTCTCCGTCACAATCGACTTCAACGCTTGAAAGCCGCCGCAATGCGTCTTCCAAAACGAGCCACCACAGGTCTCCCTCGCCGTCGGCGTAGGCAGCCGGCACATAGATCGTGAACGGCACATTGTGGCGCTTGAACACGGGATAAGCGTGATCCCGATTGTCCTTGTAGCCATCGTCGAGCGTGAAAACCGCAAACGGTTGCCTCGATTGAGGCGTCTCTAGCCGCGCCTTGACGTCGTCAAGCGCAATGATCTCAAATCCCGAGGCGCGCACTTCTCCGATCACGCTTTCGAGAAAAGCCGGCGTGACTTTCAGGATGCCATTCGGCTCAAAATCGCGCGGCTGATCCGGGGTGACGTGATGCAGCATCATGATGACGCCGTCGCCGCCGACGTACGGGGCAACGAGATCGTCGGCGCCGGAATAGTGGAGCGCCGATAGGGCGGCCTTTAGCAGTTTGGTCGTGCGGCGGGACATGGAAAACCAAACCTCGCTTCAATGAATGCGGCCGTTCAAGCTTGGCGTGCAATCGGCATCCGCGGCTCGATAGAGTGCGCCGCCACATGCTGATTGGCCGGTCCCGTCACGGTGAGTTTGCGTTCGAAGCGAATGACGTCGATGTCGGAGACTTCGAAGCCAAGGAATATCCCCGATGCATCGACGAGAATGGGAGGCACGCGCGGCGGATCAGCAACAAGGATTCCGGTGTCGAAGCGGCCTTCAATCGTCTCGAAGAGATTGCGCGCCTCATCGTGGCGTCCGGCGACGATGATCTGATCGTAGGCCTCGTCGAGCGCATCGAGGATGAGGTTCAACTGATCGGGATCGATGTCATGGTCGGCGTTGTCGAAGGCTTTGCCGCTGGCAATCGCGTGGACGGTACTGCCTGGGAGCCGCTGAATGATTTCATCGAAAAGCGCTTCGCCGCGCAGCAGGTCGTTGAAACCCTTGCTCGTGTCGAGAGCCGCCGAGCCGGCAAATCCTTCGCCAGTCGGACTCCAATCGACGACGAGAACGTATTGACCATCCGTGGCAATGGCTTTCGCGAGTTCGAGTGCTTCGGCTGAAGCATCAATGCTTGCGGACTCTCCCGTCAGGATTGTGCGATGGCCGTTGTCGGTCGACCGCGCACCTTTAAGGCGGCGCGCCAGTGCCGTCATGTCCTTTTCGATCACGACGGTGGCCTGGGGCGGCATGGGCAGCGGCGGAGCCTCCATCTCTTCCCGCACGTGCGACGGTGACATCGGCTGTGATTGAGGTTGCGGCTGCGGTTGTACTTTCGCTTGCGGCTCTGGTTCCACTTTCGGCTTCGGTTGCGACTGCGCTACCGGCCGTGGCTGCGCCGTTAAGACCGGTTCGGCACGCAAGCTCGACGGATCTGGCCTGGATCGCGCCGCAATCGTGCCGCCGCCCCGCGCACTGTGAAAGAGAGTTTTCGCAACGGTCCAAGCCGTCCCGAACATCAATGACGCGAAGACCATCAACGCCGACAGCTGAACTTTCTTCGGAAATATCGGAACGCTGTCCGGCTGTGCTTTCGATATGATCTGCGCCTCGACGGGCTGGGCGCGCGTGTCCAGTTTCTTGCGGTTGGATTCGAGGCGCGCCTGCAGGTTATCGAGCTCCGTCCGCTTCGCCTTCGCATTGGCTTCGAGCTGCCGGAGCTTGGCTTCTTCCGGTGCGTTCGTCACGACACGCGCCTTGATGTCGGCGAGGCTCTTCTCGATGCTGTCTTCGCGGCCCTGCGCGACTCTGGCCTCCTTATCGAGACTGTCGACGATTTTCTCGACTTCGCCCTTGAGCTGCAGCTTGAGGCCAGCGAGGTCGGCATTGAGCTGGCGCATGCGCGGATGCCCAGGCAGCAACGTCGCCGACTGTTCCGAAATTTGGCGCTCGATACGCACGCGCTGCTGCACGAGGTTCTGAATGAGCGGTGACTTCTGAACGTCCGGAAGTGCGTCGGCAGAGCCGAGTTTCATCATTTCTCGCGCCGACTTCGCCCGCGCGTCGGCCTCGCCGCGTGCCGCCTTGGCTTTTGTCAGTTCACCGGTTAGCTCCGACATCTGCTGCTCGTTGAGGCCCGTGTTCTGTGCGCCGCCTCTGAAGCCGTCGATCTCGCCACGGTAGCGATCGACTTCAGTCTCGGCGGCCGCGACCTCCGGTGTCAGCTTGCTGATCTTCCCTCGCAGAACGTCCTGCTGATCGTCGACTTCGACCACGCCCTGCTCTGCGATAGACGCGCGATAATTTTCGGCAAGGCCATTCGCAATATCGGCTGCGAGTTGCGGATCGATGGACGTCACGCGGACACCGATGAACCGGCTCTCCTTTGCGGAATAAACCTGAAGCCGGCTGCGAAATGCCGACATCACGCGATCGCGTTCGCTCTCCCCGCTTTTCGGACCGCCGATGCCGACGAGACGAAGAATTCTGCCAAGCGTATCGACAGGTCCGAGTTCGCTGTTGAATTCAGGCCGGTCCTTGAGATGCAGCTTAGCGGCGATCTGCTCGAGGAGTTCCGGCGATTGCATCGCCTTGACGTGCGTGTTGATGGCCTCTTTGTCCATGCGCGTTGTCACGAGATCAGGACTTGCGGACGGACTGCGGGTATCTGCAAAGGCGTTTGCCGAGCCCTGCGCGACAATCGCAAGCTCTGCCTCGCTCAGGTACCTCGGAGCCATCATGCTGAGGATGGCGAAAGTCGCGGCACCAATCACGGCGCTGGCCAGGATCAGCCAGGGCGCACGCCTCTTCAAAGCCTCGAAAACGGTAGACATCTGAATATCGTCTGGCGCGGCAGTTGATCGCGGCTGCATTTTGCTATGCTCGGACAGGGGTTGCGAGAATTGCAGTAAGCGGCGCGCACGGTTAGCAACTGCTTAAGCGTCTCGAAAAAAAGCATCGCCTCAGAGTTTGTTAACTTTGGCTGGCTAACGTCCCGGCGTGGTCTTCTCGCGACGGAAAGCGCTTACCTATGTCAGCCCGCCTGATCTTCGTTCCCGCTTGTGCTCTGTCGCTTTTGTTGGGTGCGTGCGCCCCCGATCTCGAGCACATGACCAGCGCCGATTTGGCGATCACAAGCGATGTGACGTCGTCGACGGTGGACTATCGCCCGATAACGGCCGACCGAGTGGTCTGGGGCCCGCCGACCATATTGCCGGGGGACTCCATTAGTCCTGCCGAGCCCGAAGGCCCCTACCGGCTCGATACCGGCGACCGGCTGCGCATTTTTGTCTATGGCCAGCCCAACCTGTCGCGACTTTACGTCGTCGATCAGGCGGGAAAAATTGCGGTGCCGCTGATCGGCAACGTCCGGGCGCGCGGCAAGACGACGAACCAGCTGCAGGCGGAGATCCGTTCACAGCTTGGCGCCGAGTACGTCAAGGATCCCCAGGTCACCGTCGACATTGTGCAGAACCGGCCCTTCTTCATCCTGGGCGAGGTTAAGGCCGGCGGCCAATTCCCTTACGTCTCGGGAATGACAGTGGAAACGGCCGTCGCCATTGCCGGCGGCTATACCGAACGGGCCAGCGAGAAAACGTTCCGCATTACACGACGAGTTAACGGTTTCGTCGAGCAGATCATGGCTCCCAGCGACCTCGCCCTGATGCCCGGCGATACCGTTTACGTCTTCGAGAGGTTCTTCTGAGAACCATTGAGGCCTTCGCTCAACGCTCGGGCAGGGTCCAAGGATGCGTATACTTCATTGTCTTCGTGCACCGGTCGGCGGCTTGTTCCGCCATGTTCTCGATCTTGCCGAGGAACAGGCGGCGCACGGACATGACGTCGGCATTCTGGCCGCGAGTACCACTGAAGATCGATTGACGTCGGCGAAGTTCGCGGCGATCGCTCCTAAACTCAGGCTCGGCATTGCGCGTATTCCGATCAACCGCCAGCCAGGGCTAAGCGATTTGGCCGCCGTCTGCGCCGTTCGGGCTCATGCCGCAACGCTCGATCTCGATGTGTTGCATGGACACGGCGCCAAGGGCGGCGCCTACGCTCGCTTCGCGGCGCGCCGGCTTTCGGCTCGCGGCCACCACGTAAAGTCGTTCTACACGCCGCACGGTGGCAGCTTGAATTTCAAGCCGGGCTCGCTCGAGCAGCGCATCCTGCTGATGATCGAGGGCGGCCTCGAATCCATGACCAGCGGTCTAATTTTCGAAAGCGCCTATGCAGCGCGCGTTTATCGTTCGCGCGTCAGTGCGAAAGGTGCGCCGCAGCGGATCATTCCGAACGGTCTGAAGCCGACCGACTTTACGCCTGCCAAGCCTCGCCCCGATGCCACGGACCTTTTGTTCGTGGGTGAACTCCGAAGCATCAAAGGCGTCGATTTTCTGCTCAAGGCACTCGCCGAACTCAAATTCGACCACCCGGTCACAGCGACGATCGTCGGCTCGGGCCCCGATGCCGAACCCCTTAAAAAGTTGGCTTCGACACTGGGTCTCGACAACCTCGTGACGTTCGCCGGTGCACTGCCTGTACGCGAGGCCTTCGGCCTCGGACGGATCATGGTCGTGCCGTCGCTGGCCGAAAGCTTCCCTTACGTCGTGCTCGAAGCGGCCGCCGCCGGACTGCCGCTTATCGCCACGAACGTCGGCGGTATCCCCGAGATCGTCGCCGACACCGACACGGTGCTGATTGAACCGGGCAACGCCGCAGGGCTCGCGTCCGCGCTAAGAGCGACGCTCGGCGACGCGGAGGCAGCAAGAGGCCGCGCCAAACGCCTCAGAGCCAAGATCGAGAGCAGGTTCACGGTGGCAGCCATGACCGGCGCCGTTCTCGATTTCTACGCCGAGACGTCGCCCCGGCCGGCTCGACTGCCGTCCTGGGAGCTGAAATTGCAGAGCCATCGCCAATAACCGCGCGTCGCAGCAACACGCTACGCTCACGAATTAACCTGAATGGCACGGAGGCTGCTTAGCCGCTGTCACGTTTACGCAAACGGGACGCGCGGTAACCATGGCTCTGACGCTCGAATTGACCAATCGCTCGGCCGAGACCTCGTCTCGCGGCGGTGCGCAACTCATCCCGTTCAGAGGCGCCAAGGTTGCTGGCGCCAGTCCAGCCGGCCGGCAGCAGGCCATATCGCCGGTCGTGGTAAGCGGAAGCATCCGATGCGCCGACTTCCTCATTGTAACACTGCTCGGACTGGCGATCGCACATGTGTACGTAAATGAGACGGGTGTCCTTCAAAACAGCGTCTATCTTTTCGCGACGACGCTCGTCGGCTTCGCGACCGTCGCCACGTTTGAGCTGCTCGGTCTCTACAGCTTGCGGGCGCTTTCGGCCTACGTGAGAAATATGCCGGCAGCCGTCTTCGGCTGGACCGTTTCATTCGCAGCACTCGTTGCCGGCGTCTTCTTCCTCAAAATCGGACCTGAAGTCTCGCGCGTCTGGCTCGCGACCTGGTTCGTATCGGGTGCCACCGCGCTCCTTACCCAACGGCTGATCGCCGGCTGGTACGTGCGGAGCGCGGCGCGTTCTGGCCGTCTCTATCAGCGCGCCGTAATCTACGGCGCCGGTCCCGTGACCGAAGACCTCATCTCCGAACTCGAAGCCGACACCGACTCGATCGTACGCATCGCCGGCGTCTTCGACGATCGTGGTGACGGCCGCACCCCACGCCAGATCTCCGGATATCCGCGTCTCGGCGGCCTCGACGACCTCGTTGCGACAAGCCGCACAAAACGATTTGACCTCGTCATTGTATCGCTGCCGCTCGCGGCAGAGGCACGCCTTGCTAACGTCATGCGGCGGCTTTCGGTACTGCCGGCCGACGTCAAAATGCCGGCACGCGCCACAGGGCTGAGGTTTTCACCGCGGACCTATTCGCACGTCGGCTCCGTCGCAATGATCGATCTCTACGACAAGCCGATTGCCGACTGGGGCTACGTCTCCAAATGGCTATTCGACAAAGTCGTGGGCTCGATCGCGCTCGCCTTGCTGGCCCCCGTTATGGCGCTGGTCGCACTCGCGGTGAAGCTCGAAAGCAAAGGTCCCGTCCTCTTTCGCCAAAAACGCTACGGCTTCAACAACGAGCTGATCGAGGTGCTCAAGTTCCGCTCGATGTACACCGACCGGTGCGATGCGACCGCCACCAAGCTCGTGATCAAAGATGATCCGCGCGTGACCCGCGTCGGCCGCTTCATTCGCAAGACGAGCCTCGATGAGCTGCCGCAGCTGATCAACGTCATCAGGGGCAGCCTGTCTCTCGTCGGGCCCCGTCCGCACGCCGTTCAGGCAAAGGCTGACGGCCATCTCTACGGCGAAGTCGTCGAGGGCTATTTCGCACGTCACAAAGTGAAACCCGGCATCACGGGATGGGCGCAGATCAACGGCTGGCGCGGAGAGACCGATACCGAAGACAAGATTAGGAAGCGCACCGAGCACGATCTCTATTACATCGAGAATTGGAGCGTGTTCTTCGATCTTTATATCCTGTTCAAGACGCCGATCTCGCTTCTGAACACAGAGAGCGCCTACTAGCTTCGCCGCGTTGAAGCGCGCGCGGTCCAAGGTGGACGTGCCTCCGATTGGCGACCGCGAAATGCCGCGGCGCCGATCCAAAACCCATTCATGGTCGAGGGAAAAATTCTCGGGAAAAAATCCGCTGCTGTCCGGTGGTCGTGAGAATTGTGTCGGGACGCGCCGAACAGCCCGCTCTTCTTGGAACTGGTGAAATCCTTAACGTCTATCGGGGGAAAGAGGCCGGGCTTCCTGCGCTAACCCTTCGTCTGCCAAATACGGCCGCCCGCTCAGTGGATTCACGATCAGCGAGGGTCGTGCCCGAGCGTGACGCATCAACGCCGCTTCACGATCGATCAACTCGATCAGGCGCACACGGTTTAAGTTCGACACGTAGGCTTCAAAGTGCTGCGTCATGAGATGACACATCTCCTCTAGATCGGAGATCGTGATGCAGGAACTTTGCCATCTCGCGAGAAGCCGCCGCGCAAGCCTTGACGGGCGCTATAGGTTGGGTCAAAAAGTTACAATGTTACAAAATACGCGCTCGATGTTCCTCCGATGCCGCTAAGACGCCGCCTTCTCGCGCTCGTCGCGCTGGTCTTGGCTCTCTGCCTCGTTGCAGGCGGCGCGCTCACGTATTGGCAGGGACTTCGCAAAATCGAACTCGAGATGTCATCGGCGATCGAAGTAGCAGACAGCGCCGTAGGCGATGCGATGTCGACGATCGGCGCCAGTCCGGACGCTGCTGCATATCTGCATCGCATCATCACGTCCTTCGACGGCGATCGCCATGTCGTGGCACGCCTCATGGCACCGGACGGAAAAGTGGTCGACGCTTCGCGTCTCAGGCGACCTGTCGATCCGGCGCCCACGTGGCTCTACAAATTGCTCTCCGGCCCTGTCCACTCCAGACGTTTCGAACTGCCTACTGAGCTGAAACATCACGGTGTCGTTACGATCGAAGCCGATCCGCACAGCGAAATCGGCGAGGTATGGGAAGATCTGAAGCTGAAGGTTCTGATCATCTCAGGCTTCTGCGCCGTCGTGCTGGCGCTCATCTACGCAATACTCGGCTGGGCGCTTCGGCCGCTCGAAGCTCTTTCTGCAGCGTTAGCCCGCGTCGGAGAGGGCGATTACACCGCTCACGTCGATGAAGCGGGGCCCGAAGACCTCAACCTGATCTATCGGGCATTCAATCGCATGGCAGCGCAGCTCAAAACCGCCGAGCAACAGAATCAACGGCTCAACGAGCAGCTCTCGACGGTGCAGGAAGAAGAGCGCGCCGAAATCGCTCGCGACCTGCACGACGAGATCGGGCCGTTCCTTTTCGCCGCCGATGTCGACGCGCAGTCGATCCCCCTGCTGCTTTCGCGCGACGCCGGCGATGACGTCGTCAGCCGCAGCAAGGCGATCCGGCAATCCGTGCAGCACATGCAATTGCATTTGCGGAGCATTCTGAGCCGGCTCAGGCCCGCGATGCTGATCGATCAAGGTTTGACGCATGCCGTCGAACAACTCGTCGCGTTCTGGCACGCCAGGAGGCCGCAAATTGCATTTAAGACCGACATCGAGGATGCGCGCTTTCCCGCCAATATCGAAGAAGCCGCCTTCCGCATTCTGCAGGAAGGAATGAGCAACGCCGTCCGTCACGGCAATCCGTCAACTATAGAACTGAGCGCGCGGCGGACGGAAGGCGGGACGCTGCGCGTCGTTATTTCCGACGATGGCAGCGGTATCTCCGCAACGAGCACGCGCGGCTTCGGGCTTGTCGGCATGAAAGAACGCGTCGCCGCTCTCGGCGGACGTTTGAGCGTTAACGGCCAAGTTGCCGAAAAGGGGGTTATCCTGATTGCTGAAATTCCATTGCCCATTGCGGCCCACGACCAGACCAAACATGCGAGTGCGGCATGAAAATCCTCATCGTTGATGATCACGGTGTTGTTCGCGAAGGCCTGCAAAGGCTGTTCATCGCGCATTTCGACGCTCAGGTTTTCGAAGCCGCCGACATCGACGACGGCCTCGCGGTCTACACGCGCGAAAAGCCGGACATCGTCGTTCTCGATCTCAATCTCGAGGGCGCGGGAGGGCTCGAGCTGCTTCGCCGCGTGCTCTCGACGGACAACGCCGCGCGCGTCATCATATTCAGCATGCACCATGAGCCGATCTACGCCGTCCGCGCTTTGCGTGGCGGAGCCCGCGGCTATGTCAGCAAAAGCGCCCCAGTCGAAGAATTGATCGCCGCCATCCGCAAGGTGTGCGCCGGCGAACAATACATCGACCGGGATCTCGCCTCGCGCATCGCCGTCAGCCAGATCTCGACGGACGATCCGCTGCAATCGCTGTCGATCCGCGAGGTCGAGATTTTGCGCATGCTCGGACAAGGCAAGAGCATGACGTCCATCTCGGAAAACCTCGGCATCGCCTATAAGACGGTCGCCAACATCTGTACGCAGATGAAGGTCAAGCTCGGCGTCGACCGCACCGCCGACTTGATCCGCCTCGCGATCGAAACGCTCAAGACTTGATCCCCTCACGCACTCCCTCAAGGGAGACAGAGCGCAAGAGAAAGCCGCAAATCGCCAGCGATTACTGATTACTTCGTTGCGGCCATGACCTTGATGTTATCGAGACCGGCCTTAAAAAGGCCGTCGATCGTATCGCGCGCTTCCTTGTCGGGTTTGCCGTTGGCGTCGAACACGGCAGACCACGCGAAGTTGATCTCATCTTCGTCATCATCGTCGGGCGTCAGCGCGAACTGCCCCTGATAATTTTTCACCGGCAGGGGGCTTTCGAGCATTTCGTAGCGATAGAAGTTAGGCTGCTCGTCGAGAAGCCTTTCCTTGATCGTGCCGCCGTCCTTCAATGTCAGCACGCGAACTTTCGCGCCGCCGTCGGTGCTCTCTTCGCAATTCGCTATTGCCGGATGCCAGTCCTTGATCGCGCACCAGCCGCCGAACTTCTTCCACAGTGCCGCCCGCTCCTCATTCATAGCCTTCGGATCGACCCTGAGTTCGAGCTTTTTGCCGACGGCGAGGCTCGCCGCGTAGGCCAGCGTTGCGGCTGCCATCGTTCCTGCGAGCGCGACAGCGCTGACGACCACGATGCCCTTTGCGAATTTCATAATTTCACTCCCATTGCTTTTTTCTGCTCGCATGCTCTTACGAAAATCTGCGGCCGCCAGTTTTCACAAGCATGTTACTCTATTACAATGGGGAGTATCGGAGAAGTTGCTAGGCACAGCTCTGCAGCCGCTCGCCTTCGCCGAATGCGATGGGCACAATCACGTCAGGTTGACCGCCTTAGAGCCAGACGAGCTCGTGCACGCTGAACTGGTTCGCCGCATCGGTCCATACGCGCTGTGGCTGCCATCCCGAGGCAGTCGCCAATTCCCGGAACTGCTCGACCGTATATTTGTAGGAATTTTCCGTGTGAATGCTCTCGCCGTCACGAAAATTGAAACTGCGACCGCAAAGCTCGACCTGCTGATCACGCTTGCTGACGAGATGCATCTCGATCCGCCCCTCGCGCGGATCGTAAATCGCCTCATGACGGAAAGCGCGCTCATCGAACGTGCTTCCTAATTCGCGATTGATGCGCAGTAAAATGTTCAGGTTGAACGCCGCCGTCACGCCCGCGGCATCGTTATAGGCGTTGACGAGCGTCCGCGCGTCCTTCTTCAGATCGATGCCGATGATAAGTCGCCCCTCCTTGCCCAGCACACGACCAAATCCATTGAGCAGGTTTCGCGCAGCTTTCGGCGCCAGATTGCCGAGCGTTGAACCGGGAAAGAAACCGGTTTTCCGTCGTGCCGCAAGATCATCAGGCAATGCGACAAACGCCGAGAAATCCGCGACGATCGTTCGGACGTCAAGGTCCGGATAACGTCGCGCCAACCGCGCCTTCGCTTCAGTCAACGCCGCTTCGGATACATCGATGGGAACGTAGGCGACGCGCGCCGCGATGCGATCGAGCAGGATTTCCGTCTTGAGACTCGAGCCCGAACCGAATTCGACGAGCAGCCCGCCGTCTTCTATCCCATCGGTAATCTCAGCGGCATGCGCCGCAAGAATGCCCGCCTCCGTGCGCGTTGGATAATATTCCGGCAAGCGCGTGATTTTTTCAAACAGCTCGCTGCCGCGCGCATCGTAGAAATAGCGGCACGGCAGCGTCTTGCGCGTCTTGGACAGACCCTCGACGACGGAACATGCAAACTCGTCTTCGATGCACGCGAGACCGCCTCGATGTCTCGCCAGTGTTTGAGCAGAACGCATCAGTCGATCTCCGAGGCTAGACGCAGGCCGAGAAACTGCCAGCGCTGGTGAGGATAAAAGAAATTGCGGTAGGTCGGGCGCGAATGACCTTCGGGCGTTACGCATGAGGCGCCGCGAAGCACTTGCTGGCTGACCATGAACTTGCCGTTGTATTCGCCGATCGCACCTGCGGGTGGTCTGTAACCGGGATACGGAAGATAAGCGCTCGCGGTCCATTCCCAAACGTCGCTGAAAAGCTGTCGCGGTGTATCGGATTGCGAGGGTTCGGCACGCCGCGGTCTGAGCGCACCCATCTGCATCGTGTTGCCATCCATTGGAGTGCCTGCTGCCGCGACTTCCCATTCGAATTCGGTCGGCAGCCTCTTCCCGGCCCAACGCGCGAACGCATCAGCCTCGTAATACGAGACATGCGCAACGGGTTCAGCCGGTACGACCGGGGTCAACCCCTGCAGCGACATCTGAAACCAGCCGGCATCGGTGTTCTCCCAATAGAGCGGACACTGCCAGCCTTCGCGACTGATCGTCGCCCAGCCATCTGCCAGCCACAGCGACGGCGTCGCATATCCGCCATCCTTAATGAACGCCAACCACTCCGAATTCGTGACGAGCCGGTCGGCAATCCTGAACGGATGAACGAGCGCGTCATGCGGCGGCAGCTCGTTATCCCAACAATAGTCTTCAGTTTCATGACCGACGCGGTGGATGCCACCTGCGTAGTCAATCCAGCGGACGGGATCAGGCTCGGAAACGTCCCACACCGACGGCGCACCCTGATATGCCGGCCGTAACGGGCTTTCGGCGAATAGCGCCAGAATATCGGTCAGCAGAAGTTCCTGATGCTGCTGCTCGTGGTTAATACCTATCTCGATCAGACGCGCGACGTCTGCGGACGATGCCTCCTCCCGCGACAGCAGCGTTTCGAGGCCGTGATCGACGTGGGCGCGATACGCAAGGACACGCTCGGCTGATGGCCGCGTCAGGAGACCGCGCTTCGGGCGCGGATGACGCGGACCTTGGCTCTCATAGTAAGAATTGAAGCAATAGTTGAAAGTGTCATCGAAAAGCCGATAGCCCTCGAGATGCGGCCCTAGGATAAAATTCTCGAAGAACCACGTCACATGCGCGAGGTGCCATTTGGCGGGGCTCGCGTCGTCCATGGCCTGAACGACCATGTCCTCCGGCGACAGAGGCGCGGCGAGCATAAGAGAAAGTTTTCGCGTTTCAAAAAGTCGTTCAGCAAGAGCCTTTTCGCGAGTGGGCCGTCGTCCGCCAACAGCGTTTTTCTTCGCTGCCGTAGAATTTTGTCGCATTCACTCTACTCCCTGGATTCCAGCAGTAGGCATTCGCCCTGTGTCGCCCCATTAGAATGGGGCTCTTGATTTGGTGCCCGGATATTCAGTTAACAAGTTCGTGTCCGTTCGACGGTTCGCCTCATGATCTTCGCGCACAAACTTCTGTATGATCCGGCATCGCCCAAGTCGATACCGGACTGCACGCTATTCAAAACCTACGTGCGCATTTCAAGATCGGATGCCGCACGATGCCGATGGTCGCAGAAAAGGTTTGTGCTAACGCCGTAGCCCCGGCGATCGTTCCATCGATCTGCTGAAGGCGCCCTTCAACTGGAGTTGTCTTCTACGAACTCGACATGCTTCGGATCAAATGCCAGATATCCCGCTATCTCTGTGACCGAGGGTTTAGGCGTTTCATAGCTCCAGATCGCATTCTGCGCCGTCTCCCTTTCGGAGCCGATGGAAAAATAGTTTGCCTCTCCCTTGTACGGACAGTGGGTCTTTAACGGCGATACCGTCAGCAACGTCATGTCAACGTCCACGCGCGGAATATAGTGAACGCCAGGATACGATGCTTCGTGGAGCGTCAAAGCATCGATTGTATCGGCGACGACTTTGCCATTCCAAAGCACGCGCAGACGCCCCGGGTGCGGAACGATGTGAATCGGGTGGTCAGGCACGGACGTCTCCAATCACAGCTTTTTAAATCTCATAAGTCGGCAGCCTCGAGGCCGCCCTATGACGTGCCGACCCGTATCTGCACCATCCCGGTTGCATCTTCGACGGAATTTTCCCGATGCATTGCAGAGCTTGGCAAAACGCATGCCCACTCATATTCCGGCATACCATTCGTAGCCACGGTCTTCCCAAAATCCGCCGTTGCCGCCACCTATTGCCGAGAAGCTAGCGACGGCCTCGATCCGCATCACGTATTTCGCCATCTTGTAACCGAGTTGCCGCTCGACACGCAGCCGCAGTGGTGCGCCATACGGAACCGGCAACGTCTGCTCGTTCATATCATAGGCGAGAATGGTCTGAGGATGGAAAGCATCGATCAGATCGATGCTCTCGTAGTAAGGCGCACCAGGGCTCATCATATCGGCGCAATGAAAGACCAGATAGCGCGCATTAGGCTTCAGACCGACACTCTGCAACAGCGGGCCAAGTTGGGCGCCTTTCCATTTCCCGATGGCGCTCCAGCCTTCGACGCAATCGTGGCGCGTGATCTGCGTGCGCGACGGTAAACGGCGAAGTTCATCTAGGCTCAACGATGTCGGGCGTTCGACAAGGCCGTCAATCTTCAGCCGCCAGTTCGCGAAACCGTCGCGCACCATGCTCTGATAGGACGCATCCTCGACGTTGATCGAGCCGTTGGCCTTGAAATGCTTCGACAGCTCGCTTTCGCTGAATTCGCGTGCCATGGATCGATGTGAGAGCACGAAGCGTTGCACACGCTGCGTCGCGCCTTCGGCTTTGCCCAGAATGTCGCGAAACGTCGGTGATTGCGAAAGCTGATCGCAACCGCCGAGGAGGAGGGCCCCGCCGGCCGCCGAAATGCGTGTCAGAAAACCTCGGCGGTTCAGTCCAGATTGAGCACTCATCGGTTACTCCGCCGGCTCGATGCGATAGCGCCCGGTGATCATCGAGCGCATGTTGTTCCAAACGCCCGACACCAGCACCATCCCGACATGGATGATGACGAACAGCACAATACCCGTCGCGCAGAGGAAATGGATCGTGCGCGCCGACTGTCGTCCCCCGAACACCTCCACGAGAAACGGAAACGCCGCGTCGAGCCCCGGCGACATCGTCAGTCCCGTCAATACGACAAGCGGCAGCAGTACGAAAATAACCGCGAGATAAGCGAGCTTCTGAAGAACGTTGTAGTGCTTCGCCTCTTCGCCTTTGGGGAATCTCAACCTGATGTGCTCGAGAATGTCATGACCGATATTTCGCAATTGCGGTCGCGACGGAGCAAGATCGCGCTTTATGTGTCCGCTCCAGAGCGAGTATGCGAGATACGCGAGGCCGTTCAGAACAAAAGCCCAAGCGAAGAAGAAATGCCAGCGCCGCCCCGTGGCGAGGTCACGGTATGATGGCATGGTGATCCAGCTTGGAAACCCCCGCGCCTCCAGTTGACCGCCGGCGCTTGTCGACAAACCAAGCACGCCGGTCGTATCAAAGGTCGTGTTGCCGATGGTCGTCAGGCCGACCGGCGTTCCGTCAGCCTTTTGCGCCGCGCGCATCACCAGCACCGCGTTCTCGGGGACTGAATTGTTCCCGAAATAGAGACGCGAATGAGCATTGAAGATTTGCAGGCCGCTCATCAGTAGCACGAGCAAGCACAGCACGTTGACCCAATGAGTGAGGCGCACGACAAGCGCATGCCGGAAAATGACGCTTTCGCCAATCGCCTTGTTCTCAGCGTCCATGCCGATCTTCCGTTGAGAGGTCGAAGTGCGTCGCCCGTGGCGCGACGTCGGACTATACGTCGGCCCTGCTGCAAGTGTTTCAGCTTCTTGTAAAATTCATTGTGACGGAATGCACACCGGCCCGGTTACGGCCAAATGGTCTGGCTCGGTGGATAGGCCAGGAGAAGAAAAGTGGAGTCACCCCGACCCCTGTAGTACCGGGGTGCTCCCTTTCCGCCACAGCATTGGGGGCAGTTGCACTGAGGGAGTGTGCATGCTGTGGCCTAGCTTTTACCGAGAAGTCGGCGTTCGGTTTCACAATGCGGCAACATAATCGCGCCGCGATCATTTCCGTGGCCAATTTGTAATGAATCGCGCACCAACACCGAAGGCATCGAGCCATTGAATAGGAACTTTCGCTCTGCATCGCCGGTTGAATGGGATGTGGGCGCAGGAGGAGAGCAGGATGAAGCATTTGACAGTATCCGTCGGCAAACAGGTTTTGGCACTTTTGACGGTCACTACCTTGACCGGTTTGTGGGCAACATCTGCGACCGCCAAAGAGCTGACCGTCGACATCAATAGTGTTACCGCCGCCGGCATCGGCGACAAGATTGGCACGATCGTCATCGAGCAGAAGCAAAAAGGACTGTCGTTCAAGGTCGACCTTACCGGCATTCCGGCTGGCGAGCACGGCTTCCATCTGCACGATAAAGGCGACTGCAGCCCGGGAACGAAAGACGGAAAGCCGACAGCCGCGCTCGCCGCAGGCGGTCATTATGATCCCGCAGCAACCAAAACGCACGCCGGGCCGATGCGCGAAGGACACAAAGGCGACCTTCCTTTCTTGACCGCGACGGACAAGGGCGTGAACGTGGTCGTCACTGCTCCGCATCTCACCCTTGCTGACGTCAGCGGCCGCGCGCTTCTCATCCACGCAGGCGGCGACAACTACACCGATCATCCGGAGAACGGCGGCGGCATGGGGCGCATCGCCTGCGGCGTAGTACCGAAGGAATGAATGCAATGCGTCACGCTAGGATTTTGTTGCGACCGATCTTCGCCCTGACACTGGTGGCGGCTTGGTCAGCAACATCGTTCGCCCAGACGCCGGCGCCGCCGTCAGCCCCCGAAAACGCCAAGCCGGAAGCCGCGCCAACACCTGGCGATAAATCGTCCGGCGTACCGTTGAGCAAGAAGCTCGACGAGAACGAGGGCGTGTTAAAGCCGCCCCACGACATCGATCCTAAAATGAATAAGGGCGCGCCAGCCAAAACCGGCGACAAGATGCCGGTGATCATTCCGCCGGGCGAACCGGGCGGCGATCAGAGCATTCAGCCGAAGTGATCGCCGCCGATGAGCCGCAACTATTCCGAATGCGTTTGCAACGTCGATGTCTCGATGATTGAGGTTGCGGGTCGCGCCGCGGGATCGGATGCGATCTTGACACTGCTTCCGGCGTTCTCCCTGGCGCGCGTTAGGAAGCTTTGCAGGCTCGCGCCCCAGAGGTCCCAACCGCGCCGATCATCGGCAATCGTGTGACCCTCGGCACCGTAGGGCGGCAAGATATGTTCCTCGACGCTACCTCCGGCCTCGCTCCATACCTGCGCCAAGCTCTTCGCAAGTTTGGGTCCGAAATAGGAATCGTTTTTCGCATAGAACCAGATCGTTGGCTCGCGCGCATGAGTCCCATAGGCGCGTGCGGCTGCAAGCAATTCTTCCGTTCCGCAGATGGCGTTTGGCTCTCCATACGCGTGACCGCCGCGGCCGCCGGCAAAATTGACGATGGCCTGCACTTGCGGAAGGTTGCGAGCCGCAAGGGCCAAAGAAGCCCACCCCCCCGTCGACATTCCAACGACGACGGCGCCATCGGAAGCGACGAACGGTTGCTTTGTCATGTAATTGACGGCGGCGGCAATATCATCAGCCGCGACCATACCCGAGGCGTAATGATCGGGGTGCTCGCACGTTCCGATCGACTCAGAGAGTGGTCCGCCGGTCGCGCCATGTCCGCGACGCTGCGGCAGCACGACAACGTAACCGCGTTCAACAAACCAGCGCGATAGCCAGTAGTAGACTGGCATTGAAACAGCGAGCCGTGTCATCTCATCGGTGCCGTGATTGATGACAACCAGGGGACGCCGCTTCTCCGTCCCCGACGCGTCGCCCTTGGGCCGGAAGACCGTAGCGCGCATGTCCCGGCCGGCTTCGCCGCTCGGCAGCACCCAAAGCTGCTCGCGCATGCGCGAACCCTCTGGGCCGAAGGCACCGAATTCATGCTCGGTGGCCGATGACGATCGAGACAGAACCGTCAAGCCGATCGTCAGAAAAAGCATGAGTAGAGTTGCTTGGCCCGCTGTTCGGGCCAGCAAAATTCCCCGTGCGTCGCTCATGTAGATCAATCCCCGTTGGCATGCGCTGCGCCGCAGCATTGGACCCTGCTACTTTCCTCGCGTCAAGCGGCCCCGTGCAGTTGTTCAGTGACGACGTGAAAACCGAGGAACTTGCACCACGACCGGCGGTTTATCGACCGTGCAGTTACGCGCGCGGCCACGTCACAAAATGAGCGTTGAGCCGCATGAATTCAGGCTCTTTCGATGCAATCAGATAATGTCTTGGAGGTAATGACCATGAAGTGCATTACACTTGCTGTCGCCGGAGCGGCGGCAATTTTTGCGAACGTGGCAATCGCAGGCGCTGCCACGAAGTCGCCGGATTCTGCGATGCGCCTCAGTCAAAGCGAATGTACGAATTTGTGGCAGCAGGCCAATCCGACCAACGCCAAGGGCCTGACTGAATCGCAAAGTGCGCCTTACGTCACCGACTTCAAAGCGGCCAATCCTGATGGCGACACGACCATCGACGCAAACGAGTGGATGACGGCGTGCAACAACGGTCTCGTGAAGAGTTCTTCTGGCAGCGGCGCTTCGCCGGGTGAATCGGGTGCGGCAAAACCGGCTCCTAAACCGATGCCGCCGACCGACCGATACTAACTTCTCACGCAAACAGAAGACGTTGGTTGGACGGGTGAAAGCCCGTCCATTTTTCGCGTCCAGGCTGCGTCTTTCCGTCCGCTGACGGTTGGCATCGGCGATCTTCGGAACAATCTCCGTCCAACGGCGTTGATCTGCTTGTGGCCGGGAAGGACATCCATGAAAATCGCGCAAGTTGGGCCGTTGATCGAGAGCGTTCCACCGAAGTTCTACGGAGGCACGGAACGCGTCGTCTCGTATCTTACCGAAGAACTCGTCGCTCAGGGTCATGACGTGACGCTTTTTGCAAGCGGTGACTCGATCACGTCGGCTCGACTAGTTCCCTGCTGCAAAGAAGCCCTGCGCTTGAACCCGGCCGTCCGCGATCCAATTCCCTACTATATGATGATGCTCGATCGGGTGCGCCGTATGGCGCCCAAATTCGATGTTTTGCATTTCCACATCGACCAATTTCATTTTCCGATATTTCACGCCGTCGCACGCAAAACGCTGACGACATTGCACGGCCGCCAGGATCTCCCCGACCTGCAGCAGCTCTATCACGCATTCCCCGAGATGGGCGTGGTTTCGATTTCCAACGCGCAACGCAATCCGATCCCATCCGCAAATTTCGCCGGAACTGTCTACCATGGCATTCCGCAGCATTTGCATAAGCCTACGTTTACACCGCGCGGCGGGTATCTCGCGTTTCTTGGCCGCATCTCGCCCGAGAAGCGTCTCGATCGAGCGATCGAGATTGCACGCGCGGCCGGCTTTCCTCTCAAAATCGCAGCCAAGGTCGACGCCGTCGACGTCGATTACTTCGAAACCGCAATCAAACCCTTGCTTCACGGTGACGATATTCATTTCGTCGGAGAGATCAGCGACCGCGAAAAAGCAAAGTTTCTCGGTGAGGCTTCGGCACTTTTGTTCCCCATCGATTGGCCGGAACCTTTCGGCATGGTCATGATTGAGGCGATGGCGTGCGGCACTCCGGTCCTCGCGTTCGATCACGGCTCCGTTCGGGAAGTCGTCGACGAGGGCATTACCGGTTACGTCGTCAATAGCGTCGAGAGTGCTATCGCGACGATCCCTCGCCTACTCGCCCTCGATCGTCATCGGGTTCGCCGTCAGTTCGACGAGCGGTTCACCGCAACGAGGATGGCGAAATCTTACCTGGCCCTCTATGCGCACTCGTTCGCGACCACGGCGCGGATAGAGATGCACACGAGCAATCTCAAGCCGTCGCGCGAAACGACGGTCAATTGACCTAGGCCCCAAGCATCGTTTAGGAGAGTGTCGAGTTACGTCACTTACGGCGCGTTTTGAAGGAAAATATCTATGGCCCGCGCGCCGAACCTGCACAGTCTCGAACATGACAATGAGGAAGAGGAATTCCTCATTGCGGCGACAGACGGCTCAGCGCGGGCGCATCAGACGCTGAAGCATGACGATGCCTTTGCAATCCTCGATACCCACGGCGACATCGGTGCGCTCGGCAGTACAAGCGACGGATTGTTTTTCAAAGATACGCGCTATCTGTCCCGCCTCGAACTTCTGATGGCGCGAAGCGCGCCGCTACTGCTTGGTTCGGCAGTGGATAAGACCGATGTTCAGCTTTGCAGCGATCTGACCAATCCCGACGTTTATGCTGACGGCGAGCTCTGGCTGCACAAGGACGCCATCCACGTTTTCCGAACGAGTTACGTCCGCGACGGTGCAATCCACCAGCGGCTGCTATTTACAAATCACAGCAGCGCCGACCTGAAACTTTCCGTAACGATCATCTTCGATTGCGACTTTGCCGATATTTTTGAAGTGCGCGGCATGCGGCGCGACAAGCGCGGCACGGTCGAGCGCACGGTGCAATCGGCGCATTCGGTCAACTTTGCCTATGCGGGATTGGATGGCGTCACGCGCCAGACGGCAATTCGCTTCGAGCCGCAGCCGTCGGCGTTGAAGGAAACGGCGGCGCTCTATCGTCTCGACCTCCCCCATAAAGCCACTGCGACGTTGTTTTTCAGCGGCACCGCCGAGACCGGCCGATCCTCACCGGCGTGTTCCTATTTGAAAGGCTTGCGGGACGCGCACCGATCGTTGCGGCGTGCGGAGGTCGGAACTACGAGCGTCGATGTTTCAAACCCCGAGCTCGATTCCGTTCTCAAGAAATCGCTGGCCGACCTACGTTTGCTGACGACGAATACCGATGACGGGCCCTATCCCTACGCCGGCACGCCCTGGTATTCGACGACGTTCGGGCGCGATGCCTTAGTGACTGCACTGCAAATTCTCTGGCTCGATCCATTGCTCGCGCGCGGCGTGCTGCGCCGGCTGGCGCGGTTTCAAGCGCATGACTTCGACGCCGACGCAGATGCGCAACCAGGCAAGATCCTGCACGAAATGCGTGACGGCGAAATGGCGGCGCTGCGTGAAATACCTTTCGGTCTCTACTACGGCAGCGTCGACTCGACGCCACTCTTCATTGTCGTCGCCGGCGCTTACATCGCGGCGACCGGCGATAAAACGTTCCTTCGCGAAATATGGCCGTCGGTCGTGCGGGCGCTCGAGTGGATCGACGGACCCGGCGATCCCGACCGCGACGGTTTCGTCGAATACGCGCGGGAAACAGATCGTGGGCTCTCCAACCAAGGCTGGAAAGACAGCCACGACGCCATTTTCAATTGCGACGGCAGCTTGGCCACTGGTCCAATCGCCCTCGTCGAGGTTCAGGGATACGTTTACGCGGCGAAAGTCGCGGCGGCGCGTATGGCTTCAGACCTTGGACTCGGTAGCCGAGCCACAGAACTTTTGGAACAAGCAGCAACGTTGCAGGAGAATTTCGAGCGCCACTTCTGGTGCGAAGATATCGGCTTTTACGCCGTCGCACTCGATGGCAACAAAAAGCCGGTGGGTGTTCGATCGAGCAACGCCGGTCACGCCCTGTGCACCGGCATCGCTTCAAACGATCGTGCCGCCAGCGTGATCGGTCAGATTTTGAAGCCCAACTTCTTTTCCGGGTGGGGTATCCGCACGATCGCGACGTCGGAATCGCGTTATAATCCCATGTCGTATCATAACGGATCGATCTGGCCTCACGACAATTCAATGATCGCCGCGGGCTTTGCGCGTTACGGATTTAAGCAGGACATCGAACCGATTTTCGACGGCCTCCTCGACGCGGCACTAACGATGGACCAGCGCCGGCTGCCGGAACTGTTTTGTGGATTCCGGCGGCGCAGCGGTCGCGCCCCGGTTTTGTACCCCGTTGCGTGCTCGCCGCAGGCTTGGTCGAGCGGTGCCTTGTTTCACATCCTGAGTTCGATGCTGGGCTTCGACATCGATGCCGCGACGCGCACGCTGACGCTCAACTCTCCTTACCTGTCGCCGAGAGCGGGAACGATATCGATCAAGAATATGCACATCGGATGCGGCTCGGCCGACTTTATCGTGCACCGCAGAAACGGCGCCGTCGTTGCCGAAGTTACTGACTCCCGCGCCGGGGCCAAGGTCATTATGGCGTGAGCTAAGCCAGACAGTGAGACCTCTACGCGGCCTGCGTCTAGCGCTAAGCCGCGGCTGTCCGCAAATGTGCCTTGGTGTCGAAGAACAGAGCCTGGCTGATGATGGCCATGACCGTCTCGCGCTGGAATGGCTTGGAGATCAAAAAAGTCGGCTCCGGGCGCTCACCGGTCAGAACCTTTTCCGGATAGGCTGTGATGAAGATGATCGGGATTTCGTGCTTCGCGACGATCTCCCTCACCGCATCGAGCCCACTGCTGCCGTCGGCAAGTTTTACGTCCGCCAGAATGAGTCCGGGCTTACGGCGTTTGACGGCGGCAAGCGCTTCTCCTTTGGTCGTCGCGACGTCCTGGACCGTGTGGCCGAGACTGCCGACGATCGTCTCCAGGTCCATCGCGATCAACAGTTCATCCTCGATGATGAGAATGTTGGTGGCCACTTGATGGGCTATCTCCTGGCCGGCAATATCGAGAAGGCTTTCAACATCCTTCTCGCTGACTTCGAGAATGCGTGCGGCTTCCGCTGCCGTGAATCCCTCGACCGCCACTAGCAAGAATGCTTGTCGCGGCAATGAACTGATCGAATTGATCCGCCGCTCCGCCACGGCCAGCGATCCATGGTCGTCTTGCTCGCCACCACCCGTCAATCTTACCGAGTTCCAGACGCGCAAGAAGAGGTGGTAAAGGCTCACCCGCGGCGGCAAGTCGGTCGCGAAGTCCGAAGGAGTAGCAATCAAACCTTCCAGCAAGGTGGCGACATAGGCGTCGCCCGCCTCCTGACTGCCGCTCAGTGTCCTCGCAAACCGCCGTAGGTAGGGCAAATGCGGACGGATTGTTTGCGAAATCGACATTACACTGCACCTCCCGAGCCGGCGGCCTCCCAAAGGCCACCCGCCAAACTGCTCCGGAACCCAAACGTATTAAAATTGGAGAAGTTCCCATCGCAGGAACCATTTTCAGTGGGTGACGTTCGCTTTGTAACGACCCGATCGCCCCGCGGAATGTTGCGACGAAAATGGGTATTTTCGAAGGCGAGGCGCAGCCCCAAATCACTCACGATCGAGCTTTTCATCATGCCCATTATGCAGCAAGGCCTCGCCGCGCCAGACGGAATTTCTTTAGTCGAAACCGAGGGTGATCCGATCATATCGGAGATTCAACGGTCTGAAGTGGCGCATCTGCCTGGAACCGCCGCGCAGCTCATCGGTGAACGCATGCGTGCCATGTATGCGAAGTTGGTGCGTGAGCCGGTCCCTGGTCAACTTCTTGAGCTTATTCGCCAGCTTGAGAACAAGGAGCGGTCCGAGTGACAGAAAACCCCGGCTTCGGCGACGAGTTGATAAAGGCGATCCCGAATTTGCGAGCCTTTGCACACTCGCTGAGCGGCGATTCGAGCCTTTCCAATGATCTCGTGCAGGAAACCTTGCTGAAAGCATGGTCGCACAAGCAGTCCTTCGTCCCGGGTTCAAATCTCAAGGCGTGGCTGTTTACTATTCTGCGCAACACGTTTTTCACGCATTACCGTAAGTCTCAACGTGAGGAACTTGATGAAGATCAAGCCGCAATGAACGCCAGCGTTCCGGCGACGCAATTGATGCATCTCGAATTCGATGACATGCGGTCGGCCCTGATGCGCCTTTCGCCCGATCACCGCGAAGCGCTCCTACTGATAACCGCGGAAGGATTTTCTTATGAGGACGCGGCGCGCGTTTGCGGCTGTGCCGTCGGAACGATGAAAAGCCGGGTGAACCGCGCACGAAGTCGGCTCGTCGACGAAACTACCAATCACCATAAAGCCGACGAACTTCGGCCGGCCAAAACTTCGACAAGCCGCTAGTCCACGACTTTGACGGGCGATTTCGCAATTTACCTCTCTGCGTCGCGGGCAAACACTCGAAGAGATCGCCGAATGTTTGATATGCCTTGGAAAAAGCCAATTTTCGGCCACCGTCGCTGAGCATTTGGTACGCCGCTGGCGATAACTCGCGGCTCATGAACCAACCAGCGCCAATCTCCTCGCCCACAGATCGGGCGAGGTCATGCGGATATTCGTAAGTAGTGAGGCAAGTCCGATCATCGAAGCAGTTGGAACTTTTCCGGCAGCCACTGCGTTAGTTGGTGTTTACGTACGTCTCGAGGGGAGTCTTTCATGTCGGAGCAGCTCAGCGCCGCCGGAGCCGATCGCTTTCTGAATGCTCCCAACGCTGTGCTTGTCGAAATCCTCCAGAAGCTGCAGGCCGTTAAAGCCGGAGACTTCAGTGTTCGCCTCCGCGGCGATTGGGACGGCCTACCGGGCAAGATTGCCGACGCCTTCAACGACATCATCGCCAGCAATCAGCGCATGGCGGATCAGCTTCATCGTGTCGGCGAAGTGGTCGGCAAGGAAGGCATCACTAACCAGCGCATGACGCTCGGGATCACTAACGGCGCATGGGGTGAGATGGAGCAGTCGGTTAATTCCCTGATCGACGACCTCCTCCAGCCAACAACCGAAGTGACACGAACCATTGAGGCCGTGGCGCAAGGTGACTTGCTGCAACCTATGCGGCTTGATGTGAACGGCCGGCCGCTCAAAGGAGAATTCTTACGCTCCGCCACGATCGTTAACACAATGATCAAGCAGCTTTCGGTGTTCACGTCCGAAGTTACGCGCGTGGCGCGCGAAGTCGGCACCGACGGCAAGCTCGGCGGTCAGGCCCAAATCCGGGAAGTGACCGGTGTTTGGAAGGATTTGACCGAAAGCGTTAACTCGATGGCCTCAAACCTGACGGGGCAGGTGCGCAATATCGCCGAAGTCACGATCGCCGTCGCCAACGGCGACCTGTCAAAGAAAATCACCGTCGACGTGCGCGGCGAAATTCTGCAGCTCAAGGAAGCCATCAACACGATGGTCGAGCAGCTTCGCTCGTTCGCGGCCGAGGTGACGCGCGTCGCCCGCGAAGTCGGCACCGAAGGCCGCCTCGGCGGACAGGCCGTCGTTCCCGGTGTCGGTGGCACGTGGAAAGACCTGACG
>Ga0207678_10000331_pt1 | contig 42428 bp, 29 predicted proteins | sample KBSC63metaG_FD_184319 | JGI IMG/M metagenome (GOLD analysis project Ga0207678, IMG submission 184319) | Corn rhizosphere microbial communities from Kellogg Biological Station, Michigan, USA - KBS C6-3 metaG (SPAdes) (version 2) | ecosystem: Host-associated > Plants > Roots > Rhizosphere > Soil ... | reverse complement strand
CCACGTGACATGCGCTGCAATTCCGTCGCGAGTTTGATCCGTTGCGCCTCGCCGCCCGAAAGCTCGGTGGCCGCCTGGCCCAGGCGGATGTATCCGAGCCCGACTTCGCGCAGCACCTCGAGCGATCGACGCACGGGCTCGTCATCCGCGAAGAATTCGAGCGACGCGTCGACCGTCATGCCGAGGACTTCGGCGATGTTACGGCCGTGGTATTCGATCTCGAGAGTCTTGGCGTTGTAACGCGCACCGTGACACGTTGGGCAGGGGGTGTACACACTCGGAAGAAAGAGCAGCTCGACGAATACGAATCCCTCGCCTTCACACGTCTCGCAGCGGCCCTTTGCGACGTTGAACGAGAAGCGGCCGGCGTCGTAATGCCGTGCACGCGCCATCTTCGTTGCGGCGAACAGCTTGCGAACGTGGTCGAACAGTCCGGTGTACGTGGCGAGATTCGAGCGAGGCGTGCGGCCGATCGGCCTCTGATCGACGACCACCATGCGTTTGATCTGCTCGACGCCGCTGGCGATTCTTCCACCGAGCGTGAGTGGTGCCGTCTGCTCAAGATCTTCGATCTCCTCGGTGAATGCGGGCACCTCGTGTCCGAGCGCCTCGGCTACGAGCTCGACGAGCACTTGACTCACGAGGCTGGATTTGCCGGAGCCGGAAACGCCGGTAACTGTCGTGAGCACGCCGAGCGGGAACGCAACGTCGAGGTGACTGAGGTTGTTGCGCGTAACGTCTGCAAGACGCAGCCAGGCGCGCGGCTCGCGAATCGTGCGCTCGGGGAGCAGGTCGCGTCCAAAGAGATGACGACGCGTCTGCGATGCTTCGATCTCCGCGAGCCCCGTCGGCGGACCGCTGTAGAGAATGAGTCCGCCCTGCTCGCCCGCGGCGGGGCCGACATCGACGATCCAGTCGGCATGACGGATCACATCGAGATCGTGTTCCACGACCAGCAGCGAATTGCCCGACGCTTTCAATCGAGCGAGCGCCGTTAGCAGCGCTTCCGTGTCGGCCGGATGCAGGCCCGCCGACGGCTCATCCAGAACGTAGGCAACGCCGAACAGATTCGAGCGTACCTGTGTCGCAAGCCGGAGCCGCTGCAGCTCCCCGGGCGACAGAGTGGGCGTGCTGCGATCGAGCGACAGGTATCCGAGACCGAGGTCGAGCAATACGGCAAGACGACCTTCCAGATCCTCCGCAATGCGCTGCATAACCACGACCTTTTCCGGATGCGCCGTCTCGATCCTGGCGGCATTCGCAGAGGTTCCGTCGACATACGGTCGCAACATGCTCGCGAATCGCGACAGCGGCAGTCGCGAAATTTCGGCGATGTCGAGTCCCGCGAATTTTACGGAGAGTGATTCGAGGCGCAGCCGCTTGCCGTGACAGAGCGGACACTCGGTGCTCAGCATGTACTGGAGTGCGCGTTTCTTCATCAGCGCGCTCTGCGTGTTGGCGAAGCTGTGCAGTACGTGCCGCCGCGCGCTCGAGAACGTGCCCATATAGCTGGGCTCCTCCTTTCGCTTGAGTGCGCGCCGCGTTTCCGCGGGTGTAAAACCAGCGTACACCGGAACGACCGGCTGCTCATCGGTAAAGAGAATCCAGTCGCGATCCTTCTTCGAGAGCTCGCGCCAGGGGCGATCGACATCGTAACCGAGTGTAACGAGAATGTCGCGCTGATTCTGTCCCTGCCACGCAGTTGGCCACGCAGCGACGGCGCGCTCGCGGATGGTGAGCGAATCGTCGGGCACCATCGAGCGCTCCGTCACTTCGTAGATGCGGCCAAGCCCGTGGCACCTGGGGCAGGCGCCTTCGGGAGTGTTGGGCGAAAACGATTCCGCGTAGAGCAGAGGCTGCTTGCGCGGATAGTCGCCAGCCCGCGAATACAGCATGCGCAACAGATTCGACAGCGTCGTGACGCTTCCGACCGATGAGCGCGTTGTGGGGGAGCCGCGCTGCTGCTGCAGCGCTACCGCGGGCGGAAGTCCATCGATGGAGTCGACTTGCGGTACGCCCATCTGATGAAAGAGCCGTCGTGCGTACGGCGCGACCGATTCCAGATAGCGCCGCTGAGCCTCGGCGTAGAGTGTACCGAAGGCGAGCGAGGATTTACCGGAGCCGGAAACGCCGGTGAAAACGACCAGTGCATCACGCGGAATGTCGAGATCCACGTTCTGGAGATTGTGCTCACGCGCGCCACGAACGCTGATGAAGCCGGTGAAGTTGTCGATGTCAGGTGGCATGAGAGAGCTTGTCGTGAGGGATTTGGCGGCTCGGAGGTGCCAGCATCATGCCATGTCAGCGGTGTGCATGCGCGCGATCCGCGCTGGCGTCGAGCGCATTGGGCAGGCACGGGGGCCTGCCCTTACAGCCTTGCGGGCAGGCACGGGGGGGCGTGCCCTTACAGCCCCGGGGGCAGGCACGGGGGCCTGCCCTTACAGCCCTGGGGGCAGGCACGGGCGCCTGCCCTTACAGCCCTGGGGGGAAGGCACGGGGGCCTGCCCTTACTTAGTTGCGGGTGCCGCGCTTGACATCGAAGATCGCGCTTCTGTGGCAGCCGCCACATATGAGCCATTCACGTTGGCGCGAGTAGCCAAGGCCGAACGAGCCGCCGCCTATCGATCGGGAGGTCATGCGGCCGCCACAGACGGGACAGACTACGGGCCGCTCACCGATAAAGGCATCCTTGATCTCGGCGAGCTGGATAGGGGTGTATTGGGCGGACGCGGCCATGCCTTCATTTTACGCAAATGCAGCGTTTGTCGCCGCCCGGTGCGGTAGATCTGGATCCGATTGCGCCTGAATGGGCCACGCGCGGATATATCCGATCGACATCCGAATCCGATTGCACGTAACGGGGCCAGGCGCGGATGCATCCGATCGACATCCGCATCCGATTGCACGTAACGGGGCCAGGCTACGCAGGACCGCCAATGCGGCGCGTGGCGAATATTATCGGGCGCGGTCCGACGGGATGGTCACGACGATCTTGCCGAACTGCGCGCCGCTCTGGAGTCGCGCGAAGGCTTCTCTTCCCTGCGTGATGTCGAACACCGAATCGATCGGTGGCAGCAGGCGACGGTTGCGCAGCTCGTCCGCGACCGCCGCGAACTCCGCGTCGTTGCCCATCGTGGAACCGAGTATGGTCCACTGATTCCAGAACAGCTTGCGCGCGTCGGTGGTGACCGTCGGACCTGACGTCGCGCCGCATGTCACCAGTCTGCCAAATTTGCCGAGCGCGCCGAGTGAGGATTGCCAGGTCGCCTCGCCGACCGAATCGACAACGACGTCCACGCCGCGCTTTCCGGTGCGCGCTCGAATCTCTTTTGCGACATCCGTCGTACTATAGTTGATGGTTTCGTCTGCACCGAGTTCGCGCGCGCGGGCGAGTTTCTCGTCGCTGGACGACGTGACCCAGACGCGTGCGCCGACCTGTTTCGCGATCTGGAGCGCGGAAAGCGCGACACCACCTCCGATTCCCTGGATGAGGACCTGCTCGTCGGGTCGGAGCTGCGCACGCGTAACGAGCATGCGCCACGCGGTGAGCGTTGTGAGCGCGAAGGCGGCGGCTTCGGGAATCGGCGTGTCGCGCGGAATACGTGCGACGTTCCGCTCGGGCACGACTATATAGTCTGCGATGGTGCCTGGCGCGTGCTCGCCGAGCAGGCGAAATCGAACGCAGAGCGACTGCTCGCCGCGGCGGCAATATTCACAGGTCCCGTCGCTGAGGCCCGGATTGACGATTACGAGATCATCTGTTCCGTCGAGGATACCGACCGCGTCGGCACCCATTATCCAGGGTGGCGCTATCGTGGCGCCGGGCAGGCCCTTCAGAACGAAGAGGTCGAGGTGATTCAGCGCTGCCGCAAGAACGCGAATGCGGACTTCGCCCGGTGCGGGCTCCGGAACGGGCAGGTTGTCACGCAGCTCCAGCCGTTCGATACCGCCGTGCGCGGAGATTGTCAGTGCGCGCAAGTGTACTCAGTGAGGGGATATATTTAGGGACAAACATCAAGATACTCGAAATGATCGCTTTGAAAGTTCCGCCCCTCGGGGAATCCATTGTTGAAGCGACGGTGTCGCGCTGGGTCAAGCAGCAGGGTGACGCAGTGAACGCCGGCGATACCATACTGGAGCTCGACACCGACAAGATCACGGTCGAAGTGCCTGCACTCCGCGCCGGTGTCCTGGTGAAACAGGCCGTGAAGGAAGGCGACGTCGTCCATGTGGATGACGTACTCGGCGAGATCGACGAGACGGCGACGGCTGCTGCGCCTGCCGCTGCCAAGCCAGCTCCGCCCGTCCAGGCTGCGCCGGCGGCAGTCGCGCCGCAACCTGCGCAACCCACGCAACCTGCGCCCGCTGCGCCGACCGTGGCTGCAGGCGCGCCGCAGAAGTCTTCGCCGGCAGCACGGCAGGTAGCCGAGGCACGCGGCGTCGATATCGGCGCCGTTCAGGGGACGGGGCGCGGCGGTGTGGTGAGCAAGCCGGATGTGCTCGCTGCTCAACCGTCGGCTCGCCCTGCGGCACCGCCGACAGCAGCCGCAACTCCCGCGGCGCCTTCAGGACCGCCTGCGCTCCGCTCCGCGCCAGCCCCGTCAGCACCGGGCGAGCGGGAAACGCGCGAGAAGCTGTCGACGCGCCGCAAGCGCATCGCGGAGAACCTGCTCCAGTCGCATCTCGCGACGGCGCACCTGACGACGTTCAACGAGATCGACATGAGCGCCGTCAGCTCGCTCCGCGAGCGTGTGAAGGAGAAGATCGAGAAGCAGCACGGCGTTCGCCTCTCGTTCATGCCGTTCTTCGTTCGCGCTGCGTGCATCGCGCTGCGCGATTATCCCGTCGTCAACGCGCAGCTGGACGGCGACGAGATCATCTACAAGAATTACGTGAACATGGGGATCGCCGTCGCGTCGGAGCAGGGACTGGTGGTTCCAAACATCAAGGACGCGGACCGGAAAGGGTTGCTCGAGATTTCGCGCGACATCACGGCTGTTGCGAAGAAGGCGCGCGACGTCAAGCTGACGATGGACGATCTCACGGGCGGATCCTTCACGATCACGAATGGCGGTGTGTTCGGCTCGTTGGTATCGACTCCCATCATCAACTATCCGCAGGTCGGCATTCTCGGGCTTCACAAGATTCAGGATCGGCCTGTTGCGATAGCCGGCAAGGTCGAGATCAGGCCGATGATGTACGTCGCGCTGTCATACGATCATCGCATCATCGATGGACAGGCGGCGGTGCTGTTTCTGGTGCGCGTGAAGGAGTTGATGGAAGATCCTGCCACGATGTTGATCGAATGAAGGGAGAAAGGACCCGCGTAGCCGTCTATTGCGGCGCGAACGCGGGGCTTTCAGCGAGTTTCGCGGAGGCTGCGCGCGCGCTTGGCGATGGCCTCGCGCGGAACGGGATCGGAGTCGTTTACGGTGGCGCGTCGCGCGGGTTGATGGGAGTTCTCGCCGACGCGGCACTCGCTGCGGGCGGCGAGGTGATCGGCGTGTTGCCGCGATCGCTCGGACATCGCGAGCTGGCGCACAAGGGGCTCAGCGAGCTCCACATCGTCGATACGATGCACGAGCGCAAGGCGCGCATCATCGACCTGTCGGATGCGTTCGCGGTGCTTCCGGGTGGAATCGGAACCCTCGACGAATTTTTCGAGACGTTCACGTGGGCGCAGATCGGTATTCACTCCAAACCGATCGCGCTGATGGACGTCGATGGGTTCCATCAGCCGCTTCTCGCACATCTCCGCAACTGCGTCGCGGCCGGATTTCTATCGCAGGAAAGAATGGACTCGCTTCTGGTGTATCAGGAAGTCGGGGATTTTCTCAAATTTCTCTCAATGGGCGTAGTGCCTTCGGCGGTTGCGCCGCGGTACGCTGCGCTGGCTGAATCATGAATAACTGTGACGTTCTGATAATTGGCGGTGGTCCTGGTGGCTACGTCGCCGCAATCCGTGCCGGTCAACTCGGTCTCAACACCGTCTGTGTCGAGATGGACAAGACGCTCGGTGGCACCTGCGTCAACGTGGGGTGCATTCCGTCCAAGGCGCTGCTCACCTCGACCGAGCACCTGGAATTCGCGAAGCTTCACGCGGCGGCACATGGTGTGAAGATCGAAGGTGTAAGCGCGGACCTGGGCGTGATGATGAAGCGCAAGCTCGATGTCGTCGCGCAGAACACCAAGGGGATCGAGTTTCTCTTTCGCAAGAACAAGGTGACGTGGGCAAAGGGCCGCGGCACGCTGCGGGCGGGTAACGTCGTCGATGTGACTGCGAACGACGGAACTGTGACGCAGTATCAGGCGCGCGACGTGATCATCGCGACCGGTTCGGTACCGATCGAGCTGCCGTTCTTCAAGTTCGACGAGGAGCGCGTGCTGTCGAATATCGGCGCGCTTGCGATCCCCGAGGTACCGAAGCACCTGATCGTGATCGGCGGCGGTGTGATCGGGCTCGAGCTTGGGTCGGTTTGGCGGAGGCTCGGCGCGAAGGTGACGGTCGTGGAGTTGGCGGCGACGATTCTGCCCGGTATGGACGAGGACGTCGTGAAGGAGGCTGACAAGATCTTCCGCAAGCAGGGGCTGGAGCTTCGTCCGGCGACGCGCGTCACGGGCGGACGGCGCGACGGCAATAAGGTCTTCGTCGACATCGAAAAGGACGGCGCGAAGGAGACGCTGGAAGGCGATTACGTACTCGTTGCAGTTGGACGCAAGCCGGTTCTGAGTGGAATCGACGCTGCCGGACTCGGTCTCGCGCTCGGCAAGCGCGGCGAGATCGCGGTGGATGCGCAGATGCGGACCAATCTCCCGAACGTGTACGCGATCGGCGACGTGGTCGGCGGAAAGTTGCTCGCGCACAAGGCGGAAGAAGAAGGCGTGATTGCGGTCGAAGTGATCGCGGGGCACGCTGTGCACATGGATTACAAGTCGATGCCTGCGGTCGTGTACACGCATCCGGAGATCGCGTCATGCGGACTCGCCGAGCATGAGGTGAAGGCCAGCGGCCGTGCGTACAAGACGGGCAAGTTCCCGATGTCCGCGAACGGCAGGGCTCGGACGATGGCGGAGACACAGGGCTTCGTGAAGTTCGTCGCCGACGCTGAGACTGAAGAGATACTTGGATGCCACATCGTTTCGGTGGACGCCGCGGATCTGCTGCAGGAAGTGGTGCTTGCGATGGAATTCCGCGGAACGAGTGACGACATCGGGATCACGGTACATCCGCATCCGACGCTGTCGGAGTCCGTGAAGGAAGCTGCGCTCGGTGTCTCGGGCCGCTCGATTCACATCTAGATCGTCCGCCAAAGCGAATGGAAACGCGTCGTTCCCGCGAAAGCGGGAATGACGAGCGGCGGCCCTGGCCCGGGCGAGGGCTCACTGTGCGCATCCGCACATAGCGTGATTTAACGGCCCCCGCGGTGGGGCGTCAAAGGGATGTGACTACCATCCCATCCTTCTGGCGAGCGCGTGCGGCGCTACGGCTCATCGCAATAGGTGCCGTTGTTCCGTCGCTCGTGTTGGCGCAGCGGCCCGGTGCGAGCGTTCCTCGCGGGACCAAGCAGGCATCCGGGGCAGTGATGTCCGATGTTCGCGAGCAGACCGCCGATCAACAGGTGATGCAGGTGCTAAACCGCCTCGCCTTCGGCCCGCGACCGGGTGATGCGGCGACAGTACGATCGATCGGTGTAGACGCGTGGATCGATCAGCAGCTGCATCCGGAGCGCATCAACGATGACGTGATGGATCAGATGCTCGCGCGGTATCCGATGTTGCAGCAGGATCAGGCGTCGCTCGCAGCGCAGTATGCGGAGGCCCAGCGGCAATTCCGTCTCGTCAAGCGCGATACGGCCGGCCGCAACGCACCGCAAGACGTCGACACAAATGCATTGAGGGAGATCCGACGGTCGCACGCGCAGCTGGTCGGCGAGATCGAGTCGGCGCGCGTCGCTCGCGCGGTCGCGAGCAACAGACAGTTGCTTGAAGTGATGACTGATTTCTGGGAGAATCACTTCAACGTCTTCGTGGGAAAGAATGCGATAGAACCGTACTATCTCGCGGATTACGACCGGACCATACGGGAGCACGCGCTCGGTAAATTCCGCGACCTGCTGGGAGCGGTAGCGCACTCGCCGGCGATGCTGGTCTATCTCGACAACGCGCAGAGTCGAGCCAATCCCGGGCAACCGACGCTTCGCGCGATTCGCGCGATTCGCGCGGGACCGGGCGGCATGGTGCGCGTGCAGAACGGGGCGCTCGACATCGAAGCGATAATCCGTCGCAGGAATCTCGACCCGCAGCAGGCGCAACAGCTTCGCCAGCGCGCTGCTGCCGCGGCGAAGGCCGGCCTCAACGAAAATTACGGACGCGAGCTGATGGAGTTGCACACGCTCGGAGTCGATGGTGGATATACGCAGCAGGATGTGATCGAAGCGGCGCGCGCGCTCACCGGCTGGAGCGTTCGGCCGCCAGCACAGGGCGGAGGCTTCATCTTCCGTCCGGAATGGCACGACGCCGCGGAGAAGACATTTCTCGGCCACAAACTCGCGGCGGGTCGCGGTGAGCAGGACGGCGAGGACGTGCTCGATATTCTGGCGCGCAGTCCGTCGACCGCGCACTTCATATCACGACAGCTCGCGCGCAGGCTGGTGAGCGATTCGCCGTCGACCGCGCTCGTGGAGCGGGCCGCACAGACATATCTCCGGACCGACGGTGACATACGCGAGGTCGTGAGGAGTATCGTCACTTCACCGGAGTTCTTCTCGGAACGCGCATACCATTCCAAGGTGAAATCGCCATTCGAGGTAGTGGTCAGCACCGCGCGCGCACTGGGTGCGACGCCTGATTCGACTGTGCGGACAGCGCTCACGGTGGCGTATCTGGGCGAGCCGGTATTTGGACATCGGGATCCAAACGGATGGCCTGAGACGGGCGACGCCTGGATGAACACCGGTGCGATATTGAACCGGATCAACTTCGGGCTCGCAGTCGCGGCCAACAGATTGCCCGGCGCGAACATGCGCACGCTGCCCGGAATCGATTCACTGGTGAATGCGTCGCGCACGACGCAGGTGGACGCAGTCGTAGCGACCCTTCTCGAGGGTGCAGCATCACCGGATACTCGCAAGATCCTGATGAGCGGGGAGCATCCGCTTGCCGCGAGTGCGGCCAGCGCTGCTCAGGGCGCAGCGAATGAATCTGTTGCCAGCAACGATGCGACGATGGATGATGCATCGATGGCGAATACGCCAAGGGTAAAGGGCGGCGGAAAGCTGCAGGGAATGCCGGGACTGCAACGCGCGCTTGCGCGCAATCCGATAGCAGGTCCGGCTCCGCAGCTCAGCGGGTTGGCGCAGATGGTTGGATTTGCACTCGGGTCGCCGGAGTTTCAACGCAGGTAGAGCACACACGCAGACGCGAAGGATTGCGCGTCGCAAACTTGGGGACGAATCAGCATGGACCGCAGAGTATTCGTGAAGTCGGGAGCGCTCGCGCTCGTTACGATGGGATTGAGTCCCAGCTTCCTGCGCAGAATGGCGTATGGCATGGAGCTGAAGAACGTCCCCCGTGGAAAGACGCTCGTATGTCTCTTTCAGCGTGGCGCGGCTGACGGATTGAACGTCGTGGTGCCGCACGGTGAGCAGGCGTACTACGACATGCGGCCGACGATCGCAGTGGCGCGGCCGGGTCAGGCCGCGGGCGCGATCGACCTCGACGGATTCTTCGGACTGCATCCGTCGCTTGCGCCGCTCAAGCCGCTCTGGGATCAGAAGCTGCTTGCGCCGATCCACGCTGTAGGAAGTCCGAGTACGTCGCGCTCGCACTTCGACGCTCAGGACTTCATGGAAACGGGAACGCCGGACGTGAAGGGGACTCCGGACGGATGGCTCAATCGGCTTCTCGCGGTGGAGGGGACGTGCCAGCAGTGTCAGGCCGAGCCGTTCCGTGCGGTTGCGATGACGGCGCAGACGCCTCGCATACTCGAGGGCCCCGCCGAGACGATTGCAATGAGCTCTCTGGGTGAGTTTTCGGTTCGTGCGACGGGCAGCGAGGCCGAGCGGCTCGAGGCGCTTTACCGCACGGGGAGCGCGGATCTCGTGCACGGAACCGGGCAGGAGATGTTCGACGCAGTCAAGCTTCTGAAAAGCGCAAACCCTCAGCAGTACGCGGCACGCAACAACGCCGTCTATCCGAAAACGCAGTTCGGTCAGCGGCTCATGCAGATTGCGCAGCTCATCAAGTCGAATGTAGGTTTGGAGGTTGCGTTCGCCGACGTTGGTGGATGGGACACGCATGTGAATCAAGGGAACGGCACGGGACAGCTTGCGGGACGACTGGACGATTTTGCGAAATCGCTCGCAGCGTTCACGCAGGACATGGGCGATCAGATGAACGACGTGCTCGTGCTCACGATGTCGGAGTTCGGACGTACGGCGCGGGAGAACGGGAACCGCGGTACCGACCACGGCCACGCGACGGCGTTCTTCGCCCTCGGGGGCGGAGTGAAAGGCGGCAAGGTATATGGCAAGTGGCCTGGTCTCGCGCCGGAGCAATTGAATGAAGGGCGCGATCTCAAGCTGACTACGGACTTTCGCACGGTGTTCAGTGAAGTAGCTGTGAAGCATCTTGGAGCATCGCGAGTAGAGAAGATATTTCCCGGATACACGGGCGGGCCGCAAGAGTGGCTCGGGCTCGTGTGAGCGGAGAGATGAGACGAGAAAAGATGCGTCCGGCTGCGAAGACCAGCCGGACGCTTTTGCTTTTGTGAGCGCGGTCTTCAGGTACGACCAAGGCTCTCGCGGGGATCGATCAGCGCCAGCGGGGTGCTTCGATCCAGTTGCTCGGGTTGGCGCGGATGTAACGGCGGATGTTCGCGAGGGCACGGTCGTCACGGATGATGCGTTCGTAATAGTTGCGTTGCCAGAGCCGGTTGGAGAAGCGCGACCAGCCATGATCGATCACGGCGTGGCGATAGCGGGCGGTGGTGAGGGATTTGATGTGTTGTACGACGTCCGGCAACGCGATTTCGCGACGCGGCGGATCGGGCGGCGTCGTATCGCGCGCGACGACGTTAACGACGCAATCCGTCACATCGCGTGGCGACGAATCCGTAGGGGCAGGCCCCCGTGCCTGCCCACGTGACGAAACGGACGAAACACCATCCCGTCGCCGTGTCGCGCCGTCACCCATCCAACACCAACGCACGCACGATGCGCAACATCGATCCAACGCATCCCGATCCGACGATTGCGAAACGGCACGTCGTGGTGTTTTGGGCGGATCGGTGCATCCGGGGTGCCGTGGGCAGGCACGGGGGCCTGCCCCTACGGGTTCGTCATCACGCGATGTGACGTACCCCGTGGTGGGCGTCGTCGGGCGTGGTTCGTCATTACGCGATGTGACGTACCCCATGGTGGGCGTCGTCGGGCGTGGTTCGTCGTCACGCGATGTGACGTACCCCGTGGTGGGCGTCGTCGCGCGTGGTTCGTCATTACACGATGCGTCGTACCCAGTCGTTAACGTCGTCGCGGGCACGCGACGCAACATGACGATCGCGTGAATGTGATCGGGCATTACCTGGAATACGTCGATGTGGACGCGTGGATGCCATGAATCCAGGTCGGCGATGACGGAATGCACCATCGCTCCGGCTTCACTGAGGAGCATCCTGCCACGAACGATGCGACCGAAACGCGGGGCGCGGTTCTGCGCTACGATAGTTACGAAATACGCGCCTGCGTGCGAATAATCGTAACCTCTCAGTCGAATAGAATGGCGGCCAACGGCACTGTGTCGCGATGAGCTCACGTAGTGAAAGTGTCACCGGCGCGAACACAACCGAGGTATCCACGATGTGCGAGCGTGATCGCATCCTGGCAACGACGACCCAGTGAAGCACGCAACGTCGTTGCGCCCGCGGCTCAACATCCCACAACGCTTAACCAATTCTTAATACTCGCGTCATCACCGTGTAACCTGGAGGTCGTACGTTCGCTTGCGTAGCCATCGGCAGCAAGCAAGGCCACTGCGTTGCTCAGCGTCCGGCGCACGTGCAATCCTTTTCGGCGAGGTACGATGTCTCGACCGTTGTTTTGGGCGCTGGCGTTGGTACTCGGGGTCACACGATCGTCAGCAGCACAAACGTCACCGCCACTCGGCCGCGATGTGCTGCGTGGTCATATCAGCGTCGATAGCGGCAAGCCGGTCGCCGGTGCAACGGTGACGGTCACCATGGCGCCTGACCGATCGTATCGTCAGACGCAAACGGATTCGAGTGGGTATTACGAGATCGTGTTCGCAGAGGGGACGGGCGACTATCTCGTGCATGCTGTTGCTCCGGGGATGGATGCCGCGCGCAAGCGTGTAACGCGGACTGGGCGTGATTCGGTGTTTGTCGTCGACCTGCACCTGGCACGCACGGGGGCTCAGAAGCTCGCTGCCGTGAACGTGCGGACGAGCAAGCCGAAGCTGTACGCGGGGCAGGACTTCGATGCGCCGGGCGGCGCCGAGCACGATCTGTCCGAAGAAGTGTCCGGCGCAATCGCTCCGGACTTGGCTGGCAATCTGGCAGCGATGCTTACTACCGTTCCAGGAATGGTGATGACACCCGGCGGCGCTATGTCGGCGGCAGGAGTCGATCCGAGCCAGAACTCTGTAACGCTGAATGGCCTCGGCTCCAACGCCGTCGAGATACCACGCAGTGCCGTCATATACAAGAGCGTTGCAACGTCGTCATACGAGCCTGACCGTGGTTGGTTTGGTGGCGCACAGGAGCAGATCCAACTCGCCAACAACGTCGTTGCGCCGATTCGCAGCGCGCACCTTACGCTCGACGCTCCCGCACTCCAGTATGCCGATCCGACTTCGCGCTCGATTGGCGAACCGTTCACACACGTCATCGCGAGCATCGGCGGTGCCGACCGTACGCATCTCGATGAGGTCGCGTACAACTATGGCCTGACGGCGTCGCGGCAGGTCGATCATCCCGTGTCGCTGTTTTCAGCGCCAGGACGTAGTCTGTCTCAGTCCGGTATCTCGCAGGATTCCGTTGCGCGACTGGAGACCGCTCTCACCTCGCTTGGCCTGCCCCCGCTCTCGCGTGCCGACGGCGGAACGCGGACATCGGACCGCGTAACCTTCATCGGACAGATCGGCAATGCGCCAAGCAACTGGTCCACGTTCGAGGATACGAAAACGACGTGGACAGTTCTCGGATACGGCTCTGTCAATCGTCAGAATATCGGGAATCTCACGCCCACGGCCACCGCAAGCGCGAGCAGCCGGCCGCGCGACCGCGATCTCGCGTTGCAGGGGAATCTCACGAGCCATGTTCGTGATAATGTGCTTGCGGAGGCAACAACCGGTATCTCATTGAGTCACAACGAGTCCGTACCAGCTGCGCGCATCCCTGCCGCGACGCTGTTGCTCGCATCCGCGCCTTCCGCCGACACGAAATTGACCAGCGTGGCTCCCATCACGTTCGGTGGTGCAATGGCGCAGCCGACGATCGACCGCTGGACATGGGAAACCTCCAGCGACGTCAAGTGGTATCCGACCAGGCACCCGGCGCACACGCTTAAGCTATCTGCGGACGCACGAGTGGATGCCAGTCGGCTACATCAGCTACCGTCACTCGGCTCTTTCACGTTTCAGTCGATCGACGATCTGGCCGCCAACCGACCGTCATCGTTCACGCGAATCGTGAATGCCCCCGATCAGTCCGGGCGCGTTGCAAATGCGTTCGCTGCCATCAGGGACTGGTGGCGCGTAAGCGAGTCGCTGGAATTCCTGTACGGACTTCGGCTCGAGGGAACTCGCTTTCTAACGACACCAGGCGAGAACGGTGCCGTGCAATCGGCGTTCGGGATTCGCACCGACCACGCGCCGAACGGATTCGGACTGAGTCCCAGATTCGGCTTTACCTGGACTCATCGAGCGGACGTCTATCAGCGCAGCCTCATTGGGACGATCGGTCAATTTCCCGGCTTCGCGCGCGGCACTCTGCGGGGCGGTTTCGGCGAGTTCCGAAGTTTCATGGCGCCTGATCTGATCGCCGCAACCAGTGCGCAGACGGGACTACCGACCGGAGAGTCCATGCTGGATTGTGTAGGCAGCGCAACTCCAATACCGACATGGTCCTCGTACGTCACCGATCCCAACACCGCTCCGACAGCTTGTGCGAACGGCGCTGCACCGGCTTTCGCGTCGACGGCATCCAATGTCAGACTGTTCGATCCAGCGTATCGCATACCGCACAGTTGGCGCGGCAATCTGAGCTACACTTCCAGTGTAGCCCACGTCAATTACGTGCTCGAGGGTTTCTACTCATTGAATGTGGACCAGCCTGGCAGCGTCGATCTCAATTTCAGTAACAGGGCGGTATTCACGACCGACGAGGGCAGGCCGGTGTTCGTCTCACCGGGAAGCATCGTACCGGCGAGTGGCGTCGTGGCTGCGAACGACGCGCGGCGCACGACAAGCTTCGGGCATGTGTTCGAAAATGTATCGACCAACCGCTCCCTCAACCGACGTGCTGCGCTCACCCTGTCGCCGGAGCTGAGCAACCTGGGCTCCTGGTTCGCATCGATAAGGTATAGCTTCGGAAGCACACGGGATCGCACGACAGGATTCGATGGCGCGACGTTCGGTTCACCTGTCACCAGCGAATGGGCCCGCAGCAATCTGGACGCGAGACATCAGATCATGATTCAGGGAGGCCTGTATGCTCACCACATGACGTTCACGATGTTCGGCAGGGCACAATCGGGCCTGCCGTTCACGCCGCTCGTGAGCGGTGATGTGAACGGGGACGGCCTCAGCAACGATCGCGCGTTCATCTTTGACCCAACCGCTGCGACAGATACAGCTCTGGCGAGCGGAATGCGCGCGTTGTTGCATGATGCGCAACCAGCAACGCGTGAATGCCTGGAGAGACAACTTGGCCGAGCCGCCGGACGCAACAGCTGCGAGGGACCGTGGACAGCATTACTGGATGCGCAGCTCATGTATCAGGGAAAGTTCCCGTTCGGGAGAACCGGCTCCGTAGCGCTACACTTCGCCAACGTACTCGGTGGCCTGGATCAGCTGGCTCACGGCGCCGATCATCTGCGCGGATGGGGGGTGTTCGCGACTCCCGACCCAGTGCTTTACAGCGTGCGCGGGTTCGATCCGTCGACACATCGCTTCGACTACATAGTCAACTCACGATTCGGCGACACGCGTCCAAACGCGACGACGTATCGCTCACCGTTCCGCATAACGCTCGACATTTCGGTGAATCTCGGACCGGACCCGTACGAGGATTTTGTAAAGCGCTGGCTGCGCCGCGGGCGCCGCGGCTTTCCAGGGCCGCGGTTGACCGTTGCCCAGATAAGACGGAACTACGACAGAATTATTCAGGATCCCTATCGAGAGATACTCGCCGAATCGGATTCGTTGCTACTGAATCGCGTTCAGGTAGATAGTCTTCGTAGCGCCCAGGCAGCTTATCTGGCGCAACGTGACTCGGTATTTCTGCAGCTCGCGACCTACCTCGCCAACGAGGGCGACGACTACGACATCAAGGAAGCGACGCAGCGCCAGCACGACGCGATCGAGGAATCGGCAGAGCTGAGTCACATAAGCGTTCGGCGTGTACTCCCCACGATTCTCGACAAGCTGCAGCTACGAATGTTACCGTATCCAGCGAACCGGTTGTACGCCGCACCAGATGACGTTCATGGCACAGCGGCATTCGGGTTTCAGTGACGGCGTGCCTCGTGGCGCATCAATGAAAAATCCTGTGCAGCAATCCGCCGATCCCCTTCCCGATCTTCTCAACCGCGTTCGGCACCTGTATCAACGTGCTGTCGAGCTGGATCTCCGGTGGGCCGGAGTGCACAGGGCACGGAGTCGTGGGCAGCGTTCCCGGCTTGAAATACTCTCGCTGCCTGATCGGACACCATTCCGTAGCCAGATATCCCGTTCGCGCGTCGATCGTCGCCGGAACCATTCCCGGCGGTGGCGTCCATGAATTCGGGGGATCGGGTTCATCCCATCCATTGGTGATGAAATCCGCCCACGCGGGTGCTGCGAGGCGGCCGCCCGATGCGTTGTATCCGACCGGCCGCGGTGTATCGTAGCCGAACCAGAAGCCGGCGACGATCGTCGGTGTGAAGCCCATGAACCAGACGTCGGTGCCGTCATTGGTCGTGCCGGTCTTGCCTCCAACGAGGCCGTCTACGCCCAGGTCGCGAATGACGTAGCCCGTGCCGTAGTTGACGACTGATTGGAGCATCGAAGTCATCTGATACGCGTCCTGCGGAGTCATGACGCGCATACGCTGGTTGTCGCTGCTCCATAGCACCTGGCCGTCCGCGGTCTGAATGCGGCGCACCAGTCGCGGCGTTACGCGAAAGCCTCCGTTCGCAAATGGTGCATACGCTGTTGCGAGCTCCATCGGAGTGACTTCGAGCGCACCGAGTGCCGCGGACGGGACATTTGGTAGATCGCTGCGGATGCCGAAGCGGTGCGCGGTCGCGATAATCGCTGGAATGCCGACGAGCTGGCTGACGCGAACTGCCGCGGTATTCTCGGATCGCATGAGCGCGCGACGGAACGTCACATGGCCGCCGTATTCTCCGCCGTCGTTCTTCGGCGACCAGATAGTGTTGCCAACCTTGACCGAGATCGGTGCGTCATCGACTTCGCTCGCCGGTGTGTAGCCTGCCGCGAGTGCAGTAGCGTACACGAACGGTTTGAACGCAGAGCCTGGCTGGCGGTGCGCGAGCAATGCACGATCGAATCCGCCGCGTTCGAATGTCCGTCCGCCGACGAGCGCGCGAATGTCACCTGTGCGCGGGTCGAGGGCGACCATTGCCCCCTCCACGTGCGGACCGCGGCGATCGGATTCCTGCTGGATCACCGCTGCCTGGCGCCGGACTGCGCGATCGGCGGCGATCTGAGCTCGCTCATCGAGCGTCGTGTACACAGTGAGATCGTTGACGTCGCGCGATCCGCCCTTCAGAACGGAATCCACGACATCACGCACCGCGTCGATGGCATATGAGTCACCGGACATGTCCGGGCGCCACTCGTTCTTCGCCACCCGAAGTGGTGTCTTCACGTACTGACTGTCTGCCGCAGCTGTTATGTACCCTTCGCGCGCCATCAATCCGAGCACGAGATTGCGCCGCGCGAGCGCTCTGCGTGGCGAACGACGCGGTGTGTACGCCGACGGCCCTTTCGGCAGCGCCGCGAGCATGGCGCCTTCCGGAACCGTGAGGTCGCCCACACTCTTGCCGAACAGGTCTCTGCTCGCTGCCTCGACACCGTAAACACCGTTGCCCAGGTAGATGACGTTGAGGTAGAGCTCGAGTATCTGATTCTTTGTGAGATTGCGCTCGAGCAGCCGGGAGAGGCGCATCTCCAGCAGCTTCTGACGAAACGAGCGGCCGCTGTACCGGCGAACGGCGAAGGTGTTTCGCACGACCTGCATCGTGATCGTGGAAAATCCTTCACGCACACCGCCGGCGCGAATGTTCCGGAGCGTGGCGCGCACGAGCGCGTGCCAGTCGATTCCGTGATGGTCGTAGAAACGGCGGTCTTCCGTCGCGACGAATGCCTGGCGCACGGGAACCGGAACCGCGCTCAACGGTACATTGACGCGGCGCACGACGGCGAGCCGGCTGATGAAGTTTCCCTCGCGGTCCAGAACTCGTCCGCCTTCGTCCGGATGAAACGACCGAATGTCGGCGGCGCTGGGGCATCCGTCGCCTCCGCAGGTCGCAAGCCATGCGTCGGACCCGTAAATCGCGACGATGAGAACCGCGATCGCCGCCGTTATATATTGCCTCTTCCCGATTTTGCCGAACCGTAGATCCATGATCAGAATGTATCGCCCATTAGCAGTTGCCCTCGGCGTGACCGTTGCTGGCGCCGCAATCGCCGGCGCTTCCGTGGCGTCACGCCGGAGCGCCAGATCGCCGCTCAATACCCCGAAGCACCGTACTACGGTCACTCCGGCAGCGGCGGAGCCATCCCCGATGGAGTCGCCAGCTCCGACCCGCGCACCGAACAAGATGGGACGCATCCCGGTTCTGGAATATCACCTGATCGGTGATCACGACGCTCTGTACAGTAGAACGCGCGAGCATTTCCGCGCGGATCTGGAAGACGCCTATCGCCGCGGATATCGGCCGGTGACTCTGGCGCAGGTGCTCGACAAGAATTTCAGTGATGTTCCGGTGGGAATGTCGCCGGTGGTGGTAGTGTTCGATGACGCTTCACCTGGCCAGTTCAGCTACATCGAAAAGAATGGCAAGCTCGAAATCGACCCGACCAGCGGAGTGGGTATCTGGCTCGATTTCGCCAGATCGCATCCGGGATGGAAGAACCGGGCCGTGTTCTGTCTGCTGAACGGGGCCGCCGCAGGCCACAACTTCTTTGGCGATAACGTGAAGTTTGCCGGTCAGAAAAAGGAATGGCGCTTCCAGAAGGTGAAGTGGCTCGCGGACAATGGCTTCGAGCTGTGCGATCACACAGTCTGGCATGCGATGCTGAACAAGTATTCTGATGCAGTTGTTCAGGAGCAGATCGCGCGCAATGCCATGGCCATCGATTCAGCGGTCCCGGGGTACAAGATCCGGTCGATGGCGTTGCCATACGGTATCTGGCCGAAGAATCGCCAGCTCGCATGGCAAGGCTCGTGGCGCGATCCCAAGACCGGCAAGGTTCACAGCTATCACTTCGACGCTGTGATGGAAGTTGCCGGCGGGCCGACCCGGAGCCCCTACGACCCTGCTTTCGATCCCCACCACGTCACGCGCGTTCAGGCCGTCGGAAACAACATCAAGGACGAGCTGGACAAGCTGGACAAAACGAACACGCGCTTCGTCCGCTAACGCTTCAGAACTTCCGCTAGCGCTTCAGAACTTCCATTTGCGAAGGATTCCGATCGCCTTTTCGAGCGCTTCGCGCTGATCGGGTTCGGTCGCGTTGGCGAGTAGCTGTTCGTATGTGTCTATGGCGAGATCGAGCGCCACGTAATCGTGCTCTGCGCCTGCCAGGGCAGCTGCATTATCGGCCAGATTGGCACGGGCGAGGTCGTCGTCCGGAAACTGCACCGTGACCTGGCGCCAGCGTTCGGTCCGGTCGCGGGGATTGGATTCGGCGAGGGCCCACATGTGCCATGCACCGCGGCTTGCGGGATCGAGTTTCCGTGCCCGTTCGGCGATCTCGCCGACCAGGTCCGGGCCCCTTCCCTCCAGCCAATATCCATTGGCAAGGCGTACCAGCGCCTGGGCGTCGCCAGGGTTTTCTGCCACCGATTGCTCCAAATCCGCAACCGTGGGGTATGATAGATCGTCCATTTACCGAAATGTATCCCTCTGGACAAGAGTCGCGGGGGGTGCTAGCGTAAAGGGAGCAGTAGAAACACCATAGTGCGAACAAGGCGCGTGTGATCGCGCGCAGATTGAAGGGCATAGTCCCCGGGTGCGCCGCGTGAGTTGGCCCCGCGCTCCCCGAGACACTTCCGAATCAACACGACAAATCGAGTGACCGCGACGATTGCGCCCTGCGCCCGTTGCGTAATGCGCTTGCGGCGAGTGTCGCCGGCGCCTCTGTACCCGAAAAATCATTTACATGACTGAACGCCGACGTTCAACCCGTCGCGGTCGTGGGCAGAGCCCCGACGATGCAACGTCCACCGATGCGATTTCGGATGCAAATCCGTATCTCGACTCCACCCCGCAGGCCCCGGCGGCCCCAGCTGCTCCTGCTCCTGCTCCTGCTCCTGCACCGGAGCCGCGGCCGCGTCTCGATCCGGTCCCGGCCGTATCTCTCCTCCCGCGTGACAATGGGAGCGATGGTTCATCCGCTCCGCCGGATTCATCGGCCGGAGGCGGCGGTGTCCAGGCAGACGGATCCGGTGGCAACGAGGACGGCGGCAACGAGCGTGGCGGACAGGGACGTGGACGGTTTCGCCGCTTCAGACACCGCAATCGAAACGCCCAGGGCGGCGGCAACCAGCAGCAGCCACCGCAGCAGCAACAGCAACATCAACGACAGAATCAGAACAACAACCAGCAGTTCGGTGGCGGACGCCGCAATAACCGCCGCAACCGCCCACAGCCAGATGCCGCACCCCGCGGCCCCGTAGGACCAATCATCGTCGAAGGCGAAACGTCGGGCCTCTTCGATCCGCAGCGCGATGCAGGATACCTCCGCAGCGCAAGCCAGAGCTATCTGGCGGAAGCCAACGATCCGTTCGTACCGGCGCAGCTCGTTCGTCAGGCCGGTCTCCGTCGCGGGGATCTCGTGACGGTCACGGTTGGCCGCGATCAGCGCGGCCGCGTGACTGCCGCCGAGTTGCTCACCGTCAATGGAGGCGATCCCGAGGCGGCGCTACGCCGACCCGAATTTGCGTCGCTCGTCGCATCGTATCCGGATCGGAAGCTGTCGCTCGAGACCGGCCGTCCAGCCAAGGCCGGCCCGGAGCTGACCCGACGCGCAATCGATCTAATCGCGCCAATCGGCTACGGACAGCGTGCGCTCATCGTCGCCCCTGCACGCGCAGGCAAGACGATGTTGTTGCAGGCGGTGATCGAGGGAATCGCGATCAATCAGCCGGACGTGCAGCTGTTCGTCCTTCTCGTGGACGAGCGTCCCGAGGAAGTGAGCGACATGATCTCGATCGGCCACGGCGAAGTAGTCGCATCCAGCTTCGACATGCCGGCTCAGCGCCACGCCGACGTGGCCGAGATGACGCTGGAGCGGGCCCGCAGGCTCGTGGAGCTCGGGCAGGACGTCGTGATCGTGCTGGACTCGATAACACGTCTGGCACGTGCCTATAACACGATCGAGCGCGGCACTGGCCGCACAATGAGTGGTGGGCTCGACTCGTCGGCGATGGCGAAACCGAAGGCATTCTTCGGCTCGGCACGCTCTGTAGCCCCCGAGAATGGTGGCGGATCGCTCACCATCATCGCGACGGCGCTGGTCGAGACGGGGTCGCGGATGGACGACGTGATCTTCGAGGAATTCAAGGGAACCGGCAACTGTGAGATCAAGCTGGACCGCAGCCTGGCGGAGAAGCGCATCTTTCCGGCCATCGACATCGGAATAAGCGGCACCCGGCGCGAGGACAAGCTCTTCCGTCCCGATCAGCTCGACCACGTTTACACTCTCCGCCGGGGCCTGCAGCAGATGCCATCGAGCTCGGCGATGGAGTGGCTGATAAAGCGAATCGCAGCGACGCCGAACAACGACGCGCTGCTCTCCGGCCTCTGATTTCGCAGTTGCGTCCGTAAGCCCGTCCAGCCCGGAATGCGGAGCCATGGCGGCTGGAAAAACGCGTGCGCCTCGCGGCCCGGGCCTTGCTCTCTGGCGGGCATGGTTCCTCCACTTTTGCGGCGATCGCTTCAGGTCGCCGCAGTAGCGGTCGCTTCGCTGGTGATCGCGGCAGCTCCGCTACCGGCGCAGTCTGCACGGCCGTCGTCCGGCAATCCCGAAATCACCGAGCTGACGCTCACGGGTGTGCACGCGGTCGATCCGGACGTGCTGCGCCTCAATATCGCGACGGATGAGTCGCACTGCGTATCAGTGCTGCTGAGGCCGATCTGCGTCTTCAGCAAATCGCCGACCTTCTACAAGCGCCTGACGCTGAATCGCGCCGAACTCGCGCGGGACATGCTGCGGGTGATGGTTTTCTATTTCAAGCGCGGATATCGCAATGCGCAGGTGGACACGACCGTCGTTCCAACCGGCCGGAATGCGGTGCACGTCACGATCTCGGTAAACGAGGGAAAACCGACGCTGGTGTCCGGGATCAGGATAGTGCAGGACACCGAAGTGCTGTCGGCAAGACAGCTGCGCCGCGTTCTGCTCCTTCGTAAGGGACGGCCGTACAGCCTGATCGAGCTCGACTCGACGATTGCCGCGCTGGATTCGCGCCTGTGGAATCGAGGTTACTCCGATGCAGTAATCGATACCACTGTCGTGCTCGACACCGTCGCCAGGACCGCCGACATCACGATCAAGGCGAATCCACGGTGGCGCGCGCGCGTCGCGACCATAACGGTCAAGGGAAACAAGGGCGTCAACGATCGCACCATCAAGAAATCGCTGTCGTTCAAGCCAGGCGGACTGTACAAGCAATCGGACGTGCTGGCGAGCCAGCGCGCTCTGTACGAGTCGAATCTCTTCCGGCGCGCCGCGATCGAGGTGCCAACGACGGATGATTCGCTGAAGCATGTGCTCATCGACGTGCAGGAAGCACCGCCGCACGACGCACGTTACAGCGCAGGATTCAACACCGTCGATTTCGTACAGGTCGCAGGACACTATGCCGATTACAACTGGATGAGTGGCGCCAAGCGGCTGACCATCGATGCGGCCGTAGGGAATCTGTTCGCTCACACATTGAACGGAAACGGCGTGTTCTACGACGTCGGCAAGACCGTGGTCGGAGGTTCGGAGTCACAGTATCTTGCTGCCACATACACTGCCAGCGCCGATGTCAGATACCCGTGGTTCGGATCGCCGAACAACGAAGGTGCATTTGGCGTCTTCGCTCACCGGCGAAGCGCCCCGGGCATATATGTCGACAAGGGTTACGGCCTGAGTGCGACGTTCACGCGAACGCTCACACCGCGCGGGCCGCTCAGTCTCAACTACCGGTTCGAGGAGACGGCTGTGCAGGCCGGCGACGTGTACTTCTGCGTCAACTATGGCGTCTGCGACGCGGCAACGCTCGTTGCACTGGAGAGGAAGCAACGGCTATCTCCGCTCGCGTTGAGCTTCTCGCTGGACAAGACCGACAATCCGTTCGAGCCGCGGCGTGGCTACCGGACCCAGTTCGATCTGGAGCATGCGTCGTCGTTTACGGCTTCTGATTTCAGATACAATCGTGGCGCCGGTGATTTCGCGCTGTTTGTTCCCATCACACGTCACTCGGTGCTGGGCGGCCACCTGAGGGTGGGCATGATCGGCGCGCTGGCAAGCACCACGGACGCCGTGGGCGTCGCAAGTGGCGCGCTGGGTGCGACAGCTATCCTGCATCCGCGCAAGAGATTCTACGCCGGCGGCTCGCAATCCGTGCGCGGCTACCCCGAAGGCCAGCTCGGGCCGCGCGTCCTTACGGTGCCGGCCGCAAAGCTGCTGGCAAACGACTCCGCGAACGCAGAGTGCAGACCGGCGACGATCACGAAATGCAATCCAAACGCGTCGCCGTTTCGCGATCGTGATTTCGTGCCGCGGCCGCTTGGCGGCAACCGCCTCATCGAGGGGAGCCTGGAGTTCCGCTTTCCGCTGTTCGCGTCGCTCATCGGCGCGACCTTCGTCGATGCGGCCTACCTCGCGCAGAACACGAGTCCGGGACTGCCGAAGAGCAAGGCCGCGATTACTCCGGGTATCGGTGTCCGCTACCTGTCGCCGGTCGGGCCAGTTCGTGTCGATGTGGGGCTCAATCCGGAAACGAGCGAAAAACTGCCGGTCGTCACCGAAGACCTGGCGAGTGGCGGGAGAGGGCTCGTAACACTTGACGAGTCGCGCGTGTACTCACCGACGCATGGTAGCGGCGGTCTCAACTCGCTGCTCGCGCGCCTGACGCTGCACCTGTCGATCGGAGAGGCGTTCTAGATGCGGAAGCGCACCGTCGCTGCTGCCACGGTGGGTGCTCTCGTCGTGCTGGCGATGCTGATCGCCGGTACGGCGCTTTTCGTCACGCAAACAGATTGGGGCAGAAAGAAGGTTGGTGGTTACGTGATCGGCCTGATAAAGCAAGCCGCGCACGGATACGTAACCGTCGACCGGGTCGATGGCAACCTGCTGAATGGCGCGACGATCGTCGGTCTCACAATTACGGACAGCGCACACGCGCCATTCGTCAAAGCGGATACAGTAGTCGCCACTTACGGAATCGGCGACCTCATCAACAAACGCATATACCTGGACAATGTCCGCATCGTGCATCCCGTCATCGTCCTGGACCGGATGCCGGGTGGCAAGTGGAACTACGACAGGATCTTTCCGCGCGACACGACTCAACCGCCAGGTCCACCGGGCTTTCTGTCATGGATCACGCTGCGCAACGTGACGATGGTGGATGGCGAAGTCACAGCGCACAGCCCATGGACGCCAAGCGATACGCTCAAGGGAACCAAACGAGACAGCGTGATACGATTCACGCTCAGCCCGCTCGCGCGGCTCAACGTGCAGCGCGTCGCCGGCGGATTTCAGAAGACATCGCAGTTCAGGAACATCTACGGAACATTTCCGTTCATGCGGTTGGAGGACCCGAACGACCGTCGCCAGATCATCGATGTGTCGTCACTGCGCATGACCGCGGAGCCGCTGCGACCGCCTTCGGTGCGGGTGACCGACGTGAAGGGACGTTTCATTCTTCTTGCGGATTCGTTGTACTTCCACGGCATCAACGCAACGCTTGCGAGCTCCAGGCTTTCGAACGGAAGGGGACGCTACAATTTCGACAGCAACGATCTGAGGCTCCGGTTGCACGCGGACACCGTGGCAACCAACGATCTGTTGTGGATCGACCCCAGCATACCTAAGGACGGCTCTGGCAAGATGGACTTTGCGCTCGACTGGGTAGGACCAACGAGTGATTATCTCGCGACGAATGCTTCACTCGCGGTTGCCGGTGCCACCATGTCAGGAAGTCTCGGTACGCTGGTTACCGACACGGTCGCGTTTCACGACACCAAGTTGCGCTTCAGCCATCTCGATACGCGCACCATCCAGCAACTGTTTCCGACGATCATATCACCGCGTCAGGGCTACCTCACAGGTCGCATGGCCGCGCGCGGCGGCTTCGGTGCCATGCGCATCGACGGCGACGTTGCGTTCCAGGATCCGCTCACCGGCACGAGCCGTGTCATCGCGCTCGGCACCGTTGGCGCTAGCAAGGGCATCTTGCGGGCGACCGACCTGCACCTGACGTTCTCGCCACTCAAAGTGTCGCTCGCACGTGCGGTCGATCCAACTCTGCCGATAGGAGGCACGATCAATGGCAAGCTGGTGCTCAACGGCTCCAGCGCAACGGGTCTCACGGCAACCGGCGACCTGGTCCACGACGACGTAACGGGAAAATCGCACGTTACCGGCAGTGGGACGTACGCACGCGGCAACCGGACGCCACTCATCAATGCGAATCTGCAGCTTCTACCGCTCTCGCTCGCGACCGTCGGTCAGTTCGTGACCGCGGCTGGCCTGCGCGGCACGCTAACCGGTCCGATTTCCGCGACCGGACCAATGCAGAATCTCGCTGTCGCCGCGGATCTTACGGCGCCCGATGGGGGAACCATCGTCGCCCACGGCACCGTCGACCTGGCGTCTCGCCCGCAGAGCTATGATCTCAATCTCAAAGCGCACCTCTTCGACGCCAGCCAGATAAGCAGCAAGGCACCTTCGTCGCTCCTCACGGCCGACGTTGCGGCGCGTGGGGCGGGCTTCGATCCGGCAACCTTGAATGCGACGGCGACCGCGAACGTGCAGACGTCAACCTACGACAGCGTCACGGTTGACTCCGCAACTGTACGACTTGCAGCTGCGAATGGCCTTCTGACCGTCGATACGCTCTCCGTCCACGTCCCGCACGGCTACGCGAATGCGTCAGGTCAGTTCGGTCTCGTCGCGGGCTCCGCCGGAAAGCTCAGCTACGCTGTCTCGATCGACTCGCTCGGCGCGCTGTCACGGATACTTCCGCCGACCGATACGGGTGCGGTGACACCGCGACCCGCAATTCTCGCACAGCGAGTCGCACGCGCCGATTCAGCGCGGGCACAAGCTGCCAGAGCGACGGTTGCCGAGCGAGCTGTGACCGGAGCGCCGATCCCGGCCTTTCCCGTCGATACGCCAAGAGCCATCCCGCGAAACGCTCTGCGGGGATCGATCGTTGCGAAGGGTACGGCCACCGGCAACATCCACACATTCGACATGGCAGGCTCGGGGACAGCGACCGACATTGTCGCATTCGGAAGCGCCGCCCATGGGATTCGCGCGAACTACACCTGGACCGGCGCGCTCACGCCGCAGTCGCGCGTCAGTGCGCAGGCCAGCGCCGTCAACGTCCTGGCGCTCGGGTTCGCACTCGACACCGTAACGCTCACCAGCTCGTACGCCAAGCCTAGTGGAAACATTACGCTGGCGATTCACCAGGATTCGAACCGGGTCTACAACGCCAGCGCGCAGTTCACGCTCGACAAGGACCGGGATGACCTGCTGCTCGACCAGTTGCGTCTCAAGTTCGACACCACCGTATATGCCAGTACGGGGCCGGCAAAGATCCATTTCGATCCGACGGAAACGTCGATCGAACACTTCGAGATCAAGAGCGCGTCTGGTGGACGTGTGTACATCAATGGCAAGATCCCGGTAAATGGCAACACCGATCTGGAACTGCACGTGACGCAATTCGAGATCGGCAACATTGCAGCCCTGCTGCAGAGCGACGTGAACGCGCGCGGCCTCGTATCGGTCGACGCACACCTGCGCGGAACTCGTGCGGCGCCGGTCATCGACGGCGCATTCGGTCTCGAGCGGCTCGTATACCAGGGCCGCGCGACACCGGAAGTACACGGCCGCGTCAAGTACGCCGACGAAACATTGCAGACAAACATCACCGCGGGCCGCGAAGGGGGACCGCCGATGCTGGTTGCGCGCGGCACCGTGCCGATCAATCTCGCATTCGCCGGTGTGACCGGTTCACGCGTACCGCGCGATCGCGCGATCGACGCAACCATAGACGCCGACTCGCTGCCACTCGATTCGATCCCGCCGCTGAGCGACGTCGTGACGAATCTGAAAGGGCGCGCGCTCGCGAAATTCACGGTCACGGGTACCATCGACCGTCCCGACGTGAATGGCCGGGTCACACTGTGGAATGGCAGTGCACGACTGGTTCCGCTCGGCGTGACGGCAAGCTACGTGGCCGGCAACATCCGGCTCGTGCACGATACGGTGATCGTCGATTCGCTCGTCGCGCACAGCAACGGTGTGATCAGACTTACTGGTGGAATCGGCATCAAGACGCTGACTCAGCCATCCTTCGCGCTCAAGCTCACGGCCAACAACGCGCGCATCATCGATAATGACAGCGGAAACCTGTACGCCAACGCCGACGTGAGCTTGAACGGACCATTCAACAACGTTGACGTCACAGGATTCGCGCACGTGCTCCGCGGCGTGATCTACATACCGGAATCGACGGGGAAGACGCTCGTTGGCGCAGGTGATCCTGCACTGTATGCCGTGGCGGATACGACCAACATAGGCGTCCGCGAGCTGTTTCCGAGCCAGTCGCCGCTGCTGGCAAACCTGCGAATGAACGTCGCATTGATGGTCGATCACGACGTGTTCGTGCGCTCCAACGACGCGAACGTGGAAGTGTACACGGACAACCCGCTCCGGATCGGTGTCAACCGCGCGAAGCAGACCTTCCTGGTGGACGGCGTGTTGTTGAGCGATCGTGGCGAGTACCGCTTCCAGAGTCGTCGTTTCCAGATTCGTCAGGGCTCCGCGACGTTCATCAACTCGCCGAAGCTCAACCCGACACTACAGGTGACCGGAGAGTATGACGTCCAGCTTCCTACCCGAGAGGCAATAGCGATCCGGATCATCATTTCCGGGACGCTGGACGCTCCGAAGATATCGCTCGAGAGCGATGCGCAACCGCCGATCTCGCAGACCGACCTGCTCAGCTATCTGGCGTTCGGGCGTACTTCTTCGTCGCTGCTTCAACAGGAGGGCGGCGGCCTGACGACGGGCGGGAGTGGCGGCAGCAACATCGTCGGCGCGGGCGCTGCATTTGCCGCCAAGCAGGTAGCGGCCGCGGCGCTTGGTGCACTCACAGATCAGGCGGCCGGCACCGCTGCGCGATCACTTGGCGCTGACTTCTTCAACATCACACCCGCCGCCGTGTCGCTCGACGCGGGCAGTTTTCTTCGCGCGACGCAGGTGGAGTTCGCCAAGTACATCCAGACGAACACCTTCCTTCAGCTTCAGGTGCGGCCGGATCCGGCGTCGCTACAGCGGCCGGGCTTCCAGATCACGCATCGCTTCAACACGCGGGCCGGATATCAGATCGATGCCAGCTTCGAGCCGCGTTATCTGCTCAGCCAGCCATCGCTCTCTCCCGATCAGACGCCCCAAACGACCAGCGCGTTCGGGTTGTTCCTCGTGCGTCAGTGGCGCTACTGAGCCCGTGGGTCCGCGCGAGCCGACTCGGGCACTCGTAGCGTCGCGCCGAGCGCGGCAGGACCGCTGAGCGAGCTCCGCGCGTTGAGGTGTGCACCGTCGTCGATTCCCACACCCATACGGTTGAGCAACTCGCCGCCGAGCCAGCCCGCCAGCCCGAGGAACGCAACGCCGCTGAACGAGAAGAGAAGCGCAAGTGGCTCCGGTGCAGTCGGTCCATGGAGCCGCAACAGCCAGCTCACCAGAAAGAACGTAACCAGCGTCGCACTGCTCAGGCCGTGAAATCCGCCGATGCGCTTGGCCCTCGTTCCTGACGGTATCGCCAGGTAGTCGATCAGGCCGAATATCGCTGCGATTATCCCGCCGACAACGCCTGCGCCGATCATGTAGAAGGCGACCAGCGCCCACGTCTGGCCGCCGTGAACTACATAAACGGCGTCGAACAGCGCAGCCGTGGCAAGCAGGCCCATCGGAAAGGATACAAAGATCTGGTGCGCCGGATGCCCAAGTAGCTTCGTCTTACTTTCCACTCACACTCCCGTGTGCAAACGCGTCACTGAACCACCACGACGCCACTCATGCTCAAACCATGGATGGTGCAATGATAGTTGTAAGTTCCAGCTGTCGGGAACGCCACGACGCGCGTGCCGGACGCGAAGTCGGAAACGTTCGCCGGCGCGCCGGCCGTCGTGAACGTCACGTTGTGAGTGGTGCCGGATGTGTTGTTGAACGTGATGCTGCTTCCGGCGGCAATGGTGACCGACGATGGGTCGAACGCGTTGCTCGATACGAGGCAGACAGTGCCATTACCAGGCGTGCACGTCGCGGACGGATTTCCGGGATTGCTCGGAGGGGTCGGCGACGTGCCGTATCCGCCAGAGCCACCGCAGGCCGTTGCCGCCATGATGGCGGTCGCTAGCACAACAGATGAGATGATGTTCATGCACGGAACGTCGCCGCGCACGACCGGCGCATACACCCCGCTTGCGGCGAAGCGCAGCGTTCAAGCGGTGGAGGCCGACGCTACACGGTCAGTGACCGCAGGAACTCGGCGACCGCCGTCCGGTAACTTCTCCCTGACGGAAGCCTCGTTCCATCCTGGAGAACGATCCGGTAATCACCCTGTTCGTTCGGGAACACTTCCTTGATGCGTGTCGTGTTCACGATCGCTGATCGGTGAATACGCATGAACAGCGAAGGAAGCCGGTCCTGGAACGATGTGAGCGTGCCGCGGACGAGGTGAGAAGCCTTGCCCATGTGGATTCTCACGTAGTCGTCCACAGCCTCGATCCAGTCTATGGACTCGGTGGGGAGAAGAACGTGCTTTCCATCGAGACGGATCGCGAGCCGCTCGGCGTCGCGCGGCGTCTTCATCTCCTCGACGAACTTCCTGAGGTTCTGGATGTGCGAAGAGGCATCGGACGACACCAGACGCGTCTTCGCACGGGCGACGGCCTGCATGAGACGATCGCGCGCAACCGGCTTGAGCACATAATCCACAGCATGCACGTCGAACGCCTTGAGTGCATACGAGTCATGCGCGGTGACAAAGATGATCATCGGGATGTGCGCCGGATCGAGTTGCGCAACCACGCTGAATCCGTCGATCTCCGGCATCTGGACATCCAGAAGGACAACGTCCGGTGCCAGCCGCGAAATCATCTGAACCGCTTCCCGGCCGTTGGACGCATCGCCCACTATGACGACATCGCTGTCGGCTTCCAGAATGGTGCGCAGATGACGGCGCGCAAGCGGCTCATCATCAACGATCAATACCTGAACAGGGGCCCGATTCATTGGATCCTCACTCTGTGTATGCGTTCATCGAATCGCCACGATTCATGTGCTCGACGTGATACGGGATTCGCATCGACACACGGAATCCGCCCTGCTCCGGACTCTCGACCGTGAATGAGTGGGCGTCGCCGTACAGATACATCAACCGAGCCCGGGCGTTTCCGATACCTATGCGCTCGACGATCACATCAGCTGACTGGCCCTTGAGACCAGGTCCGTCGTCGCACACCTCCAGCGCCAGGAAATCTGCGTCACGCCAGGCTCGAATCTGGATGCGGGTGCGCGCCGAGCACTGGGCGAGTCCGTAGTGGATCGAGTTCTCCACCAGTGGCTGCAGGATCAGAGTCGGAACGAGCGAGTCGCCGATGGAGTCTTCGATATCGGTTACGATCGTGAGCCGATCCTCGAACCGGGTGCGCTGAATCGCCGTATAATGGTCGAGTATGCGCAATTCGTCTCGCAACGGCACTTCTTCCGCGCCGCCGGCGTCCAATGAAACGCGCATCAGCTCACCCAGGCCCGAGATCATGCGCTGCGCGGCGGGCGGATCGGCGTCCACGAGCGCGGTAATCGCATTGAGTGCGTTGAACAGAAAATGCGGACGAAGCTGCTGGCGCAAGCTGTCGAGCCGGGATGAAGCAAGCCGCATCTGCAGCACTGCCTGTTCCTGCGCCTGCGCCGCATATCGACGCGCGAGTCCCTCGTGCCACCACGTCGCATACGTCGCGATCCCGCCCGCGGCCGCAAGCAAGGTGAGCTTCGCACCCTCATCCAGCAATGCTACCGACGCCGTCCCGCTGGCCGAGACCGGATCACCGATCGCAACTCCATAAATCACGAGGAAGAGGAAATCCAGCGACGCATATGCGACGAGAATGAACACGGCAACAATCGCCGCACGCCGCGCAGAAGACAGAATTGGCCGCGCCGCAAGTATTGCGAAGTATGCAAGGACCATCGGAGACTTGAGACCAAGCGTCGGCGTCGCGATTATGCCGTAGGCGCCCATCGTCGCTGTCACCGCGACTACGTCCACAATGGGATTCAGCACCGGTAGCCAGGATGGCAGCACCGGACGCCGATAAAGGAACCAGGCCTGCCCCACCGTCCACGCCAACATCGGCGCCAGGATCGCGGCGTTCACCAGATTGAGACTGCGTGGCAACACCGGAGCATAGGCAGCGGCGGCGATCGCCAGCACGAGCAGCACCACGCCACGTACCGTATTCAACTTCCGCTCGGCGCGATCGCGCTCCTCGTCGAGTACGCTCACCTGTCTGTCGACGGCCATGTGCATCGCCCTAACATATGTCGCCGCACCGACGGCGCCAGCCGGAAAAAGACCGCTCAACGCTCGTCCGGCGGAGGCTTCTCCTCACCGTGATTGTTACGCAGCTCACCGCGAGAGTGATTCCGTGCATCGTCTGCTTCTTACGTTTCGGCATGCGAAGCCAACTCACATCGCGAGTCGTGCTGCTGGTAGCACTCAGCTGCCTGGGTGCCACGCAGGCCCTCTCTCAGTGCCGCCCGCCGCGCGGAAGCAACGAGGCCCGCTTGCTCGCCTTTTACTCTGTTCCGATAGTCTTCAGCGCTGATCCGGCATCACTATCGCTCCAGCCTGGCGCCGCGAGGCTGTCCGGCGAAGGGGCCTACGTTCCGACGGCGTCGGCGGCATTGCAGCACACCGATTACTGCTACACGGGAAAGGCCGAACATACAGGCCTCACAAGTTTCTTCGGACGTCCCCGCCTCGCTGTCGGCCTGCCTGGTGGCTTCGGGTTGGAGGTGAGCTACCTGCCGCCGATCACGATCGCGGAGGCTACACCGAACCTCGGCAGCGCGGCCATCTGGTTTACACACGGCGTCAACTCAGCCCTTCAATTGACGGGCCGCGTGCATGGCACGGTCGGCACCGTGAAGGGGCCGATTACCTGTCCGCGCAGTGCGTTGCAGCAGACCGATCCAGCGACGCCATGTTACGGAACGAGCCCCTCAACCGATGAATTCCAGCCGAACATGGCCGGCGCGGAGCTGATTGCGTCCACGAATCCCGCAACTGCGGCGCGCTTCAGGTTCTCCGCAGGCTTGGGCGTCGACGAGCTTTACCCACGGTTCAAGGTGGGATTCACCGATCTGCTGGGCGGCACCGATCACACGCGAATCGCTGTCGATCTCACACGTGTCACCGCGCTGGCCGGCGCAACCGTCCTGCTCGGCCACCGCTGCGACGCGTCAGCGCAGGTCTTCACGTCGTTCTCCGACGCGACCACGTTGCGCGCCACCATCGGCTGTCTGCTCAACCGATAGAGTCAGCTCGCTCCTTTCCCCGCGTATTCGTCCCACAGGGCAGCCATGGCCTTCGTACCAACCCGGAAGTTCTCGACGCTCATCCACTCGTCGGGCGCGTGGGCGTTCTCGCCCGGCAGACCAAACCCGACGAGCAACACCGGCGCGTCGAGAATTCGCTGAAAATCGCCGACGACCGGAATCGATCCGCCTTCTCCGACAATCACCGGATCGCGTCCGAACGCAGCATGCAGCGCACGACGTGCCGCGTCGAAGATCGGACCACTGAGATCGGCGCGCCACGGACGTCCTCCGTGCACGTAACTCACCTTAACGGTGACGCCGTCGGGTGTGAATTTCTTCACGTGCGCCTCGAACAGGCGAGCGATCTTCGCCGGATCCTGGTTCGGCACCAGCCTGCAGCTCACCTTGGCCATTGCCTTGGCTGGAAGTACAGTCTTGGCTCCGTCTCCCGTGTAGCCGGATAGCATTCCGTTCACTTCACACGTCGGACGTGTCCACAGCTTCTCGAGCGTCGTGAATCCCTTCTCACCTCCGAGACTCGTCACTCCGATCTCACGCGCGAATTGCGCGTCGGTGTGCGGCAGCTCGCGCATTCCGGCGATAACCTTGTCCGGGAACGGACTCACGTCGTCGTAAAAGCCCTCGATCGCGACGTGTCCATTCTCGTCGTGCATCGACGCAATGATCCGCGCGAGCGCGGTGGCCGGATTGACTACCGCGCCGCCGTACATTCCAGAGTGAAGATCGCTGGACGGTCCCTGTACGTCGATCTGGAAGTACGACAGGCCGCGCAGCGAAGACAGTATCGAAGGCATCCCTTCAGCAAACATCGACGAGTCGGATATCACCACCGCATCGGCCGCGAGAAGCTTACGCTCGCGCTCGACGAACGCTTCCAGATTCTCGCTTCCGACTTCCTCCTCGCCCTCCGCGATGACGACAACGTTGCACGGGAGAACGCTGCGCGTTTGCAGATGGGCCTCGAGCGCCTTGATGTGCAGAAAGAGCTGTCCCTTGTCGTCGACGGATCCGCGCGCATAGATCCGACCCTCCCTCACCTGCGGCTCGAACGGCGGGGACGTCCAGAGGTCGAGCGGCTCGGCGGGCTGCACGTCATAGTGACCGTATACGAGCACCGTCGGCGCGTGAGATCCTGCACCGCGCCATTCACCGACCACGACCGGATGTCCCGGAGTCTCGTGGATCGTGGCAGCCAGACCGGCCTGCTCGAGCGATCGCTTCACCCATTCCGCCGCTGCGCGGGTGTCTGCATTGTGTGCAGGCTGCGCGCTGACGCTGGGGATGCGCAGGAGATCAAAAAGCTCTTCCTCGATCCGCGACTGGTGTTGCGTGAGGAATGAATCTAGGTCGTTCGCGATCTTCGGCATGAGTTCAATTTAACGGCGCATTTCGGACCTGCAGCGGGACTCCGGGCTATCTTACGGGATGCCGAACCGCCTGGCTGGCGAGACATCGCCCTACCTGCTCCAGCACGCCGACAACCCCGTCGACTGGTATCCCTGGGGCGACGACGCACTGGACCGGGCGCGCAGGCTCGACCGGCCCATCCTGCTTTCGATCGGTTACGCTGCGTGCCACTGGTGCCACGTCATGGCGCACGAATCGTTCGAGGATCCCGCCACCGCCGAGCTCATGAACGACAACTTCGTGTGCATCAAGGTGGATCGGGAGGAGCGCCCCGACCTGGACGCGATCTACATGCAGGCGGTTCAATCCATGACCGGTCACGGCGGCTGGCCCATGACCGTCTTCCTGAATCCTGCCGGCGAGCCGTTCTACGGCGGCACCTACTTCCCGCCGACCGACAGACACGGCATGCCGTCGTTCAGGCGCGTACTGGAGGCTGTCGCCGGTACGTACAGGAGTCACCCAGACCGCGTGGCCGCCAGCGCCGAGTCGATGCGGCGCATTTATGAAGCCTCAGCGGTAAGCGACGGCTACGCGGGCAGAATCGATTCCGCATTCCTGGAGCAGGCGTTTCAGGCGATCGCATCCGGTTACGATCGGCGTTTTGGCGGGTTCGGCGGTGCGCCGAAGTTTCCACCGACGATGGTGCTCGATTTCCTGCTGCGTCACTGGGCCCGTACGGGCGAGGATACCGCGCTGGACATGGCGGCTGCGACGTTCGTGAAGATGGCGCGCGGCGGGATTTACGATCAGATCGGCGGCGGATTCGCGCGCTACGCGGTAGATGAACAGTGGCTCGTCCCGCATTTCGAGAAGATGCTGTACGACAATGCTCTGCTCCTGAGGCTCGGCGGGCACCTCTACGAGGCTACGAAAAATGACGAGATCCGCGCTGCAACTGAAAAAGCAGGAGATTGGCTCGCGCGCGAGATGACCTCGCCGGAAGGCGGCTTCTACTCGTCGCTGGATGCGGATTCGGAGGGCGAGGAGGGCAAATTCTACGTCTGGAGCTCGGGCGAGCTCGACTCGCTGTTGGGCGCTGATGCACCGCTGGTGAAGGCGTACTACGGCGCGACGGCGGGCGGCAATTTCGAGGGAAGCAACATCCTGAACATTCCCGCCGATCCATCCGAGATCGCGCAACGCTTCCACATAGACATTGCGACGCAATCCGCTGCTATCGCGCGCGCGAATCAAACCCTCATGCAACGACGCTCGCAGCGCGTGCGGCCAGGCTGCGACGACAAGATCCTCGCCGCGTGGAACGGACTCGCTCTACGCGGGATCGTGGAGGCTGCCCGCGCATTCGACCGCGCGGATTTCCGCGACATGGGAGCGCGCAACGCGGACTTCCTTCTCGCGCACATGGTTGTCGATGGTCGCGTGATGCGCAGCTACAAGGATGGCACGGCGCGCATTGCCGGATTTCTCGAAGACCAGGCGGCCGTTGCACTGGGCTTTCTCGCGATGTTCGAGCAATCACTCGACGTGAAATGGCTGAACGCGTCACGTCAGTTGGCGCGAGTGATGCTCGACGAATTCTGGGACGCGGATGCACAGGCATTCTACGATACTTCGAACGACGCGGAGAAACTCGTATCGCGGCCGCACGATCCCACAGACAACGCCACACCATCCGGAACTTCGCTCGCTGTCGATCTCCTGCTCCGGCTTGCGAATTATGACGACAACCAATCATACGGCGCCCGCGCGTCGCAAGTAATGAACTCGCTGGCGGGACTGGTCACGCGTTATCCCTCCGCGTTCGGTCACCTGCTCGGCGACGCCGAGTACGCCGAAACGTTCGCGTGTCACGGTGAGTATTGCGACATGCCTTCGCCGGGCGCACTCGATATCGCACGCGCCACGGCGACCTCCAACAAGCAAGCCACAAAGTAATCATCCATGCCGACAGACGGATATTCGTTCACGCGCGGGATCTTCGCCGGTGAAATAAACGACCAGCTACTGTTCCCATATCCGCCACAGCTCGACACGCTCGATTCATCGGAAGCTGCAACAGTCACCCGACTGGTTCAGGCGATGGAAGGTCGACTGGGCGGCCTCATCGACTCCGTGAAGTTCGATCAGGAGGAAACCATCCACGACGACGTGATCGCCGCGCTGGGCGAGCACGGATTTCTCGGCATGACGATCCCGCGAAGATTCGGCGGGTTGGAGCTATCGCCGCGGGCGTACGCCAGAGTGTGCGAGGCGATCGGCGGAGTGGACGCCTCGATCGGGGTTTTCATCGGAGTGCACTGCGGTCTTGGCTGCAAGGCGATAGTGATGTACGGCACCGAAGCGCAGAAGGAGCAGTGGCTGCCGCGCCTCGCACGCGGTGAGATACTGGTCTCGTATGCGCTCACCGAGCCACTGGTCGGGTCGGATGCGCAGCACGTGAAGACGACTGCGAAGCTGAGCGCCGACAAGTCGCACTGGACGCTCAACGGCCGCAAGATCTGGATAGGTAACGCGCATCGCGCCGCCGTTCTCGTCACGTTTGCACAGACGGAAGTCGAGCGCGAAGGAAAGATGGTGACAAAGCCAACGGCGTTCCTCATCGAGCCCACGATGCCTGGATTCCGCGTTGTCGAAACGGTCCGAAAGATGGGTATTCGCGGATCCACCCAGGCCGAGCTCGAATACACGGATCTCCGCGTTCCCGCGGCAAACGTGCTTGGCGAGGTCGGCCGAGGCTTCGCGGTCGCCGTGCACGTGCTGAACGGTGGCCGGCTCACGCTCGCCGCCGGATGCACTGGCGGTGCCAGGCACGTCTTCCGCGAGATGACGAGCTACGTCGAGCAGCGTATCCAGTTCGGCAAGCCGCTCGCCGACTTCGAGATCACGCAACGGAAGCTCGCGACGATCGCGTCGGACATCTACGCATCCGATGCAATGCTCGGTATCATCGCGAATCTTGCCACGGACAACGAAGCAGACTGGTCGCTGGAGGCCGCGATCGGCAAGGTGTTCGCGAGCGAGCTGATCTGGCGCACCACTGATGAAATGGTCCAGCTCGCTGGCGGCCGCGGATTCGTGAAACCATATCCGTACGAGCGCTATCTTCGCGACAGCCGAATCAACAGGATATTCGAGGGCGCCAACGAGATCCTGCGGCTGTTCATCGCGCTGAACGGGATTCAGACGCTCTCTGGCCAGCTCAAGGAAGTCAGCGTCGCGCTGCGCGAGCCGATCAAGCATCTCGGACTGCTCAGTGAGTTTGCGGCAGCAAAAGTCCGAAATGCGTTCGGCGCCAGCGCGACACTTGATTTCGAGCTGGACCCCAGGCTTGCTGCGCACAAGGAGTCATTCGAGAAACACGTCGCCGAGCTCCGGTCTTCGGCCGAGAGCGCGGTGACGAAATATCGTGGTGAGATCGTGGATCGTCAGATGGTAGTCGAGCGGCTATCCAACATGGCGATCGAGCTGTTCGCCACCGCGTGTGTGCTGTCGTACACGCAGGCCCTGCTCGAGAGGCAGGACGACGCGCGCGCGATCCTCCTGTGCGACATATTCTGCGTGGGGTCGGGCCTGCGATTCCGTGCCGCACGCGTCGCCCTTGCTGGCGGCGCCGATGGAACCCTCGATGACGCTCGACGCGCACTGGCGGCGGAAGTGCGAGCCGATAAGGGATATGCATTGCCGGATTCGATTCTCGATGTACCCCGGAAGCTCGGCACTGTGCAATCGGTGAAATGAGCAACGCAGAGAAGAGCGCGATGCGCATCCGCGGCCTTCGTGGAGCTACGCGCGTCGCGCGCGACGACTCGGAGTCCATCCGCGCCGCGACACGGCAATTGCTCGCGGAGATGTTGCTGCGCAACTCACTGCGCCAGGATGCGATCGTCAGCGCATTCTTCACTGTTACACCGGATCTCGTCAGCGAATTTCCCGCCAGGGCAGCTCGCGAGATGGGCTGGGATGATGTGGCGATGCTCTGTTCGACCGAAATTCCCGTGCCGGGCTCGATGGACCGTGTGGTACGGGTACTGCTTCACGCCGAGCTTCCCGCGAACACTTCAGTGCGGCACGTGTACCTCAACGGAGCGGAGGAATTACGCCCCGATCTGTGACGGCGGCGCAGCTGGACGAGTCTTGACTGGTTGGACCTGACGACAACAATCGAGGAATCCAATGCGCGCTTCCATACTTGCCGCATCCATCACTTTTGCAGCTCTCGCGACACCCGCTGTTCTCCCCGCGCAGACCCCGCCTGACGGTGCCGAACTCGTGCGGTTGATGCACGACAGGTACGTGGCGAAGTGGTACACGACACTTACGTTTACGCAGGCCACCGAGCGGCGCACCCCCGCCGACACGATGGTGCACGAGACCTGGTACGAGACGATGAAGCTACCGGGCAGACTGCGCATCGATGTCGGCACGCCGGACGGCGATCCGATCATTCTCTTCGCGCGCGACAGCATCTTCGTCCGCCGCGGCGGTCAGAACCTCCCTGCGCGGGCGGGTCGGAATCCACTATTGTTGCTTGGATTCGACATCTACACACAGCCCATTGAGCGCAGCGTGAGCGCGTTGCGCGAGGAGGGCTTCGATCTCAGCAAGATGCACGAAGGCACCTGGCAGGGCCGCCGAGTATTCATCGTCGGTGCGGCGGAGGGCGATACGACGTCGAAGCAGTTCTGGGTCGATGCCGACCGGCTGGTCTTCGTGAGGATGGTCGGCCCCGTGGCACAGGGGCGCCCCGGTGTCGAAGATGTCAGGTTCGATCAGTACCAGCCCGCAGGCAACGGATGGCTCGCAACCCTCGTGACGGACACGCGTGCCGGCAAGCTCGTTCAGAAGGAGCAATATTCCGACATTCGCGTCAACGTGCCGGTGGCTGACAGCCGCCTGGACCCTGCAAAGCTCGACCAACCCTGACAGATGCTACTGCCCCTCTTCGTTTCAGTTCTTACCGCAACCGCGCAGCTGCCGCGCGACACCGTCACTGATGTTCGGAACCTGCCGATCGTCGAGCTACGCGCAGCACACGCAACCAGTAACACGGTCGCGATAATTCTCTCGGGTGACGGCGGTTGGGCCGACATCGACGAGAAGGTTGGAAAGCGGCTGCAGTCGCGCGGTGTCGACGTGGTTGGTGTCGACATGCGCGACTATCTGCGCGGCGGAGGCCGGTCGCCGGCGATCATTGGACGCGACGTCTCTCGCATTGCGCGACGCTACATGGCACTCTGGAAGAAGCACGACGTCGCACTCGTCGGCTACTCGCGCGGCTCAGACCTTGCGCCGTTCGCCGCGACGAATCTCGCTCCTGACATCCGCCCGCATCTCACTCTGATTGCGATGCTGGCCCTGCTGGAGCGCGCAAGTTTCTCCTATCACTTCTCCGACCTGTGGCGCACGACATCTGGCAAGGACGACACGCCAATTCTGCCGCAACTCCAGGCACTCAAGGGCGTGCCGATGGTCTGTGTTTACGGAGCCGAGGAAAAGGAATCACTCTGCCGCTCTGCACCACCGGGACTGATGACGGTCATCGAGCGTAAGGGCAAGCATCACTTCGACGGCAACTACAACGCATTGGGTGACATCGTTTACCAGGCCGTGATGAGAAGCGCGAATGGAACGCCGTTGGGGGATCTGGAAGCGCCTCAGTAAGTCAACACCCCATCCACCACCTTCGCCACGGACGTGTAGGGGTGCTCCTTCGCCTCGCCCGTCCCCATGATGTGGAGTACTTCCCATCCGTGCGCCTTGAAATAATCGGCGATCATCGACCGGTGGCAACGCCACCAAACTGCTTCTGAACACATCGCGGCAACCCTGTCCTCGCGTGCGATCGCGGCCAGCGACTCTGCAGCTCGGGCAAACTCTTCCGTGTCCATGTAGTCGGCATAGCCGCGAAATGCCTCGTTCTTCCACTCGGAGTGCGGTGAGTCCGGGAGCGCCTTACGTCTCCCGCCGAGCGCCGGCATGGGCGTGTATTCGATTCCCGCGGTGGCAAGCGACAGTTCGAGTTCGGCCGGATTGAACTGCGGAAACTTTCGCGATCCTGCGAACCGTCGCACGTCAGCGATACGCGTTATGCCGTGCGCGGTCAACAGGTCGATGAATTCAGCGATGGGATGAGTCGAGTGGCCTATCGTCCAGAGCGTGCCTGGCGGCTGCAGGGCTAGAGGTCCGCGCACGATTTGAGAATTGTGCCGCAATTGAGACATACCAGCTTGCACTTGCGCCATTCCAGGCGCGTGCTGCCGCACACGTCGCACGTGTCTTCCGGCGGCTTCTCTTTCGAGTCCCACGCTGCCTCCAGGGGCGGCTGAGTACCGCTCTGGGCGCGGTCCAATTCACCCCTCGAAATCGAGCGCCAGATCGAGCGCCGGCGCGGAGTGCGTGAGAGCGCCGATCGAAATCCAGTTGACTCCCGTTTCCGCGATCCCCCGAACCGTCTGAAGATTCACACCGCCGGACGCCTCGAGCACCGCGCGCCCCGCGACGAGCTTGACAGCGTCGCGCATGTCCTGGAGTCCCATGTTGTCCAGCAGGATGATGTCCGCGCCCGCGCTGATCGCCTCGCCAACCTGCGCGACATCGTCGCATTCGACCTCGATTCGCGTGCCGGACGGAGCAACCGCACGGGCGCGATGCACTGCGAGCCCGACGTCGTCGCCCAGCGCGGCTATGTGATTGTCCTTGATGAGCACCGCCTGCTCGAGGTCGCTGCGATGGCTCATTCCGCCGCCGCAGCGCACCGCGTAGCGCTCCAGCTTGCGCCAGCCCGGGGTCGTCTTGCGCGTATCGAGTATGCGTGCGTTCGTGCCGCGCACCGCGTGCACGTACTGCGCGGTGAGCGTCGCGATTCCCGAGAGACGTTGCATGAAATTCAACGCAACCCGTTCCGCGCTCAACATTCCACGCGCACTGCCGGTCAGAAAGAGAATCGTGTCCCCGCGATCGATCGGCCGCGCATCGTGCGAGTCCTCGCGGATCGCGATCGTTGGATCGCGCTGCCGGAATGCCTCGATCGCCAACGAAGTTCCACACACCACTCCGTCGCGTCTCGCGACGAGTGCCGCGCGCGCGGTGGCCGCAGGATCGATCGTAGCGTTGGTCGTCACGTCCGCGTCTGCCGCATCCTCTTCCAGCGCAGCGTGCACGATGCGCGCACGATGCTGCGCGTCGAGCGGAAAGCGCGTTCGTTCTTCCGGTGAAAATGCGAACTCTGCCAGCCGTTGCAGCGAAGGGTCGGTGAGCGAGTTGGATTCGATCATTCTCCCGGATCCTCGGCTGTCGACGGATCGAGCGACAGCGGCGTCGGCGTGCCGCCAACTGCCACCATCCGCTCGATTGCACGCCGAGCCTTCGCTGCCGTATCGGGATCGACGGTGATCCTGTGCTGCATGTGCTGCAGCGAGGCCAGGACCTTTGGAAGTGTCGTGACCTTCATGAATGCGCACACCGCCCGATCATTCGCCGGAATGAACCGCTTTGTGGGGTTCTCGCGCCGGAGACGGTGCAGGATGCCCACCTCGGTCGCGACAATGAATTCCTCCGAATCCGAGATCGCCGGCCTGCGGATCATTCCCTCGGTCGAGAGAATCTGCACACCCGTGGCGTCCACCGCACCCGACGACACCGCCTCGACCGCGCTCGTCGCGCAACCGCACTCCGGGTGTATGAGAAATTCCGCGCCGGGATGCAGCGCGCGCTGAGCGTTGATGTTCTCCGGATCGATGCCGGCGTGCACGTGGCACTCGCCCATCCACACGTGAATGTTTTCGCGTCCCGTCACGCGACGCACGTGCGCGCCCAGGAACATGTCGGGGAGAAAGAGAATGTCCCTGTCAGCCGGAATCGAGTTGACGATGTCTACCGCGTTGCCGGAGGTGCAGCAATAATCGCTCTCCGCTTTTACCTCTGCCGTGGTGTTCACGTAGCTCACCACGACTGCACCGGGATGTTCGTTCTTCCATTCGCGCAGTTGCGCGCCGTCGATCGTCGCCGCGAGCGAACAGCCGGCAGCCATGTCAGGCAGCAGAACCGTCTTGTCTGGCGATAGGATCGCCGCCGTCTCCGCCATGAAGTGAACGCCACAGAAGACGATGACCTTCGCTTTCGTCTTCGCCGCCTCGCGGCTCAGTCCGAGCGAGTCGCCGACGAAGTCAGCTGCGTCCTGCACTTCCGGACGCTGGTAGTTGTGCGCCAGGATGACCGCGTCGCGTTCACGTGCAAGCAACTTGATGCGCGAGACTATGTCCTCATCCTGGGTCTGGTCGTATATGGATTCAGTCATGAATATTGGTTCCGAGATGCGGTGCGGGAGCCGCAATGAGAGTGCTTACCATTCGATGTGGCGATCACGCCACTTTCTCTTCGGACGCGGAAAGTCACGTCTGAAATGTCCGCCTCGCGATTCCTTGCGAAGCAGCGCTGCCTGCACGATGAGACGTGAAGTCTCGATCATGTTCGCTTCTTCCGTCGCGCCGATCGGGAGGCGCGCCTCGATCCCGTCGAGAATCACGAGGCAATCCCGCAACGCACCGGCCGTCCGGTCGATCCCTGCGTTGTCCCACATCACGCGTCGAACTTCGTCGGCCGCAACCTGCGCGGCACCACGATCCAGCAGCGGCGGCGCGCTCCACATCGTCGTCGCAGGCTCCGCCGCGAGCGGCACGCCCGTCACCATGTCACGCGCCACGCGCTCGGCGAAAACCAGTCCTTCGAGCAAG
>Ga0207678_10000330_pt1 | contig 42430 bp, 35 predicted proteins | sample KBSC63metaG_FD_184319 | JGI IMG/M metagenome (GOLD analysis project Ga0207678, IMG submission 184319) | Corn rhizosphere microbial communities from Kellogg Biological Station, Michigan, USA - KBS C6-3 metaG (SPAdes) (version 2) | ecosystem: Host-associated > Plants > Roots > Rhizosphere > Soil ... | reverse complement strand
TGCGGTGGGGAAAATACAAACGTCTCCGGAGAAAAGACCGGGCTCGACTTCCATTTAAATACGTTGGTTTGGACAGTATCGCCATAATTGACAAGTTTGCACAGCAGCGGGACCTCGCTTTTTTCCAACCAGGCTTCCCACTTGTCGCTGCTCGGCCCAACAATGGTGACGCGATCACATTGCCGACCGCCTATTGTGCCCTCTCCGGCAGCGGCGACGTGAACGCCGTCGGCGCCCGCGACCACATCATCCAGCACCCCTAGAAAATTCAGCACTTGTGACTCGACACCCATTTCGCCAGTAAGCAGGCTAAACGCTGCAGCGGGTGAATGGGGTGCGGTCATCTGTGCAAATTTTCGTTGGCGTGGATCATAAATGGTCATCACTTTCCCATCGGAAATGACGACGTAAGAGTTCCGGCCAGAATTGGTTTCGATGCGCAATAGATCGGGCCGGGAAATGAGGAAATGAACCGATCCTCGAAATAACTCGTCACCCTGCATGCGGGCATCGAATGAGGTCTCGAAGTCGAGCGGACTGCTTTTTACATAATCATGCAAACGCTTCAGCATGACTCCAGGTTCGCTAGAGGCATTCGCGGCAAGGTCCGATGGTGCCAACTTCGGCGACTCGGTTTGGGCTTGGGCAACGCAGGTTGAAGCGAGCATCCAAGCTGCGAGGGGATAGAGAAGCATTCGGTAGAGCATCCGCTGATCTCCGGCTATTATGTCTCTATGGCCGTTAGTCTAGGACGCCGGAGATTACTTCCTCCGCCCATCTCGCCGCATCGTTAATTTCGAATGCATAATTAACGAAGCACCCAAGCACGCAGTACGACCCGTCCCGACTAATTAACGCGGCTCCGAAGCTTCGTCCGCGAGAGAGACGCAATCGCTGGATTCGGAACAAGTCTGGCGGGTCGAAGTTACCCTCTAGGCACTCACTAGCGATGCCCCGATAAGGGGAACTCGTATCGAGTTTCCTGCGACGCTGGGAAGGAAACAATGCTTCGAAACATCGCTATGGCGGTGGTTGTCGTAGCGGCTCTTTGTATGCCGCTTGCAGCCTCGGCCAGGTCTCACGGTCATGGCGGCCATCACCGTGGCGGCCATCACGGTGGCATGCATCACCACGGTGGTCATCATGGCGGCATGCATCACCGTGGCGGTCATCACGGCGGCATGCATCACCGTGGCATACACCGAGGACATGGACACCACTCCGGTCATCACGGGCTCCGGCATCATCATTCGCACGCTCGACACTTTTGGCACGGCCGTTGGTACGTCTATGGCGTCGGTCCCTGCTGGAGGTGGTCGAACTATTACGATGAGTTTGTATGGGTTTGCAGCTGAGCACTTAACGCGCTCGCCTGCTGACTCGTGAAGGCCCCGCCATCACCGAGCCTTCACGATCGCACGATATGCCGGGTTCTACTTCAGCGCTGTTCGGGGTTGTGTCGTAAAGATCGGTACTCACTCGTCAATCAAGCGCATCACCGTTTCGGGGTAACGCGGGCCGGATGCGCTGCCCCGCGGCATCAAGTCTTCGATGCGGCTCAAATCGGCCGGCGTCAACTGCACGTCGACGGCTGCGATATTTTCTTCCAGATATTTGCGACGCTTCGTACCGGGGATCGGCACGATGTCATCACCCTGTGCCAAGTCCCAGGCGAGCGCCAACTGCGATGGCGTGCAGCCTTTTTCTTTTGCGATCTCCCCGACGCGATCGACCAGCGCCAAATTCCGGGCCAAATTCTCGCCCTGGAATCTTGGTGACGAGCGGCGGTAATCATCGGCGGCGAGATCATCGAATGTCTTGATCTGACCGGTGAGGAAGCCGCGACCGAGCGGGCTATAAGCCACGAAGCCAATGCCAAGTTCACGGCAGGCCGGCAGGATCTCGTCCTCCGGGTCGCGGCTCCATAGCGAGTACTCGGTTTGCAATGCTGCAATCGGATGAATCGCGGCGGCCCGCCTCAGCGTTTCGACTCCCGCTTCTGAAAGGCCAATGTGGCGTACCTTGCCCTCTTTTACCAATTGCGCCATCGCGCCGACCGTCTCTTCGATCGGTGTCGCGGGATCGACGCGGTGTTGGTAATAGAGATCGATCGTCTCGACGCCGAGACGGAGAAGGCTGCCTTCGCAGGATTTCCGAACATAGTCCGGCTTGCCGTTGATGCCGCGTTTGGCCGGGTCATTGGGGTCGCGCACGATGCCAAATTTTGTCGCAAGAACGACGTTATCGCGCCGTCCGCGAATGGCTTTGCCCACGAGCTCTTCGTTCGTATAGGGGCCATACATATCGGCCGTATCGAGAAAATTGAGACCGAGGTCGAGCGCGCGATGAATGGTCGCGATGGACTCGCTGTCGTCGCGATGGCCGTAGAAGTCCGACATTCCCATGCAACCGAGGCCGACTGCGGAAACGGTGAGGCCGCTGCGACCCAATTGGCGCATCTTCATGAGTTCTCTCCATCGATGTGATGGGCGGTATATAGAGTTTCCGCGGCAAAATTCTATGGATGCTTCGTTACGTCCGGCACTGCGGCTGTCGCGCCGAAGGTTCGATCCGCCGCAGATCAGCGGATCTCCCGCACATCCTATTTTCTTGGCCCCGACAGCAGAGACTTCTGCAGTTTTCTCACTGAGTATTTGCATGCGGACGAATTTTGCGACGCGCATGGGGGACGAGCGAATGAGCCAGGATGTCACAACACAATTTCAGCGATCGATTGTTCACCTTCTGCGACGCGTCGACCAGCGCGCGGCGCAACTGTACACGACTGAAAGCTCCGACGCTGATCTCACCCTGAGGCAGCTCGCAATTCTCACCGCCATCTCGCAGCAACAAGATGCGAGCCAGACAGACCTCGTCGTGATGACCGGGATCGATCGCTCGACGGTCGCGGGGATCGTTAGCCGGCTTCTTGGAAAGGGACTGCTCGAAAGACGCCGCTCGCCGGACGATGGTCGGGCCTATTGCGTCAGGCTCTCCAAGCGCGGGGTCAAGGCGATCGCCGGAGCAGACCGGATATACTCAAAAATTGAAAAAAAGCTTTTGTCCGGCCTTCCCGCATCCGAAGCGAACCAGTTCGTATCGACGCTGAAGACACTCGTTGCCGCACAGACGTCCGACGAGTCTCAGCAATCGGTCCAATCGTAGGCAAGGCGATTTCCGACCTATCCTCAATCATCCCTGTTCGGGGACATGTCGGCTGACAACCACACTTTATGTTTGACCCGACGGCCGCGAAATTTAATCATCCGGTTAGGTGAGGATTGACGGCGGATTCGGATGGGCGCGCGACCCAGTAAAATTACAACGCCACCAGCGGGCGATGTGACCGAATACGTCGTCACAATGTCGGACATCCATCCTCGAGACCGATTCGATTATTGGTTCGAAACGACGTGCAGGGCGTACGTGCCATACGAATGTACGCCGCGCGACCGTAATAACTTCGATGGCGAGTTACGGACGTTATCTTTTGCCGGATTGTTGCTCTCGACTTGCGGCAGCAACGGAATGACGACGTGGCGAACGGAGCGTCAAGCGGCCCAAACCAAGGAATCGACCTACGTCTACATTCAACTAACCGGCGATGTGAGCATTACCCAGAACGGGCGGGAAGCGGTTCTGCGATCAGGTGATTTCACACTCGTCGACTGCGTCGGCGCCAATTCGTTTGTTCATTCGGCCGGATCAAAAAGCCTTGTCCTCGAGCTCTCCCGAAAGGATTGCGAAGCCCGGCTCGGTCATATGGGACAGTGGACGGCGAGGCGGGTCGACGGCTCGGCGGGCGTAGGTGCGCTTGCCTCGAATTTCGTGCAGCAGCTTCCGAAACAGTGCTCATTTCTCAACGAAACGGCACAAACGCAGATTGCGCTGCAGGTTATCGATCTTCTGGCCTTGGCACTCAGGGAAGGCGAAGGGAGCGATCTTCTTCATTCGTCAGTGCGGCTCGTGTCGCTCTTGCGCCTCAAGGCGGCGGTGGACGCCAATCTGACGAATAGCAGCGTGACGTGCGACGACCTCGCAGCCGCAGCCGGCATCTCCATTCGCTATGCCAATCAGCTGCTCGACGCCGAACAGACATCGCTACAACGGCTTTTGTTCAACCGCAGAATAGCGAAATGCCAGGCGGCGTTGGCTGATCCGGCTCAGGTCAACAGGCAGATCAGCGACATTGCCTATTCGTGGGGCTTCGGCGACGTCTCGCACTTCGGGCGGCTTTTCAAAGCCGTGACGGGACTGACGCCGCGTGACTTCCGAAGGCAGAAACTCGCGTCGCCTCAAAATCTTTAACGCAATGCTCCAGAGGCGCGAGCACCCCAGGAACTTTGCCGATGGATCGACCGTTAGCTTAAGGCGCTGTTTGCCATCTAATGCCAAAATCACGGTTTAGCTTTGGTCACAATCGAAGGCGTAGCCGCGCGATGGCGACGCTCCAGATATCCTTGCGCGTCGCTTTCGGAGTTTGTGGTGAGTGTCCAGAACAAGATTCTGATCCGAGGACGAGCGCTGCGATCCTCGGCTGTGGTCAAAGCCAGGAAACTTGCCCGCAAGTCGTCGATCAATCTCTCCCGCATCGTGTTTATCGGCCTGATTGCGCTGGCATTTATGCCGCCCGACAGCTTGGAATCCGTGCGTGTTGCCGGCACGCGGCTAGCTGAGAACATCGAGATCGTGCGCACGCGGCCTCTGTCGGCGCCCGTCGATGCGTTGTCGTCGGCCTCTGTTCCCCGTCAATCGCCACGCCCCGAGGCGGGAAAAGATAGCAACGACGGTCAGGCGCATGTCGAAAGCGCGGCCAAGCCGGAACCCTCACCGGCGGAAGGAGCCGCCCAGCCTGTGAAGCCTGACGCGCCGCCCGCTCCCGTGCCGCCGTCAGCGCAACCGGCCCCGCCGTGGACCGAAACCGAGATTGCAAAGGCGCGCACGCAATGTAATCGACTACTCGACAAGGTCACGCTGGTCGCCGACGTCCTTGAACCAACGAGGGAGGGCGTTTGCGGAGCGCCGGCCCCTCGCCTCGTCAAAAGTCTGGGCGTCAGCAAAGTCAGGATTGATCCGTCGCCGGCGCTCGACTGTCCGATGATTGCGGCGTTGAATACTTGGCTTGCGGACAAGCTACAGCCGGCCGCACAGAAAGGCTTCGGGTCGCCGGTTGTCCGCATTCTGGCCGAGGGCGCCTATTCGTGCCGCAATCGCTATGGCCTGGCGAAGGCTCCGATCAGCGAGCACGCCTTCATGAATGCCATCGACATTTCGGGATTTGTTTTGGCGAACGGCAAAGTCATCAAAGTTAGCAAGTCTTGGGCGCCCCAGTCACACGCTCTGCAGGGCAGCCTTACGGCGAAGCCAACCCCACCGAGCCGCGGTCTCAAAATTCTGGCCGTTGCCGAAGTGAAGCTCGGCGCAAGCGACTTAGCTAAGCAGGTCGCGGTCAAATCGAAGCCATCGGCACCGTCGGCTGCGGAGAAGGAAAAGGCCGTGCGGGAAGCGGAATCGGTTTTCCTGCATCGGGTGCATGACGATGCCTGCGATATTTTTGGCACGGTGCTTGGGCCCGATGCGAATGCCGCGCACCACGACCACTTTCATCTCGACATGAAGGCTCGCAAATATCGTTCGATTTGCGAATAGCGGCGATCAACGAGTGATTGCGACGTACCTTAGACCTTCAGCGCAATAACTTCCATGCAGGTGCGATAGCGTTCGCTGATGTTGTACTCGGCGAATTTGAAGCCTTGAGTTTCGAGCAGCTGCACGAGTCGCGCTCTGGTAAAGTTGTGGTAGTGCTCGAGCTCGCCCCAATAAGGGTTCGTGCCCGTCGCATCGAGAACCCGCCAAATGATAGAATCCATATTCGGCATCGAGATAAACAGCGCGCCGCCGGGCCGCATCATGCGATGTACGGCGGCAAGCGATCGTTTTGGAAATGGTACATGTTCCAGAACATCCGCCATGCTGACGACGCTGAAGCGTTCGACGGCTGCGATGTCTTCGATGTCGTCGGAGTAAGCTTCGAATCCAAGGTTCCGCAGTTTCGCAACGTTCTCGGTGCGCAGATCGGTACCGACCGCACCGAAACCCCATTCCGCCGCCGTAAACAGCAATGACCCGTTGCCGACACCGATGTCGAGCCAATCGCCATTCGGGACGTAACGCGCCACCCGCTCGACCATCTTTGCCGAGACCTTGCGTTGGTTCTCGGCGTCGTTGCCGACCTTCTGGTTGCCGTGCGTCGCGGCAAAGATGATCTCGCAGGCCTCGGGCGTAAAATAGCCTTCGGTGAAGACATGGCCGCACGAGGAACATGCGCACCACTTCATCGTCGGGGGAAGTTGCGGCTTATAAAGAGGGTGGTTGGTGACTTTGGCCTCGATCTGGTGCGGAATGTCAGCGCCGTCGCAGAGCGGGCATTTGTCGTAGAGCGTGCGGGTATTTTCCAACGGCATCACCGTTTCGATCGGTGCCTTCGACTCGTTATCCACCACGACGAATGGGCGGGGCGCTTCTGCTGATCTCATAATATCCACCATCGTCTCAAAAGAGCTTTCGAGGTTGCGAGCGTAGCGATGCGAGTCAAAGAGAGGTGCGGTTTGACGCTGCTCGGCGAGCTTGTGCCGGATTTGTTCGAGCCTGCCTTTGTCGAGTGCCAAGGTCAGCGCCGCCTGCGCGTACTCTTCGGGGCTATGCGTGATCAGCTCCGGCAAATCCATCGCCGTCAGCAGACTGGCTGCGACACGTCCGGAAAATGTCTCTCCCATGCACGTCAACACCGGCAACCCGACCCAGAGCGCGTCGCTGGCCGTGGTGTGCGCGTTGCAGGGAAGCGCATCGAGAAAAAGGTCTGCTAAGCGTTGCCGCGCGAGATGCTTCGCGATCGGAAGCCGGCCGGCGAACACGAGGCGATCCGACTCGACGCCTCGGCTTGCCGCCTCGCGCCTTAGGTTTTCGCGGCAAATATCATTGGAACCCAGCAACCATAAAACGGAACCCGGCACGCTCTGAAGCAACCGCATCCAGACGTCGAACATTGCGGCATTGATTTTATAGCTGTTGTTGAAGGAGCAGAATACGAAAGCATCTTCCGGCAGCCCGAAGTCGGCGCGCGTCACCGGCTCTTCGTCAATTTTACGCTGTCTGTCATTGGGCTGATAGCAATGCGGAAGATGCACGATCCGTTCGGAATACTGCTCCTGATGCTCCATCGGAGCGACAATGGCATCCGCCAGGATATAGTCGATGAAATCGGCACCCATCGTCCCGGGGTAGCCGAGATAGTTCACTTGAACCGGCGCCGGTCTATAAGCCAGAATCTCCGCGCGGGCGTCTTTCGTGTAGCCCTTGAGATCGATGAGAATATCGATGCCATCGGAATGGATCGTCTGCGCCGCATCATGGTCGGACATGGCGCCGATATGCACATAATGTTCGAACGCACCGATGATGCGGTGGCGAAGCTTGCTGCCGTCGTCCGGGCTGAAGCAGTAGCCGAATAGCTCGAAACGCTTGCGATCAAGATTTTCCAGGATCTCGACGAGAAGCATCGTCGTCGCATGCTCGAAGAAATCCGACGATAGAAATCCGACCCGAATGCGCTGATCGACGCCCGAGCCGTTGTGATGACTCTTGAACTGCGCTGCTTCCGGCACCCCAAACATTTTCGCGTAGCGACGGGCCGCGTCGAGTTGATCGGACCTGCTCGACAGCATCGAGATCAGGTTAAACGGCGCGACACTCGTCGTTCTCGCGCGGAAAAGTTCGAGACAGCGCTGATCCTCGGTGTCGAGACCGTCCCAGTCGCAAAGGATGCGGCGCAAATTGGCAAACTCGAAGCGATTGACGATCGAGTCCGGCGCGCACTCGACGGATCTGGCAAATGCCGACCGGGCGTCTTCGAACCGTTCGCGTTCTTTGAACGTCACAGCCAGGTTGTAGTGGGCGACAGCGAGATCGGGGTCGAGTTTGAGCGCATGCTCGAATGCCTGAATTGCGCCCGTGTGCATGTTCATGCTTCGCAGCAGACATCCGACGTTGGCGTAAGCCTCGGCGCGATCCGGATCGATTGCGAGGCCCGCCTGGTAGCTCGCAAACGCCTCTTCTTTTTGCCCTGAACCCTCAAGCGCGAGCGCCAAGTTAAAGATCCAATCGGCACGGTTCGGCTCTAGAAGGATCGCCTTGCGATAAACGCTGACCGCCTCCTGGTGGCGCCGCTCGGCACGTAAAAAGGCGCCCAATTGGTCGAGACTTTGCGCGAGTTCGGCGGGAGTCTTCGCCTGCGCTTCGAGCAGGGCTTGGGCGGTATCCAACGACTCGGTCGACGCCAGGATGCGGCGCTCAAGGGTCCCCGCCGCCTCGTGGCTGGGATTGATTTCGAGCGCCCGGCGACAATGAACCAGTGCTTCAGCTGCGTCACCCGATTGCAGCATAAGCTCGCCCAGCCGGGTGAGAATATCCGGTTGCGCCGGCTTCAGCCGAAGTGAATCCGAATAGGCGGCCGCCGCGTCGACGTTGTTCTGCGCAATGCGGAGAAGGTTGCCGAGCACTGCAAAGGCTTCCGAGCTGGTTGGCTGCAGCGCCATGCACCGCCGGCAAGCGTCGATGGCCTCATCGGCGTGTCGCATTTCTCCCAGAATGACCGCGAGGTTCAGCCACGCCTGGTGATTGCGTGGATCGATCGTGAGACTTTGTCGAATGTAGTCGACGGCATCGGGGCGAGCATTGAGTTTGAAAGCGATCAGGCCGAGGTGATGCAGGCTCGGAGCGTGTCGCGGAGACTTTGCCAGCACGCGACGGTGCGCGAGATCGGATTCGTGCAGCTTGCCCGCCTGCAGGTACTGCACGGCATCGCGAAAGTCGCGAGCGAGCACGGGATCGACGGCCGACAACGGCTTGGCACGGGCATTGGCTGATGCCTGGCGGCGCTCTTTGCGATTCATCCCGCACTCGATTCGGTGAGCTGAATGCTCCAACAATGATGGAGTCGATTCATGCCCGCCGCATCGTGTGCGAGGCTTGCGCCGAACGAAAGAGGCGCGTCAATCCCTACTCCGCCGGCTGAGGTGCCTCAGGGCCGGTCGCGACCTTGCGGCGGCCCAGTCCCGAGAGCCAGCGGCAAACGACGTAGAAGACCGGCGTGAAAATGAGACCGAAGACCGTCACGCCGATCATGCCGGCAAACACAGCCGTACCGAGCGCCTGCCTGAGCTCGGCGCCGGCGCCAACCGCCCAGACCAGCGGCACGACGCCGAGAATGAAGGCGAGCGACGTCATCAAAATGGGCCGCATTCTGAGGCGCGCGGCCTCAACCGCGGCAGCGAATCGATCGCGGCCTTGCACCTCAAGCTGCTCGGCAAATTCGACGATCAGAATAGCGTTCTTCGCCGCAAGACCGATCAAGACCACGAAGCCGACCTGCGTCAGGATGTTGTTGTCCTGACCACGCAGCACGACGCCTGAAATCGAAGCGATGAGGCTCATCGGCACAATCAGAATGATCGCAAGAGGCAGCGTCAAACTCTCGAACTGCGCCGCAAGAACCAGGAACACGAATGCGACGCCCAACGCAAATGCGAAGATCGAAGCGTTGCCTGCGCGAACCTGCTGGTACGCGAGTTCCGTCCATTCGTAGCCGAAACCGCGCGGCAGGGTTTCCGCCGCCATCTTCTGCATGATGTCGATGGCCTGACCCTGCGAATATCCGGGGGCCGCAGAGCCGTCGAGTTCGGCGGCGGGGTAGAGGTTGTAACGCGGAACACGCGACGGCCCCGATATGTCGTCAACGGTCGTAAAGGAACCGAGAGGCACAGCATCGCCGTTCGCATTGCGGACATGGATTTTAAGGATGTCTTTGCTGTCGAGCCTGAATTGACTGTCCGATTGGGCCGTCACGCGGAATGTCCGACCAAGCAGATTGAAGTCATTGACGTAGGCCGAGCCGAGATAGGTCTGAAGGGCCGAGAACACGTCAGAGACGTTGACGCCAAGCATCTCCGCTTTGGTGCGGTCGATGTTGAGGTAAAGCTGCGGTGTCGACGTCTCAAATAACGAGAAGACCTGCTGAACGCCGGTCGTCTGTGCGGCCTTAGCCATCATGGCATTGACGGCGCCCTGCAGCGCTACCGAACCGGCGCCCGAGCGGTCCTGAACCATCATCCGGAAACCGCCGGCGCTGCCGATACCACGCACGGGGGGCGGCGCCACAACGAAAACCAGTCCATCCTGAATCGCAGAAAACTTAGCGAGTAGCGCAGCCTGTATGTTTGGCGCCGACATGCGCGGGTCTTTGGCGCGCTCCTCAAACGGTTTCAGCGTGACGAAGACCGCACCTGCATTGGGTGCGTTCGTGCGCGTCGCACCCGAAAAACCCACGATGTTGACGGCATGAGCAACGCCGGGAACTTCAAGGGCCAATTCGGAGACCCGCCGGTTAACCGCGTCAGTGCGCGCCAGGGAAGCGGCGGGTGGCAGCTGGATCACCGTGATCAGATAGCCCGCATCTTGTTGTGGTATGAAGCCGACCGGCGTCTTACGGAACTCGTTCAATCCGAAAGCTATCAAGCCCGCATAGACGACGAGCATCAACACGGCGAGACGAACCACGTGCTTGACGAGCCAGCCGTATCCCGACGATAGCTTTTCGAAACTCCAATTGAAGCCGCGGAAGAATGTGTGCACCGGCCACATCAGCAGGCTCGACTTGTGCTGCGCCTCGTGCGGTTTCAATAGAAGCGCGCAGAGCGCCGGGGACAACGTCAGCGAAACGATCAGCGAAATGACGGTGGCACCGGCAATCGTCAGGGCGAACTGGCGATAGAACTGCCCCGATATCCCGGTGATGAACGCCGAAGGAACGAAGACCGCCGTCAGCACCAGCGCGATCGCGATCAGTGCCGTTCCGACTTCCTCCATCGTCCTATAGGCTGCTTCACGCGGGTCCAGGCCCTTGGCCATGTTGCGTTCGACGTTTTCCACCACGACGATCGCATCGTCGACCACGATTCCGATCGCGAGTACGAGACCGAACAATGACAAGTTGTTCAACGAAAATCCGAATGTCGCCATCAGAAAAAAGGTGCCGATGAGAGACACCGGGATGGCGACGATTGGAATAATGGCGGCGCGCCACGTCTGCAAGAAGAGCACGACGACAAGCACGACAAGAACGATCGCCTCGAGAATGGTTTCAACGACCGCGTTGACGGACTGCTGAATGTAGTCGGTAGGGTTGTAGATGATCGTGTACTTGATGCCCGGGGGGAAGCTTTTTGAAAGCTCCGCCATCTTCTGTTTGATGGCGTCGGCCGTATCAATGGCGTTCGAACCGGGAAGCTGGAAAATGCCGAGTCCGACAGCGGCGGTCTTATCGAGATACGAATTGACGCCGTAGTCGAGGCCAGCAAGCTCGACGCGCGCCACGTCCCTTACTCTGACCACAGCGTCATTGTTTTGTTTAACAATGATATTGCCGAACTCTTCGGGATCGGTCAGCCGTCCGAGCGTTTGCACCGATATCTGAAAGGCATCCGGATGCTTGAGAGGCGGCTGGCCGAGAACGCCGGCCGCGACCTGAACGTTCTGCCGTTGCAGTGCTTCCACCACGTCGTTCGCCGTCAAGGCCAGCGACTGAAGCCGATCGGGATCGAGCCAAACGCGCATCGAATAATCTCGGCCGCCGAAGACTGTAACCGAGCCGACGCCTTGGATGCGGCTCAGCACATCAAGGACGTTGAAGTTAATATAATTCGATATGAACAGCGTATCGCGAGAATTATCGGGCGAGAGAAGATGCACGACCATCATCAGGTCGGGAGAGGCCTTGGCGACAGTGACGCCGATGTTGCGCACGTCAGCAGGTAACCGCGGCAGCGCCGTCTGAACGCGATTTTGAACCTGCACCTGCGCGATATCGAGGTTAGTGCCGAGGTCGAACGTAACGGCGATCGAAAAGCGCCCGTCTCCCGTCGAATTCGACGTGATATAGAGCATGTGCTCAACGCCGTTGATCTGCTGCTCGAGCGGCGTAACGACGGTCGCAGCCACGACTTCAGCGCTGGCACCGGGATACTGGCCAGTGACATTGACCACCGGCGGCGCAATCTCGGGATATTGCGCAATAGGCAAGCGGCTAAGCGACACCGCGCCAATAATGACGAGAACAACCGAAATAACGGCCGCAAAAATCGGGCGATCAATGAAGAAGTGCGAGATGCGCATCTAGGGTCCGTTATTCAGTTGGTGCGGACCGTTGGGTCCTTGGCTGTCATCGCTTCGGCCGATGCCTGCTGAGGCGTGACCTTGGCTCCCGGCCGGACGCGCATGAGCCCGTTCACGATGATCGTGTCGTCGGGGCTCAGGCCGGTCCTTATGACCCGCAAGCCATCGACGACAGGGCCGAGTGTCACGTACTTCGGCGTGGCGACATCGTTGTTGCCGACGGCAAATACGAATTTTCGAACTTGCTCCGTGCCGATCGCGGTATCGGGAACGAGCAGCGCCTCTGCCGGCGGCGACGTTGATATCCGGATGCGGCCGAACATTCCGGGCGTTAACTTGCCGTCGGGATTTGGGAATTCGGCACGACCACGGATCGTGCCCGAAGCCCGGTCGATCACGTTATCGACGAAATCGATCCGGCCCTCATGAACAAAGTCTTTTTCGTCGATCAGCTTCAATTGCGCGGGCAGCGACTTCAAGCCGCTGTCCCTGCTTTTGGACTGCGCATCCGACAGGGCATCGATGTAACGCAAGTAGGAAGCTTCATCCATTGTGAACTCGAAACGGATCGGATCGACCGAGACAATCGTTGCAAGCAGCGTTGTGTTTCCCGCCGTGCCTCCGGTAACGAGGTTGCCGATCGAGACACGGCGATCGCCTATACGCCCTGAAATAGGTGCTGTCAGCTGAGTGAACGTCAAATCCAGATCTGCCTGACGCGTCGCGGCTTCCTGCGCCGTGACGTTCGCTTCGGCGACGCGCTTGGCCTGCGTGCGTTGATCGAAGGTTTGCTGCGTGATCGTCGAGCCGCGCACGAGACCTTCGCCGCGCTTCAGGTCGCTTTCGGCAAAGGCGAGGTTTGCTTTCGCCTGCTCGATGGCTGCCTGCGCCTGATCGAGCGCGGCTTGGAACGGACGGCGATCGATGGTGAAAAGAGGATCACCCGCCTTGACCAGCTGGCCGTCGGTAAAATGAATGCTGTCGAGATAGCCGGAAACACGCGCCCGCACTTCGACGAAATCCACAGCGACGAAGCGGCCGACATACTCGTCAAAATCCGACACGAGTTTCTTGACCGGCTTGGCAACCGTCACTTGAGGCGCCGGCGGTGCGGCCGTCTGGGCGGCCGACTTGTTGTCGTCGCACGCCGACAGGCTTGCAGACAGCAAAAGCAGCGACACCATGATTGGGGTGGATCGATATAACAGCGTTTTGTCTCCGTCTCTCAAACTGCGTGTTGAGCTGTGCGACGGCCTTGGCGGGCCGGACAGCGAATAATTTATCTAAACACGAGACACTACGCGCGATCGGTCGCGACTGAGCCCCACGTCTATTCCCCTGCCGAAAGAACCGAATGACAATTGTCACCGAACTGTGCTAGACGTTACCGATCGGTAACATACAGGTACCGATCGGTAACATACTCGTCAAGGGGGCGATGAACACAACTCTGCTCAACGAAAATGGCAAGGCTGGCATCGCCGCGCTTGCGTCTCGGCCACCACGCGAGCGTATTCTGCTCGTTGCACGCGATCTTTTCTACCGCCACGGATTGCACCCCGTCAGCGTCGAAGCGATCGTGGATGCAGCCCTGACCAACAAGATGACGCTATATCGCCATTTCAAATCGAAAGACGATTTGATCGTCGCTTATGTCAATCAGCTAGCGAGCGAGGGCGATATCGTCTGGGAGCGAATTGCGGCCGACAGCCCCGGCGATCCGCAGAAGCGCCTCGATGCGTGGGTCGACCACATCGAAGACGTGTTAACGAACAAATATGAACGTGGCTGCGCGCTTGCCAACGCTGCAGTCGAACTCGATCCGGATCATCCCGCGCGGGCGGTGATCGAAGCCTATAAGCGGCGCAAACGCGAAGGCCTCGTCCAGCTGTTCAAGGCTGCACGGTATCGCGATCCCGAACGGCTCGCAGACGAAGTGTTCTTGCTCTTCGAAGGCGCCCGGATCAGCATCCAGTGCGGCGGTAAGGGTCCCGCTTCCCGTGTCGTGAGTATGTTACGTGGCCTTCTGGCAGCAGGCCCGCGCCGTACTCGCGGTTGAGAGCAACGATTACGATTGCATCCACGGATGCCTGCGGCCTCGAAAGGCGCGGGCGGCCACTTTCATCAGTATAATCTATTGTATATTCATCACTTTCAATGTTCGTCGCTATCCAGCGCATTCTTGGATATTCGATTGTTTGGCGCTTGCCTACTGATGACCGGCACCTCACATTTGTGTCATAGTCGCAATTGAGCGGCCGTGACATTTGCGGCTCGGTTACATTCGCGCAGTGCTATTCTGCTAAAAAGAAAACGACGAGGAAACGATGCGCAACATAATCATTCAAGCAGCCGCATCCGTGGCTGTGGCGCTCACATTCGGTCTTAGCTTGAACGGCGCCGCCTATGCCGCCAATCCCGGCGACACTGCAGCCTGGGACGGCATCCGGGGCGACATCTTCGGTACACGGGAAATCCTCGATGGCGCCGGCAAAGTCGCGCTTGAAGCTCCGTACCGCGCCGAGGATGCCTCGACCGTGCCGATCAGTATCCGGCTGCCCGCTGATTTCGCAAAAGGCGTCAAATCGCTGACGCTGGTCATTGATCAGAACCCGTCGCCCGTCGTCGCAACGTTCACCTATGGCGACGCCGCCGGAACCGGCGAGCGTGTTCTGGCGACCCGCGTGCGTATCGACCAATATTCGAACGTGCGCGCCATCGCAGAGACGACCGACGGCAAACTGTATATGGCGTACCGGTTCGTAAAAGCCTCGGGCGGCTGCTCGGCACCCGCTTCCAAGGATGCCGAGGAAGCGGCGAAGTCGCTGGGCAAGATGCGCGTCAAGACCGCTTTCAAGGATCCGAACGGCGCTCCCATTCAAGAGGCAGAGATCATGATCAAGCATCCGAACAATTCGGGCTTGCAGATGGATCAGGTGACCGGTCTCTACACGCCGGCGCATTTCGTGGACAAGATCGACGTCACCACGGGGGACAAGCTGGTGTTCTCGATGACCGGCGGTATCTCCATCAGCGAAAATCCGCACTTCCGTTTCAGTTATCAAGGCAGCCCATCGGATGTGATGAACGTCCACGCCGAGGACTCGATGGGCAAGGTCTTCGATGGTCACTCGACGCCGAGCCAATCCTGATACGCGATGATCGGAATGCGGCCTGATGGCCGGAAGTCTCTCAGATGACGACCTAACCCCTGTCGCAGGCGGCGGACTTTTGCACCGCCGCCTTTTGCTTAAGCGCGGCCTCGTCCTCGCGGTGGCCACTGGGGCAGCGCCGTCCGTGTCGCGCGCAGAAGATACGAAGGTCGGCGCAACCGCGGACCCCGCGAACCCACCTTGGCTGCATAAGACCGGGCTACCGTTCACGGGCTACGGCACGCCTTCGAAATACGAAAAATACGTCGTGCGCAATATCGGCGGCAACCGCGCGCCCGCCGGCGACGGCGTGTCGTGGACGCCACTCGAAGACCTTGAGGGCATCATCACGCCAAGCGGGCTGCACTTCGAGCGTCATCATGACGGCGTGCCCGAGATCGATCCGGCGCTACACCGCCTCGTGATCCACGGGCTCGTCCGCCAGCCGCTGATGTTCACCGTCGAGAACCTGTTGCGCTATCCGATGCGCTCGCAATTTCTGTTCATCGAATGCGGTGGCAACAGCAATGCCGGCTGGCACGAGGAGCCGATCCAGCGGCCGCTCGGAGCATTCCACGGGCTCGTCTCGTGTTCGGAGTGGACGGGTGTGCCGCTCTCTATTTTGCTCGATCAGGCGGGCGCCGACCCGAAGGCGTCCTGGGTTATCGCCGAGGGCGCCGATGCCGGGCTGATGAACGTCAGCCTGCCGCTGTCGAAGCTGATGGATGACGCGATGATCGCGCTCTACCAGAACGGCGAGCGCCTCCGGCCCGAGAACGGCTATCCCATGCGTCTCGTCGTTCCCGGTTGGGAAGGCGTATTGAACGTCAAATGGCTACGCCGCCTCCAGCTTGCCACCGAACCGGCCATGACGCGAAACGAGACGGCGAAATACACCGAGCTTCTTCCCAGCGGCAAAGCTCGGATGTTCACGTTCGTGATGGACGCGAAATCGGTGATCACATCGCCTTCGCCGGGACAGAAGATGCACGGACCGGAGATTTATGAGATCCGCGGCATTGCGTGGAGCGGGCGCGGCCGTATCGCCAAGGTCGAGGTCTCGGCCGACGGCGGCGCGTCGTGGGCTGAAGCGCATTTGCAAGAACCTGTCATGTCCCGCTGCTTCACGCGCTTTCGCATGCCGTGGAAGTGGGACGGCAAAGCCGCGGTCCTGAAGAGCCGCGCGACCGACGAGACGGGATACGTGCAGCCGGAGCGCGACGTGCTCGTCAAGGAACGTGGGCGCGAAGGATATTTTCACTACAACGCAATCGTCTGCTGGGCCATCGATGAGGACGGCTCGATCCGCCATGTCTATGCGTAGACCCGCAATCGCCGCCTTAACTGCGATGACGATGTTGGCTTCGCCGGCGCACAGTGATCCAGCAGCCGACGCCCCTCACCTCGGAACGCCGATGTCGCACGATGACGTGGCGAAATGGGATCTGACGATCTTTCCGGATGGCCGCGGTCTTCCGCCGGGACACGGTACGGCCAAAGAAGGCCGCCAGATTTACGAGCGCCAGTGCGCAAGCTGTCATGGCGACGAGGGTCAGGGTGCAACGGCTGAAGAACTTGTCGGCGAGCCAACGCCGCCGAGCGTCGATATTCCGAGTAAGGCCATTGGCTCATACTGGCCCTTCGCGACGACCATTTTCGATTTCATCCGCCGGAGCATGCCGCCCGCCGCACCAGGCTCGCTTTCCGCCGATCAGATCTACGCGGTGACGGCCTATCTGCTGGCAGCCAACAAGATCATCGGCGATAGCGACGAGATCAACGCCCAGACCCTACCCAAGATCAGAATGCCGAACCGCGATGGTTTCATTCCGATCGACGTCAAGAAGTGACCGCCGTCAGAGCCGCTTGGGGTGTCACAATCCGCGCGATGGTAAAATTTCCTGCTCGCTTCATGCCGACGCGCGCGCCCAAAGTCTTTGAATACTATTGAATTAACCTCTCGCGTGCCCTATTTCCCGGCCCCAGCGCGATCGTAGCGCTTGCGAGGTCGCCGGCTGGGCCGGCTGTTCAACTTTTGGGAGCGGCCGTTGGAAAACGTACTCATCATCGGGGCAGGCGCGGCCGGTTCAGTGGTCGCAAAAAAATGCGCGATGAACCGCGACGTCTTCAAGAAAATTCACCTCGCCTCGCGCCGTCTCGAAAGCTGCAAGAAAGTCCAGGCCGCCTGCGAAACACCGATCGACATCTCGCAGGTCGACGCGGACAACGTTGCCGAGACCGTTGCGCTGTTGAAAACGGTCAAGCCCGATCTCGTCATCAACATGGCGCTACCCTACCAGGACTTGCCGATCATGGATGCCTGCCTCGAGGCCGGCGTCAACTACATGGACACCGCCAATTACGAGCCGCGTGAAGAAGCCAAATTTACCTACAAATACCAGTGGCCCTACCACGATAAGTTCAAGGAAAAGGGACTGATGGCCGTCCTGGGCTGCGGTTTCGATCCGGGCGTCACTAATATCTTCTGCGCCTACGCGCAGCAAAAGCTGTATGACGAGATCCATACGATCGACATCATCGACTGCAACGCCGGCAGCCATGGCAAAGCCTTCGCGACGAACTTCAACCCGGAGATCAATCTCCGGGAAGTGACGCAACGCGGCAAATACTGGAAAGACGGCGAGTGGATCGAGATCGATCCGCTGAGCATATCGACGATGATCGACTATCCCGAAGTCGGGCCGGTCAAGTCCTACCTGATTTATCACGAGGAAGAGGAAAGCCTCGTCGAGAACATCAAGGGCTTGAAGCAGATCCGCTTTTGGATGACCTTCTCGGACAACTACATCAAGCACCTCGACGTGCTGCAGAACGTCGGCATGACGCGCATCGATCCCGTCATGTACAAGGGCACGCCCGTCATCCCGATGGAGTTTTTGAAGAGCCTTCTGCCCGAACCCTCCTCGCTAGCCGAGAACTATACGGGCAAGACGTCGATCGGCGTCGTCTTGAAGGGCGAAAAGAAGGGCAAGAAGAAGCGCTACATGATCTGGAACGTTGCAGACCATGCCGAGACGAACAAGGAAGTCGGCGCCCAAGCCGTGTCGTATACGACCGGCGTTCCGGCCGTCGTCGGCGCGATAATGATCTTCAAAGGTCATTGGAAAGGCGAAGGCGTGTTCAACGTCGAGCAACTGCCGCCCGTGCCCTACCTCGAAGAACTCGGCAAGCAGGGGCTGCCCTGGCACGTCAAGGAAATCGACAAGCAGGACCAGAAGAAGCTTTTCGCGGTCGAGACTTGATGTCGGAAGCCGAAATTCTTTCCATCCGCAACGAATTGACCGGCCTCGTCGTCTCAGTTGTCTCCGTGAGCTTCGGCATGATCTCGGCCTATATCGCCGGGCTCTGGCTGTTCCTCAGGGAAGCGCCTCTGGTTCTCAGGTTGCTCGCATTCACGTTGCTGACATTCGGTCTCGGCTTCATGGGCGCGTTGACGGCCGGCTTGAATGACCTTCTGCTCGGAAGCGAAAATGCCTGGTCGAAGCTCGGCAGCACGGCGACTGGAATCACGGGCTTCGGAAGCGAGCGTCCGGACTGGCTCTATGGCTTGTCCCTCTATGAAGCCTCGACGGCGCTCGGCGGGCTAGCATTCGCAGCGATCTACCTGGCGTTGGCCTATCTGACATTCATCTATCGATGGCCGGCCTCCAACGCTCGCACAGCATTTTAGCGCGCCGCACCAAGCTCGCGCGTAATTCAGCGTTTCCTATCAGGGTTGCCGATGGCACATTCCGACTGGTCTGAAAAAATCGCAACACCCGCTTACGTGCTCGACGAAGCAGCGCTGAAGCGAAATCTTGCGCGGGCCGCTCGCATCAAACGCGGCGCGGGCTGCAAAATTCTGCTCGCGACCAAAGCGTTTGCACTGCCTGCTGCCTTTCCGATGATGCGCGACGTTCTCGACGGCACGACGGCAAGCGGCGAATACGAAGCGCGTCTCGGTCATGACGAGTTCGGCAAGGAAGTGCATGTTTATTCGCCCGCCTATGCGGACGGCGAGGTCGAACGGCTGACGAAGCTCGCGCAGCACATCTACTTCAATTCGCCGGAGCAGATGACGAAGAATCTGCCCGTCCTGAAAAGGCATCCGGAGTTGAAGATCGGCATCCGCATCAATCCCGGCTATTCGAATGCCACGCTCGGCGGGGCGCTTTACGATCCGTGTGCCCCCTACTCGCGCTTCGGCGCGACGCGCGACACCCTCGAAGGCGTGCCGTGGGAGCACGTCGACATTCTTCACGCACATGCGCTGTGCGAGTCTGGCGACGAGGGCTCCGTCGGCCTCATCGAACACGTCGGGCGGGAGTTTCCCGATTACATCCGGCGCGTTAAAACCGTGAACTTCGGCGGCGGCCATTTCATCAACAAACAGGGCTACGATATCGAGAAGCTGATCGCGGCTATCCGAGCCTTCAAAGCCGCGTTCGGTGTTGAAGTCATTCTGGAGCCTGGCGCGGGCCTCGTAGTCGATACCGGTTATCTCGTTGCTACCGTGCTCGACATTCATCGCAACGAGAAAGACATCGCTATCCTCGATGCCTCAGCCTCGACGCACATGCCGGACGTGCTCGAGGTCCCATACACGCCGTTCATTATCGGCGCTGGTGCGCCGGGCGAAAAGCCGCACACGTACATTCTGGGCGGCAAGACGTGCATGACGGGCGATATCATCGGCGAATATTCGTTCGAAACGCCGCTGAAACCTGGGGATCGCGTCATTTTTACCGACATGATGCAGTATTCGTTCGTCAAGAATAACACCTTCAACGGCGTGCCGCTGCCTGACCTCGCAATCTTGAGCGAGGACGGCAGCTATCGCATAGTGCGGTCGTTCGGGTACCAGGATTTCCGGCACCGCCTCGGCTAGGGTTTGCCGCCATCGATTGGCCGAACCAGTCTCTTTCTTCTGCGAACCGGCCGAACCCCGGTGTGCAGAAAGTTGACGTTGGGGCCAATATGAAATCTGACACTCCCAAGCCGGTCTTGCTTGCCGACTATCGGCCGCCGGACTTCCTGATCGATACGGTGGATCTCGACATCGTCCTCGATCCGACGCGGACGCGCGTCACGTCAAAATTGACGCTGCGCCGAAATCCAAAGACAAAAGTATCCGCCAAGGCACCGCTAAAGCTCGACGGCGAATTACTCGAACTCGAAAGCATTTTGCTCAACGGCAAAGCGTTGAAGCGGTCGGCCTACACCGCCAACGAGACGGGCCTCACCCTGAAGGCTCCGCCAAAGGGTTCGTTCACGCTCGAGATCACGACGATCGTCAATCCGGAGGCCAACACGGCGCTACAGGGAATCTATCTGTCGCGCGGCGTCTATTGCTCGCAGTGCGAGGCTCAGGGCTTCCGCCGGATCACCTACTTCCTCGACCGTCCCGACGTTCTGGCACGCTACACGGTGCGTCTCGAAGCGGACATCGCCGCCGCGCCCGTGCTGCTGGCGAACGGTAATCCGACCGAGCGAGGCATTCTCTCTGGCGGGAAACGGCATTTTGCCGTGTGGCATGACCCGCACCCAAAGCCGTCCTATCTGTTTGCGATCGTCGGCGGCGATCTTTCGCCCGTTTCTTCCACGTTCGTCACTCAATCCGGCCGCGAAGTCCAATTGAACATCTATGTCGAGCACGGCAAGGAACGGCGCGCCAATTGGGCGATGGACGCGCTGACGCGATCGATGCGGTGGGACGAAACGCGCTTCGGGCGCGAATATGATCTCGATGTCTTCAACATCGTCGCCGTGTCCGATTTCAACATGGGAGCCATGGAGAACAAGGGCCTCAACATCTTCAACGACCGCCTGATCCTCGCCTCACCCGAAACAGCGACCGACAGCAACTACGAATCCATCGAAAGCGTCGTCGCGCACGAGTATTTCCATAACTGGACCGGCAATCGCATCACCTGCCGCGATTGGTTTCAGCTCTGTCTCAAGGAAGGCTTGACCGTTTACCGAGATCAGGAGTTTTCCGCCGAGCAGCGGAGCCGGACCGTCCAGCGCATCTCCGACGTCCGACAGTTGAAGGCGCTGCAATTTCCCGAGGATCAGGGACCCCTGGCGCATCCCGTTCGGCCGGAAAGCTACATCGAGATCAACAATTTCTACACGCCGACCGTTTATGAAAAAGGCGCCGAGCTGGTTCGCATGATCGAGACCGTTCTTGGCCGCGAAAAATTTCGCGCCGGAATGGATCTCTATTTCGCTCGCCACGATGGCGAGGCCGTAACGATTGAAGACTTCATCGCGTGCTTTGCCGACGCGAGCGGCAAGGATTTCACGCAGTTCAGGCGCTGGTACGCGCAGGCCGGTACGCCGGAGATCGTCTGCGATCTGACCTACGACAGGCGCAAGAAGGCCGCCGCCCTGACGGTACATCAGGTGCTGAAGCCGACGTCCGGTCAGCAGAAGAAGCAGCCGGTTTTCATCCCGCTCAGCATGGCGTTGCTCGGCGAGAACGGCAAGGAAATGGACCTCGAGGTCGAAGGCGGCGCCGAGATCCGCAAGGGCGTTCTGGCGGTCACCGACCGCACGGCGAATTTCAAGTTCAAGGGCGTCACGTCTCGTCCGGTTCCGTCACTGCTGCGGGGCTTTTCAGCGCCGGTCAACGTTACGATTACACTATCCGACGACGATCTTGCATTTCTGATGCATCACGACGGCGACCTCTTCAACCGCTGGCAGGCGAGCAATAAATTCACGACGCGCGCCATCCTGGCGATGCTGGGTGCAAAGAAGCTGAAACCGGCGGTGGCATCGAAGGCGGCAAAGCTCGCCGAAGCGCTGCGCTACGCGCTTCGCGATACGACGCTCGACGACGCCTACAAGGCCGAGCTGTTGAGGCTGCCGGCCGTGACGGACGTCGCACGCGAGAAAGCAGAGAAAGTCGACCATGCGGCGATTTACGAAGCTCACCGGACCTTCAGCCAGGCGGTTGCGAACGCATTAGCCGACGAGCTCAACGAGCTCTATGCACACGCTTCGAACGGTCCGCTCTATTCGCCGGATGCGAAAAGCGCCGGCCGCCGCGCACTTCGCAATGCGGCTTTGACCCTCCTGACAGCGCGAGGGACAAAGGACGATTACGCGCGGCTCGAAGGCCATTACCACCAGGCATCGAATATGACCGACACCGCGCACGCGCTTTATCTCATCGCGGGCGTCGATGCGCCGGGGCGCGCAAAAATCCTCGCGAACTTCTTCGAGCGATGGAAGGGCGATCATCTTGTCATCGACATGTGGTTCGCCGCCCAGGCCCAATCGCCAAGAGACGAGACGCTCGATCAGGTCAAGGCGCTCTGCCGGCATCCGTTGTTCAAGATAACGACGCCGAACAAGGTTCGCGCCTTGATCGGCACATTCGCAGCTTCAAACCCATTGCAGTTCAATCGCGCCGATGGTGCCGGTTACGACTTCCTGGCCGACAAGGTTCTAGAGATCGATCCGCTCAATCCGCAGGTTGCAGCGCGCATGCTCGGCGCATTCCGTAGTTATCGGTCGCTCGAGACGAAGCGAAAGTCGCACGCAAAGGCGGCTTTGAAGCGGGTTGCATCAGCGTCGCGTATCTCGCGCGACTGTCACGAAATCGTCTCGCGCATGCTTGAAGACTGAAGCGCTGGAAGGCGCCCGCAAGGGCAATCCCGTTAACTTCTGCCGGGCTTTTGCTCACCACGCCAAAATTACGACGAAATTGATTGCGCTCCGATTTTTTCTCCCTCGACAGGTGAGTCGCAAATCGGCGATTGTTGATTCGGGTCTGGAGCGCGGTCGTCGTTCAATTCCAGACGCGGGGCGCACTAAAGCAAAAATTGAGCAGGGGAATACAAGGATGGCTCGGACTTGGTCCGTCCCTCAACGGGGAAGCTATGCCGTCTTGGCAGCACCAGCGGTGGCGCGCCATGAACGACTGTTTGCGCAGCTGGCTGCAATGGGACGGGCCGATCCGCAACGCGGACTCCTTTTGTTGGTCGCGGCAGCGCTGACGATTATTGCGGTCGCCGTTCCGCATCTCGCCGACGAATCCTTGTCGAGCCTGCTGTTTCTAGCTGGCGCGGGACTGGCGGCAATCCTGTTTTGGGTCCCCTCAGAGTCGATCTCATCGTCGCAGTCAAAGCGAGCGGCGCGAAATACTGCGGCGCCATTGCCCGCCGCAAAAAGCAAATCTATAGGGCCGGCGAGTTTCGCCGAACTCGTCGTGCGTCCGGGAACCGCTCCGGCGTTCGACCGCGCGCAGTGGGCCAAGCTCACGGCCCATATGAGCCACGAGCTCAGAACCCCTCTCAACGCTGTTCTCGGATTCTCGGAAATGATGTCGAATGAAGTCTTCGGACCGCTCGGCTCGAGTTGCTACAGCGCCTACGCACGCGACATTCACGCGAGCGGGCTGATGCTTTTGAAATCGGCCGAAGACGCCCTTGCGATTACCACGCTGTTGACATCGCCGGATCAGCAGGGCGGTCCACAGGCGTGCCGCCTCAGCGCCGCGGCCGAAGATGCCTGCGCCTTCGCACGCCATGGCCTCAGCATGAAATCCATTACGATCGTCTCGGATATCGGGGCGGACACCGACGTCATCGGCGATGCCCAAGCGATGCGCCAAATGCTCATCAACCTGATTGCCGAGGCGGCCCGAAATGCCCGTCAAGGCACGACGCTCGCCATGACGGCAGACTGCGCGGCGGACGCCATCCGGCTTTCAATCACCGTTCCCGGAGGCGACGTCGAAGCGGCTTCGCAAGAGGATGGGTTTCCGGTGATACTGGCCCGTACGCTGTGCGAGCTTTCAGGCGCCCGGCTGGCGCGCGGCGATGCCGCCGACGGTAGCCGCCAATGGACCGTGCATTTTCTTCCCGTCGCGCAGAACGATCTTTTTTGCCGGGCAAATCAGATTTGAGTTCGGCTGTCCCGTAGGCCGCGCAACAGACGGCGCGGCCGGTTGTCACGTCAGTCAGGCCTACCCTGATCGTTTGGGCCGTCGGTCGTCTGCCTGAGCAGCCGCGGCCGGCGCGTCTGGCGCCAGGCATGCAGAACCTTGCGTTCTTCCGGGCTGAGCTTTTCCGCCGTATCGGCCAGAGCATTGTTGAGCGCCATCTTGTATTGGTTCTCTACGTCTCTGAGCTGCGTCATGGCCGTCTTGAACTTTTCTTTGTCGAAGGGCTCAGCTGTCAGCAGGTTGTTGGCATCGATCCAGTATTTGCGCACGGACGCTCTCAGGTCCTTCAATGACTCGCGTGCCGCTACGATTTCGTCCCTGACCGTGCCCTGTCGATCGGCCGGCAGCTCTTTGACGAAGGCCAACATGCCGTGCTCACTGCGCTTCAGGTCCTCATTTCGCTGGTGCCAGGCGGCGGCCGAGATCCCGCCGATGAACAGCAGGTTGATCGCCAGGGAGGCGATGAAGGCGGGGTATAGATAACGCGAGCGCCCCGACGGCCGCTGATCGACTTCAACCGTCACAACAAATCCTCATCCAAAAAGCTGTCGGCATCGTCGGTCTGCGCCAACTGCTGGCTGATGCTCGTCGCACGCGCACCGTCGCCGACCAGAAGCTCATTGAAGATCTTCGACTGTCCGGCAATAACACCGAGCACAAGTGATGCCGCCAGCGCGGTCGCCGCCAACCCGTGACGGTGGCGAAGCACCGGATGCCCCATCGCTTCACGCCGGTCCGTAGTCATGAGGCGTGGCTGTCGCTCGGCGGCAGCGACGATCCGATCCGCAAGCCTGCCGGCACGCGCGGCATCGTACTGCGGCGCCTTATCGAGAAGACGATCGAAAATTTCAGCCTTTTTCAGAAGCTCTTGCGCCTCGGCATTGCCGGCAATCAGCCCTGAAAGCGCATGGCGCAGCGGCGCCGGCCAGCGCGTCCGGTCGGCACCATAAGTGTCGAGCGTCGCTTCCAGCTGATCGAGCCCCACGGTGTAGAGACCCTTGCGTGTCATGGTCTTCTCGTCTCCCGCATATCAGAGTTCGCCATCGTTACGCAGCGACTCCCAGTCCGATTTCAAATCCGCTTTCAATTGCCTTCGCGCCCGGCTCAGAAGCGACTCGATTGCCTCGTCCGATACACCCATAATTTGCCCGATCTCGATCTGGCTCAACCCTTCGAAATGGAAGAGCGTCAATGCCAAACGCTGCCGGTCGGGCAACTTCTGCATAGCGACTTCGACGCGGCGTTGCGTGTCCCGGCTTTCGAGCGCCGCAAGTTGCTTCGCCGGCTCCGGTACCTCCGGCAATTCCTCCACGGTCTTCACTCGGCCTTGACCTCGAACCCTGTCGAGACAAAGGTTCGAAACCACGCGGCGGAGCCAAGGCCTGATGCCTGCCGGCCCGATTTCCAACGTCGCGCCGGATCTCCAGAGCCGCAAGAAAGCCTCCTGCGCAACATCCTCGGCCTCGGCATCGTTGCGCAGCATGCGGCGACCGACCGAGACCATGCTGACAAGATGCCGCTCCATCAGCACCCGGAAAGCGCGGCTATCGCCGCCACCGGCCTCTGCCACGAGCGCGGCTTCGTCGGCACGGCTTTCAGCCACGCCTCCCCGCGGATTGGCAGCGCCGCCGTCGGTCCTTATCGCCGCCACTAAGCCCCTCGACATGCTGTCCGCGCTCGCTTTGGCCGTTTGCTACGCCCACGAGCGCCAGACGTTGGATTGCGCGCTGCGGGTAACAATCACCCACAAGAACGCCCTAACCTGCCACAATCCGTCGCCTATCGGCAAAGCTTCAGATGATCAGCTTCTCAAAGGCCGCGGAAACGTCGGCAAGTGCCTGTTTGAGCTTTGCTTCCAGGTCCTCGAACGACGCCGCGTGACCGGCCCTGACGAGCAACGATTTAAGCCCTTTCGGGGCCAAACCCGGATTGAACGCGCCTTCAAGCGTCAGGCGGAGGATTTGCGTCAGATCGTGGAGAAGCTGACCGGCGTTTGCCAGGCGGCGATAATCCTCGGGCCCGATTATGCCCTCCGAGGCCGCCGCGGCGAGGCTCACAAGCGTCGTCTGATGCAGCAGCGCCGGGTGGTCGGCGGCGTGAACAAGTTGCAGGTACTGGACGATGAATTCCAGATCGACGAGGCCGCCGCGCACCTGCTTCAGATTCCAGATGTCGCTCGTCGCCTTTTCGGCCTCGATGCGTTTTCGCATATCGCGGACGTCGGCGGCAACCTTCGCCTGGTCGCGACGGGCGATGAGGACTCTACGCACGTCTCGTTCGACGTCGGCCGCGAGTTCCCGAGAGCCGGCGATCACGCGAGCGCGCGTCAACGCCATGTGCTCCCACGTCCACGCTTCATCCGCCTGGTAGCTGGCAAAGCTCGAAAGCCTGGTTGCAACCGGGCCTTTCTGTCCGGAAGGGCGTAGACGCATATCGACGTCGTAAAGGGCGCCTTCGGCCGTCCGTGCGGAAATGGCGTTGATCAATCGCTGTGTCAGTCGCGTGTAATAGTGAGGCGGGGCCAACGGACGCTCGCCGTCCGACTGTTCGGCTGCAGTATCGAAATTATAGATGACGATGAGGTCGACGTCGGATGCCGCCGTCATCTCGCGGCCGCCGAGCTTGCCCATCGCAACGACGACCGCCGCGCCACCCGGAACCCGGCCGTGGTCCTCCTCCATTTGACGGGTGACCTCCGTCAGCAGACCCGCAATGAGCCGGTCGGCAATCGTCGCGTAGGCAACGCCAGCTTCGGTGGCCGAGATGCTGCCGGTCAGAACCCTGACGCCGACGAGAAAAGTTTGCTCGCTGCCGATCCGACGCGCCGTGTCGAGGATTTCCTGACCGGAATCGCCTTGGCTCGTCATGCGGGCCGTTGCAAATGCCTTCAACAGCAGTTCATCGATCGCGGCACCGTTGAAGGCGCTGCCGAGAACTTGCGGATCGAGAACGGCGTCGAGCAGGCGCCGGCGCTTCGAAAGAATGTGCGCCAAGCGGGGCGCCGAGCCCATGATGTCGGCGAGGAGCCGGATCAGCGCCGGTTGCGCGGCGAGAAGCGAAAAGAGTTGAACACCGGACGGCAATTCCGAAAGAAAACGGTCGAAGCTAGCGATTGCGCCGTCCGGGTCGACGGTGTCGGCGAGCGCCGCAATTAGCAGCGGCTGTACTTCCGTCAGCCGCTCACGGGCACGCGGCGATCTGACGGAGGGCGTTCGGCCGTGATGCCACCCTCGGACGATTGCGAGCACCTGCGCCGGCTGCGAATAGCCGAAGCGCGCCAACTCTGCCAGCGTCTGCGGATCGTCTGTCGGACCGGCAAAAACCATGTTCGAACCGCTGGCCGCCAAAGCCGGGGCGTCCTCGAAAAGTCCGGCGTAATGTTTCTCGACCGTTTCGAGGGCACGCGTCAGTTCAACCGAAAGCTCCGTCTCGCTCCGATAGCCCGCAAAGCGGGCGAACCTTTCGAGCGCCACGGGATTGGATGGAACCTCGTGGGTTTGTTCGTCGGCGACCATCTGCAGGCGGTGTTCGAGGCGGCGCAGGTAACGATAAGCCTGATCCAGGTCGGCGCGCACGGTTGGTTTTACCCAACCTCGCTCAGCGAGCGCTGCAAGGGCGTCGATCGTCGCGCGGGTGCGCAAATCAGGCTGACGGCCACCGGCGATTAGCTGTTGTGTCTGCGCGAAAAACTCGATTTCGCGAATGCCGCCCCGCCCGAGCTTCAGGTTTTGTCCGGCGACCATGATGCCGCCGATCCCCTTGTGGGTATGGATCTGGCGTTTCATCGCGTGGATGTCTGCGATCGCCGCGAAATCGAGATATTTGCGCCAGATGAACGGGGCGAGTTCGCGCAGAAACTCTTCGCCGGCCGCGATATCGCCCGCGACCGGCCGCGCCTTGATCATCGCGGCACGCTCCCAGTTCTGACCGACGTTTTCGTAGTAGCCGTGCGCGGCGGCGGTCGAGAGCGCTATTTGCGTTGCCCCAGCATCGGGCCTCAAGCGCAGGTCGGTGCGAAATACATATCCGTCGGGCGTTCGTTCTTCGAGCAGCAGCACGAGGTCGCGCGTAAGGCGCACGAGGAAAGATTGCAAGTCGCCGTCGCCGGCGAGACGCGATCTGTCGCGATCGAAAAAAATGATCAGATCGATGTCGCTCGAATAGTTGAGTTCGAATGCGCCGTGTTTGCCCATCGCGAGCACGAAGTAACCCGACTCCCGCTCGGGCTGCTCGGGATCTGCGGCCCGCCAAACACCGCTTTCGTTCGCAATCCGAAAGAGAAAGCGCACGGCCGTCGCGACGGCGGCATCGGCGCATTCCGACAGCACCCTCGTGACGGTCATGACCGGCCAGACGCCGCCAAGATCAGCGAGAGCCGTCAGCAGTGCCACCTCGCACTTATAGACGCGCAACGCCCGCTTGGCGGCGGTCATATCGGCCGCCGACCGCATGCTGAGGTTGAGTGTTTCCGTCAGCCTTGCAAAGTGCGCTTCCGGCTGCTCGAGAAGAACCCGCGCTAGCCTTGCAAAATCGCGCGTGGCAAGGCTCCTCAGGTAGGGAGAGCCTTCAAATGTACCCCGCAGCAGAGCTTCCACATTGGGATCGTGCAAGACTTCCGCGAGATCAGGAGTCGCTCGGCGCGCCTCCTCCATCAACTCGGTGAAGTGCTCCGAGTCCCGGCCGTCGGAGAGAGAACCCGGCGCTTCGGCAATACGTGAGACGAGACTCGATTTGACCTGCTGATCCATCGGCTCATTGTGCAGCAAGACTGGGTGGCGCGTCACCTGCAGACGCTATCAGGCACTTGCCGGACAGCAGCAGCACGACTTTAAGTCCCGGTTGATTGTCTTCGAGCCTGATCTCACCATGGTGCAGGCGCGCCACCGCCGCGACGAGGCTCAATCCGAGCCCGGTTCCAGGTTTGGTGCGACTGGCTTCGAGACGCACGAAGCGCTTCAGTGCCCGTTCGCGATCGCCTGGGCTGATGCCCGGACCGTGATCGCTGACCGATATGGCGGCGCCGTCGCCCAAGCGATAGGCGCGAACCGTGATGGCGCTGCCCGGCTCGCCGCCGCGCGAATACTTGATGGCGTTGTCGATCAGGTTGGCGACGGCCTGGCCAATGAGCTGGCGGTTGGCGCGCACGAGCACGTCCCGTTCCGCCTCGATCGATAGAGCGAAGCCGGCTTCCTCGGCGGCGGGCGTGTAGAGTTCGCTGACATCCTCGACGAACCGACCGAGGTCGAACGTTTCGACGCTGTCTTCGAGCGGCCCAGCCTCGAGCCGCGCAATGAGCAGCAGTGCATTGAAGGTCTTGATGAGGTCGTCGGCTTTCTCAATCGTCCGCTCGAGCCCTTCACGATAGGCTTCGCCGCCGCGTGGATCGCGCAGCGCCGCCTCCGCCGCGTTTCGCAGCCGGTTGAGCGGCGTTTTCAAGTCGTGGGCGATGTTGTCCGAGACTTCCCGCAGGCCGCTCATCAAGCCTTCGATGCGGTCGAGCATCTCGTTGAGATTTCCGGCCAACGCATCGAGTTCGCCGCCGCCTCCGCTCTCGGGAATGCGCCGCGACAGGTCGCCTTCCATGATCGATCGGCTGGTGCCGGTAATGGCTTCGATGCGATTGAGAATGAGGCGGCTGACGGCGAGGCCGCCGAGCAGGCCTATCAGCGAGAGCACGCCAAATCCCAACAGAAACGCCCGCCGGACCGAGTCGGCGAAGAGCCGCTGATCTTCGATATCACGGCCGATAATGAGGCGAACGTCAGCGCCAAGGTCGACCGGAATGGCGACCGCGAGACGCGTGTTTCCGTTGTCGGCTTTCGGCGGCTGATAGCTGAAGACGCCGCCGCGCGGATCGGACTCGAGCTCGGGTGGGATGCGGTTCAAGTTTCCGGCGATTTTCATGCCGTTGTGGTCGGCAAGGTAATAGAGGCCGGTGCCTCCGGGGCGCGACAGTGCCGTCACGGTCTCGGTGAGCTTGGTGCTTCCGCCGACCTTCAGCTCGGAGGCAAGGATGCGCGCTTCGGCGTTTAGCGCGCCCAGCACCTGACGCGTCAGCAGATTGTTGGTTTGCCAGAACAGGAAACCGACAACGATCGCGGCGGCGAAAAGAAAAAATGCCACCGCCGCCGCGCTCAGTCCGAATGCCGTTGTCGACGCCGCCTTCGCGACGCGCTCAAGCGGGGCCGTCACGGATCGTGTATCCTGCGCCCCGAACGGTATGCAGAAGCGGCTTGTCGAAATTCTTGTCGATCTTCGCCCTGAGACGCGAGACGTGGACGTCGATGACGTTCGTTTGTGGGTCGAAGTGATAGTCCCAGACGTGCTCGAGCAGCATCGTGCGCGTTACGACCTGTCCGGCGTGCTGCATCAGGTACTCGAGAAGGCGGTATTCACGCGGCTGCAGCAGGATGTGGTCTCCGGCCCGCGTCACGCGATGCGACAGCCGATCGAGAACGAGATCGCCGACCGTGTAGCGCGTCTGCTGCTCTTCCGGAACCGTCCGGCGGCCGAGCGCCTCGACGCGGGCCAGCAATTCGGAATAGGCGTAGGGCTTCGTCAGATAATCGTCGCCGCCTGCCCTCAGGCCCTTGACGCGATCGTCGACCTCGCCCAGCGCCGAGAGGATCAGCGCCGGCGTGCGATTGCCCTCGGCCCGGAGCGATTTGATGACGGAAAGACCGTCGAGATGGGGCAACATGCGATCGACGATCAGCACGTCGTAGGCGTTATCCGTCGCGAGCGTCAGTCCCACCTCTCCGTCACCGGCGAGATCGGCGGTATGACCATTCTCTTTCAAAGATTTCTGAAGAAACTGCGCGGTTTCCTTGTCGTCTTCGATTACGAGCACGCGCATGGCGTTCTTCCGACCCTGGCCTTCTATGTGCCCACTGTTTAGCTGGCTGTCGTGCAAACGTCGAGACAGCCCCGCCTTGTCGTCGGCGGGGCTGTCCGAACTTGCCATCGCGTTAACCTCAGCCTTTCTTTTCGGTGAGCTGAACCGCGACGAAGCGCTTCTGGTCGGCCGACTTGACGTGCAGCAGCACTGCGGTCCGCTTCAGGTCCTGGGCCCTTTTCACACCGAGAACGACGTCATCGGGAGATTTAACGATCTGACCCGAAACCTCGAGGATCACATCGCCTGATTTCAGGCCCTTCTCGGCTGCGTCGGACGAAGGATCGACCTCGGCAATTGCGACGCCTTCTCCCGACCCCGTGCGGGCCGGCATCAATGTGAGACCAAGCTGGCTAAGCTCCATCGACGACTTGCTTTCATCGCCGCTGTTGTTGCCATTGTCCTGGTCGCCGCTCATCGCCTCTTCGGCGTTCTTCGGGAAGAGGCCGAGCTTGACCTTGATCGATTGTTCGGCGTTGTTGCGCCAAACCTTGATGTCGACGGGCGTGTCGGGAGACAGCTCGGCAATCTTTCTCGCCAGGTCGCGGCTATCGGCGATCTTGTCGTTGTTCACCTGCAAAATTGCATCCTGCATTTTGAGGCCTGCCGCTGCTGCCGGCCCGTTCGGTGAAACTTCGCTGACAAGGGCGCCATGTGCTTCCTTGAGTCCGAGGCTAGCGGCGGTATCTTCATCGACGTTCTGAATCTTCACGCCAAGCCAACCGCGCTTGACCGTGCCGCCGGTCTTCAATTGCTGAATGACTTCAGCGACCGTCTTCGCCGGCACGTCGAATGCGATGCCGACATTGCCGCCGGACGGTGAAAAGATCGCCGTATTCACGCCGATGACCTCGCCGTCGAGATTGAAAGTCGGACCGCCGGAATTGCCCCGGTTCACGGCCGCGTCGATCTGCAGATAGTCATAGGGGCCGGAGCCGATATCACGCGCCAAGGCCGAGACGATGCCGGCCGTCACCGTGCCACCGAGACCGAACGGGTTACCGACGGCCAGCGCCCAATCACCGACACGCGGCTTCTTTTCCGAGAGCTTCACGAAGGGGAAGGTCTTGTTGCTGTCGATCTTCAACAGCGCGACGTCGGTGCGCTGATCAGTGCCGATGAGCTTGGCTTCGTATTTCGTCTCGTCGTCATCGAAGGCCACCTGGATCTTGGTCGCACCATCGATCACGTGGTTGTTCGTGACGACATAACCGTCAGCCGAGATGACGAAGCCCGAGCCCTGTCCCTGAACGACCTTCGGGCGCCGGCCCTCCTCCTGCCCGAACTCCTTCGGCAGGTGCTTGAAAAAATCATGCAGCGGGTGATCGGGAGGCAGATCGGGAATCGTGAGACCACCACCCTTTTTGCTGTCCTTGTCGTTCTCGGCCAATTTCGACGCGCCACCGTCATTGACGACGGACACCGACACGACCGCCGGCTTAACCTTGTCGACGAGGTCGGCGAAAGTCAGCGGCGCATGGCCGAAGGGTGTCTGGACGGTCTGCCCTGCCGCCACTTCGGCGCGGGCGGATTGAATAGGCGCCAAGACCCCGAAACCAAGCGCGGCGCTGGCAGCGAGCGCTACGAATGCGGGCACGATTTTTGAGGTTGAATGAACATTCGGCATTATCGAACCGCGGTAGGGAAGTGGCATCCCGTATCTCCAATCTGACACATTGGCTCTGCGAGCCTTGTGCAGGAGGACGTAATGTAGTCGGGGTTACGGCAGCATGTCGGCCATCTTAACTGTTGGTAATCTCATTTGCGGCCCGGTCGGAGGGCTTTTGAACGCTTCTCAGCAAACGAACGGCATTTCGATAAAGCGTCCGAGCAAAAAGGCGTTGGTTACAAACCTAGCCGGCGCGACTGAAACGGGAGCGAAAGTCAGCGCCGTTCGTCGGAGAGAATTTGCGCCAGCTTCGCCTTTTCCTCCTCCGACAGCGCGTCGCTTTGGGAGGTCGCCGTACGCCCCGATGATCGCGCTACAAGCACGATACCGGCCAGCAGTACGAGAAGCGGGGTCAGCCAAAGCAGCAGCGTAGAGAGTTCAAAGCGCGGCCTCAGCAGCACGAACTCGCCGTAGCGCGCCACGATGTAGTCGACCACTTGAGCATCGCTGTCATGTGCCGTGAGGCGCTCCCGGACCAGCCGTCGCAAATCGGCTGCCAGTGGCGCATTGCTGTCGTCAATCGACTCATTCTGGCAAACGAGGCAGCGCAGTTCTGAAGAAATGATGCGGGCACGCTTTTCGAGCGCCGGATCGGACAACATCTCGCCCGGCTGCACGGCCAGACTTGCAGATACGCTCGCCAAAATGGCCCAAATCGACAATAGAGCAACCGACAGGACTCGTAGACGCCGCATCGGTGCTACTCCGCCGGTACGGCGACCGGCCGCTGCGATCGTGAAGGGGCGCCGACACGCAGCCGACGATCGGAGAGCGAGATACCGCCGCCGATGAACATGATCAGCGCTCCGAGCCAAATAAACCGGACGAGAGGATTGAAATAGGCGCGGACGGCGTAGCCGCCTTCTGGCTGCGCGTCGCCGATGACCAAGTAGAGATCGCCACGCCAGGAGGCATGAATGCCGGCTTCGGTCGTCGTCTGCGGCGGCGCATCGTAGAGCCGTTTCGCAGGCGTCAGCCGCGTCACGGACGCACCATCACGTTTGACGTCGAAGTCAGCGATATCTGAGCGATAGTTCGGCCCGCGCCCGGTGTCGACGCCGGCGAAGGTCACGTCGAAGCCGCCGACCGCCAGGCTTTGTCCGGGCTTCATAACCAGGATGTGTTCTTCCTGGTAGGCGCTGGTTGCGACGATACCGACGACAAGCATGCCGATGCCGAAATGCGCAAACAGCGTGCCGTAGCTCGAGCGCGGCAGGTTCGTTGCGCGCCTTATCACCTCGCTGCGCGAGACACTTCCAAGCTTGATGCGGTTCGCCCATTCGATCGCCGCGCCGGCCATCACGTAAACGCCGAGCGCAATTCCGAACGGCGCGAGCCACGGCCCACGATGCGTCATCGCCGAAACAGCAACGATGGCGACGATCGCCGCCAGAACAGCGAACCCCAGGCGTTGCGTTACGCCCGCCAAATCGCCGCGCTTCCACGCCAGCATCGGGCCGATCGGCAGCGCCATAAGCAGCGGCACCATCAGCGGTCCGAACGTCATATTGAAGAACGGTGGTCCGACTGAGATCTTGGCGCCGGTCAAAGCCTCGAGCACCATAGGATACAGCGTGCCGACGAGTACAGTCGCGGTGCTCGTCACCAGCAGCAGGTTATTGAGGACCAGGCTGCCTTCGCGGCTGATCGGCTGAAACAGTCCGCCCGACTGCATGGTGTTGGCGCGCAGCGCGAACAGCGCCAGGCCACCACCTGTAAACAGGACCAGAATTGCCAGAATGAAAATGCCACGCGTCGGATCGACCGCGAACGAGTGCACCGAGGTCAGCACGCCCGACCGCACGATGAATGTGCCCATCAGCGACAGTGAGAACGTCAGGATCGCGAGCAGGATGGTCCAGATTTTCAGCGCCTCGCGCTTTTCCATGACGAGGGCGGAATGGAGAAGCGCGGTTCCGGCGAGCCACGGCATGAAGGAGGCGTTTTCGACCGGGTCCCAGAACCACCAGCCGCCCCAGCCGAGTTCGTAGTAGGCCCACCACGAGCCCATCGCGATGCCGATCGTCAGGAACATCCAGGCCGCGAGAGTCCAGGGCCTGACCCAGCGCGCCCAGGCCGCATCGATCCGGCCTTCGATCAGCGCCGCGATCGCGAACGAAAAGGCGATCGAGAAGCCGACATAGCCGGTGTAGAGAAACGGCGGGTGGAAGGCGAGCGCTGGATCCTGCAGGATCGGATTGAGACCGTTGCCATCCGACGGCGCCGGAATGAGACGCACGAACGGGTTCGACGTCAGCAGCGAGAAAAGCAAGAACGCCACCGCGATCGACGCCTGCACCGAAAGCACGCGGGCTTTGAGCGTCGGGGGAAGATTGTTTCCGAATAGAGCTACCGCCGCGCCGAAAAGTGCGAGGATCAACACCCAAAGAAGCATCGAGCCTTCGTGATTGCCCCACACACCCGCCATTTTGTAGATCAGCGGTTTCGTCGAATGCGAATTCGCGGCAACGTTGGCGACCGAAAAATCCGATGTCACGTAAGCGTACATCAGCGCAAAAAAGGCGATGGCGATCAGGAATAGCTGCGACACCGCCGCGGGCTCTGCGACGCGCATCATGCGGTCGTCTCTGAGAGATGCACCGAAGGCAGGCACGACTACTTGCACAGTCGCGACGAGCAGCGCGAGGATCAATGCGAAATGTCCGAATTCGACGATCACGGCAGCTTGCCCTCTTTAAGGTGCCTCGGCCTTCAGTGCATCCGGATGGGCACTTTCGCCAAGCTTTACGCCCTTTGCTTCTAGCGCCTTCGCAACGTTCGGCGGCATATAATTCTGGTCGTGCTTGGCGAGCACGGTGTCGGCCTTGAAGTTGCCGTTGCCATCGATTACGCCTTCGGCGACGACGCCCTGCCCTTCGCGAAAGAGATCAGGCAAAACGCCCGTAAACGTCACCGGAATGTCCTTCAGGGTATCGGTTACTCTGAAGGTAACCGTTGTCCCCTGGCCGCGCACGACGGAGCCTTTTTCGACGAGTCCACCAAGCCTGATGCGTTCGCCGGCCTTGACGCCCTTCTCCAGAACATCGCTCGGGATGTGAAAGAAGACGATACTGTCTTTCAGTGCAAACATAACGAGGATCAGCGCCAAGCCGAGCGTCGCGACGCCGCCGCCGATCAGAACTCCTCGTTTCTGCTTTCTTGTCATCGCGTCTCGCCGCCTTCCATCTTAGCTTCCGAGCCCGAGTTGACGTGCCAGATCCTCGACGCTGGCGAGACCGCCCTTATCGTTTTTCAATCCAGTCCTTGCATCATTCAAGGCTTTGATTGCGTCGTCCCGGCGGCCGAGGACGTCATAGGCGCGAATGAGCTTCAGCCAGCCGGCTGCATCCGTTCCATCCGCCTTCAGACGCGCAGCGAGCCCATCGACCATACGCCCGATGAAGGCTTGGCGTTCCTCAGGGCTCATTGCACTGACGGCCGCGGCGCCGGGAGTCGATGACGGCGTGGCGCCATCGGCTTGCTTGCCGTTGCTGTCGGCCGCGCCCTTGCCGGCGCCGGGAGTGAGCCCCGCGAGGCGCTCTTCGAGAACCTTGCGCCACGGCGCATCGGCCGGTGCCTCTGCAATCAGTTTGCGGTAATCGGCGGCGGCATCGGTGAGGTGACCGTCCTGTTCCTTTGCGAGTGCCAGCCAGATGCGCGGCTCTTTCGAGTCCGGGGCGATGACGAGAATGCGTTCAAGGGCTTTCTTGGCATCTTGCGGAATGACACCATCCTCGGCCCTGATCCGCGCGTTGGCGAACCCCTGCAGCCGCCGCGGCGATTCACCAACCAATCGAAGTGCGTTGCCGTATGCCTCCGCCGCATTCGCATAGCGGCCCATGGCGTAGTAGACTGGCGCGATGACATCCCAGCCGGTTCCGTCGTCAGGATGATCGCGAAGGCGAGCCTCGACCTTGGCGACCAGATCGTTCGGTTTCATCGTGTCGGACGCCGTCGCGATCCGCTCGCTCAGAGGCTGCCCAGGCAATCCGGGTGCGCCGTATGCAAGGTAGAGCGCTAGGCTTGCGACGGGCAACGCGATCGACGTCACGACGTAGATGGGCTTTGCAAAGCGACCCCGTCCGCCGGGTCCACCATCCGGCGACTTGGCGTTTGTTTCCGTGGAGCGTAACAGGCGGCGCGCGATCTCAGCGCTTGCGGCCTCTGCCTCCCTGGCCGCAAGACTTCCACGTGCCTCGTCGGCGACGACTTCTCTCAACTGGTCTTTGTAGACGGCGATGTCGGCATCAGCGGCTTTGACAGGTGGACCCGCTGAGCGCGTCAGCGGTCGCGTAATGGCGAGCGTCACGCCCGCCACCAAAACGCCCACTAATATCCAAAACAGCATCGTCGCGCGATCCTCAGCTCGATGCGCAGGGAATAGGATCGGCGTCAGGCCCAGGCAAGCTGCGAGGCACGGATTAGCTCAAGTGTCGCGGACCTGGCTTAATCGCGCGAACAGCAGGAAACGCGCTCGCTGCACCGCATCAGCCGACGTTCTGCCACGTTCCGTCAGGATTACGACACGCCGTTCCGCGCATCTGCTTTGGCCGCCCATCGATGTAGATCGTGTGCGTGTAATCGCGACAATCGGCGACACCGCGTTTATAGGGCCGGCTCGGAACGATTTCACCGTAGTGGCCATTGTCCGGATCGCGCCAGTTCCGCGTAACGCCGGATTGTCCACGCTCCAAAGCGTCGTATTCGGCTTCCTGTGCCAGCTTGCGATCGCGTTCGTCAAGGCTGGCGCCGATCTGGCTTCCGATGATGCCGCCGACAACCGCGCCGCCGACGGTGGCCAGCACATTGCCACGACCCTTGCCGATCTGATTTCCGACAACGCCGCCTGCGACACTGCCGAGCACGAGACCGGTGTCGGTGTGATCGATCCCTCCCTGGCCGTTGCTACACGCGGCCAAAAAGGCGCCCACAATCAGCGGAATCGTAAAGCGCGCAACGCGCATGGCGAACCTCGTTGTCGGTTAGCTTCCCCCGCGCCGCATAGCCCCATCCGGCGCGAACCTGAAACTCCTGGCTAGACCGATATTGTGCCTTCGACAAGGCGGAAATCCACCACAATTCTGGCAGGCCAAATGAGTTGCGACCTGATGCTGCAATGCAGCACTTTGGTGGAGAAAAAAACTCTAGAAAGGCTTTTCGATCAGGCGGCAGGCAGGCCGAGCACGGCTTTAAGGCCCCCATGCTCGGAAGCCTCCAGCGTCAGCCGTCCGCGATAAGACGCAGCAAGATCGCTGACAATCGAGAGTCCGAGGCCAGAACCCGGCTTCGTTTCATCCAAGCGCATGCCGCGCTTACCGATTTTAGCGCGCTGTTCAACCGAAAGCCCTGGCCCGTCGTCTTCGACCGCGATTCTCAATTGCTTGCGTTGAGACGACGCCTGCAACGTCTCGATCGTCGCCGTTAGATAAACGCGGCTTTTCCCCCACTTGCAGGCATTGTCGAGGAGATTGCCGAGCATCTCCTCGAGGTCCTGCTTCTCGCCCTGAAACTTGGCGCCGGGCTGTATGGTCACAACCAGCGCGATGCCTTTCTCGCCATGAATGCGCTCGACGGCCCTGACGAGCGACTGAGCGGTCTGTTCGAGCGGCGTGACCCGGCCGATGACGCCGGCGCGCGCCGCGATGCGGGCCCGGTCGAGATAGTGGCTGATCTGATCGCGCATCAGCTGTGCCTGCTCGGCAACCTTGGAGCCGAGCGTCGTTTCATCGTCGCGCGCCTCGTTGGTGATGACGGCAAGCGGTGTCTTCAGAGCGTGAGCGAGATTGCCGACCTGCGTGCGTGCCCGATCGATAATATCCTGATTGGACTCGATCAGCGCATTCAGTTCGGTCTGCAGCGGTTCGATTTCGGCCGGCAATTGCCCCTCGAGGCGCTCTGCTTCGCCCGAGCGAATACTTGCAAGACCGCGCTCGATGCGGTGCAACGGCAAGAGGCCAAACCGCACCTGGAACACCGTGACGCCCAACAGCCCGAGGCCTACAAGCGCCAAGGCTGTCGTCAGACGCGTGCGGAATCTTGCAATCGTCTCCTCGAACCAGTCGAGCGGTCCCGCGACAATGATCGAATATTTCGTATTCGCCGGATCGTGACCGGGTGAATCGATAAACTCGAGAATGCGGATCGTCGTGCCGGTCGGTCCCGGCACGTTCATCCAGCGGGTGCCGGTATCATCGGTCGGAAACTTGCGATCGTAGGGAGACGGAAGGACAGCCGTCGCGAGAGATGGCGAAACGAGCGTGCGCCCGGGAGCTCCATCGATCGGGCGGATCTGCCAATACCAGCCGGACTGTGTAACTTCGAACAGCGGCTCGTAGAGATTGGGCGGCATGACCGGTGTGTCGCCGGTGGTGCTCATGCTGTCGATGGTGATCTGCGTCAACAGCTTCTTCAACTGCGCATCGAAGCTCAGTTGGACGTCTTCACGGTACAGAGAATAGATGATGTAACCCGCAAGCGGCAGGACGAGAAGGGTCCATGCCGCCGAAGTCGCGAAGAGACGCAGCGCAAGTGAGTTAAGCCTCATCGGGTCCGTGGCTCATGCGATAGCCGAGGCCGCGGACCGTCTGTATCACATCGCCGGGAATTTTTTTACGCAATCGACCAATGAAGACTTCGATCGTGTTCGAGTCGCGATCGAAATCCTGGTCGTAGAGGTGCTCAACAAGTTCGGTGCGCGACACGACTCGGCCGTTGTGGTGCATCAGGTAGGCCAGCAGCCGGAACTCATGTGACGTCAGCTTCACCGGCAGACCTTCGCACGTCACGCGCGCCGACTTCGTGTCGAGCCGCAGCGGCCCGCATTCGATCTCGGATTTGACATGACCGGAGGCGCGGCGCACCTGGGCGCGCACGCGGGCCAGCAGCTCTTCCATGTGGAAGGGCTTGGCGAGATAGTCGTCGGCGCCGGCGTCCATGCCGGTTACCTTGTCACTCCAACGATCGCGCGCGGTCAGCAAGATGACCGGCATCTTGCGATCGCTGCGCCGCCACTGTTCGAGGATCGAGATGCCATCCATTTTCGGCAGGCCGATATCGAGGATCACGACATCATAGGGCTCCGTGTCTCCGAGGAAATAGCCCTCTTCGCCGTCCGCCGCCGCATCAACGGCGAAGCCGGCATCTGCCAGGGCTCCTACCAGCTGACGGTTCAAGTCTTTATCGTCCTCGACGACGAGCGCGCGCACGTCTGACCCCTCTTCCCCAGATGCCTCGTTCGCCGGTTATTAGAGGACCCCGTGACGGAAGTAAGTTCAGGGTACCGCTTACCGGCTCCTGGCAGACATAACGCTACTCTTGAGCTGTCCCGTCGGGCTGCGGATGACGATGCGGTAAAAATAACCCTCGGCGGACCGGCAGAGCGTCGTCTTGACGAGCTGTCCGACCCCGTCCGCGGTCAGCGATTTGGCGACTTCTTCGACGGTTATAAGTTTTTCTTGCCGTACGATCTGGCCCGCCAGCCCCCAATCATTGAGGCAGTCGTCGGCAATGGCCGGCCCTTGCAGCAAAACCATTGCCGCAGCCGAAATCACAGCCGTTATACCCAATCCGGCCATCCGCTTTCTTTCAGAGGTTTGGCGAAGCTAACGATACCGTGTTGAACCAGGAATGAATACGGGGAACGGCCGCCGCCAGGCGCCAAATCGACCATGCGCGTTAACCCTTGCGCAGAGTTAGCGGGCTCGCCGCATTGAGCCGGCCGTAAATGGCAAGCACCGTGCCGAATAGCCCCGTGAGCGCCTGAACCGCCGTCAATGCCTGGTCGCCGAAGGTCGTGATGACGTCTGCCGGCAGCGTGATGCCCAGGGCCGGTCCGAGCACGGGAATGACGGTTGCGGCAGCCGTAATTATCGTGCCCCACATCGTTTTTGAGTGTGCCCACCACTTGCTGCTGTCATCGGTTGCCGTCGCGCCTGTCGTTCCATTGTCCATTTCGAGTTCTCCTTTTGCGATTTGCGCCGGCTCCAGCAGCCCGCGGTTCGTAGCCTCGGCGCCGGCCCACGCTCGGCCGAGCACCAAAGTTGCATCGACGCGTTTCAGCCAGCCGCGGCCGAAGCGCCAGAAGTGCGGAAGCGCGCGATACCTGCTGCGGCGCACCTCGGCGTAATCGTCGATGAGATCGACGACGCCGCCCGGCGGCCGGCTCCCCGAAGGGGAGTCGCCGGGCGCAATCAATAATGGCGCTAGCTGATCATCCCGCGCCCAGAGTTCCCAATCGTAGGCGATGAATTCGAGTTCTGCCTCGGTGAGCTCATTCAGATCTTCGGCTAGCCGGCCGCTTGCGATTGAGGCGCTCAAGACGGTCCGCAATTTCGCGGCGCAGGTCTTCCGCATGGGCGAGCGCTTCCTTGTTCCTGGCGTCGCCTCCCGACGATTTCGTCTTCGTGATGTCGCGTTGCATCTCCACGGCTTTCTCCAAAGCGTTGACCATCTGCGACAGCGCGCGGGATGCACGCTCGCGGTCTTGAGACGTCAAACCTTTTTGCTTCTCGAGCTTGGTCAGCTCGCTATCGATGGTGTTGTAGACGCGCTGGACGAGCGAGCGCGGCTTGGCGGCGACGGGCTTCGATTTCGCTTTCGCTGAAGGACCGGCGCGCGGTTTGGCCTCCGTCTTCGTAGATGCCACCGCGATTACCGTTTCGGCTTCCGCGTCGACCGAGGCGCGCGCTGCAGTTTTGGTTTTCGTCGCGGTCTTTTTCAGCGTGCTGCTGGATTTAGAAGTTCCGCGCTTGGTCGTTGCTGCGCCGTCGCTCGCATTGGAGTTGCCGTCATTCGCCACAGGCGTCTTCGTTGCACGGGCGCGCGAAACCGCCCGCCGCGCACTCGATGCCGCTGCCATGCACCTCTGACCTTTTTTGATTTTCAGTGGAACGCGATTTCGAAAAAGAGATCGAACCCGACGACGACACCGTCGCCGTACACTTTCCGCGTTATACAAATATACTGCCTGAATAGCGTGACGCTGTCAATGAGTAAAACGTTGTAATTCGTTGGAATGTAAAACGTATCTACGTTCTTAAATTCGAATTCCGCGCAAACTTACCGAGTATAAATCAGCGCAGGATAGCGGGGATAATTTTTTCCCGTTTTTGGGCGGCGGCTATTTTGTTGCCGAAGGGAAGCTGACCGACTTCGGACCTGAAAATATCAATTAGAGCCTTCTCAGCTTCGCGAAAGCTCTCTGAAATAGCCCAGTAAACAAGCGTGTTGGCCTCAAGCAATTTGATATCCTGCCCGCCGCGATGGGGGCTCGAAGCCCCCAGCTTGTGCCGATAGAATTGGCTAAGGCGTTTAGAAAGCTTCGTTGCCCTTCCAAATATAAATTATTTCCTGATCAGCATTCCAACGATGGCGTTTAGCAGCGGGCAAAACATCGACGAGGACGGAAGCCGGATCGGCCAAAGTGATCACATAAATGCCGGATGCGGCTTCGGCCACCGACGTGCCCCATGGCACCGGCCCGCACATTTTTAACTGCGTCCGGTCAAAAAGCTCTGCTGCCTTCAGCATCC
>Ga0207678_10000329_pt1 | contig 42457 bp, 34 predicted proteins | sample KBSC63metaG_FD_184319 | JGI IMG/M metagenome (GOLD analysis project Ga0207678, IMG submission 184319) | Corn rhizosphere microbial communities from Kellogg Biological Station, Michigan, USA - KBS C6-3 metaG (SPAdes) (version 2) | ecosystem: Host-associated > Plants > Roots > Rhizosphere > Soil ... | reverse complement strand
CGACGCTGCGCGCGATCCGGTCCGCATGCGCCAGCCCCGGATCGAGCCCCGGGTCGTAGATCGTGAAGTCGATCCCCGCAACGCACCCGGACGCGACGAGCGGCCCGAGCAACGCATCGAGCCCATCGAAGTCCAGCCCCGGCGAGCCGGGCGAATCCACGGCAGGAAGTTGCGACTGATCGAGCACGTCGAGATCGACGTGCAGCCACACCCGCCGAAGCGCGCGCCTGTGCAGCCAGTCGACGAGTTCGCCAGCGACCGCGGCAGGCCCGCGCGCGAGCAACTGCTGGATCGTCGTTTGTGTGATCGCCGTTCGAACGATATCGCCGTAGGCAGCCGCGAACTCGGCGATTTCGGCGTCGCGCTCGCCGACCTGGCATGCGTCGCGATCGTCGACGAGCGGGCCGTCCAGGTCCGGCCAGCACGTCAGCAGCGGCTCGCCCCGGCCGGTCGCCAGCGCGAGATCCATCCCGGCCGCAGAGCCGAGCCGCGTCGACGTGTCGTAATTGCCCGGATGGAAGAAGTCGCTGTGCCCGTCGACGTGGACGAGCCCGCGGCCCCCTGCGTGCCGGTTGCCCTGCAGGCACCCGAGCAGGATGCTGCAGTCGCCGCCGAGCACGATCGGAAAGGCGCCCCGCGCGAGCGCACCGGCGACGTGCGCGGCAAGTTCGAGCGAGAACGCGCGGATCGACACGCCGTTACGGATGCGGGTGCCGGGTTGCGGCTCGAACGTGTAGGCAGGATGCGGAAGCCACGCAACGCGCGCGCCCAGACGCACGGCGAGTCCGGTGGCGAGCAGCGCGCCTGGGCCGCGCCACGTGTCGGGCTCGCGGCCGGCGCCGTTCGGCTTCAGGCCGAGGCTGCTCGGCGCGGCGATGAGTTCGATCGGCCGAACGACGCCGGTTGACGAATGTTCGGCCTGCAGGTCGGATGAAGCGTTCGGCTCCGTCATGACTTCTCCTCGCGCAATCGCGGTCGTCGTGCGTGATAACCTGTAAAAATGCCATCAAAGGTTAGCATTGATTTAACCCATGTCAAAGACTTCACCGGTTATGGAAGCGCATACGTTCGTGGCGCGCGATTTCATCGGCGGTCACGCCGTCCTCGACTTCGTCAACACGGTGACCGGCCGCGACGACACGCCGCGTGACTGGCTGCCCGATTACGACGCGTATCTGGCGTGGCTGGCGTCGGCGAACTTTCTCCCCGCGCTCGACCTGAAGCGGCTCGCGGCCTGCGCGGTCGAAGCCTCGGCGGCAGCCGACCGCGCGTTGCGCGATGCCAAGCGCCTTCGTGAAGCGTTGTTCGGGATCTTCGATGCGCTGGCACACCGCGCATCGCCGGCCGCAGCGGATCTCGCCACGCTGGAGCACGCGTGGCGGCGGGCGGTGAGCAGGCAGCGGCTGGTCGCGACGGCCGGACGAGTGGCATTCGGCTACGCGCCGGATACGCGCGTCGACGTGGACCTGCACCTGCCCGCCGAGCGGATTGCGCTCGACGCCGTGAAGCTTCTCGAAGCGATGCCGGACGGCCGGCTCCGGATGTGCGCGGGGCCGAATTGCGCGTGGTTGTTCATCGATGGGTCGAAGACGGGGCGTCGCAAGTGGTGCGACATGGCGACCTGTGGAAACGTCGCGAAGGCGCGACGGCACTACCACGCGACGAGGCAGGGGCTGGCGGGGCCGGCGCACGATCGCGACGCGGCCGAATAGGAACGGGCCGGTCGAAAGGGATACGAGGCGCCTGCGCTACGCGGGGGATGCTGGAAAACAAAAAGGGCTCGGTCTTGCGACCGAGCCCTTCGGATTTTCGTTGGTGGAGCGGAGGAGGATCGAACTCCCGACCTTCGCATTGCGAAGGCAAAAACACACCTATACACGCAACCTTTCCTAGCGGTATTCGGGTTTATTTGCCACAATATTGCCACACCTCCGGACCACTTCCGCTACTAATGGCAACTTTTCGCAAGCGTGGCCCCTATCAATGGGAAGCACAGATACGCCGCCGCGGCTACCCAGCGCAGAGCAAGACGTTTGAGACAAAGACAGACGCTGAAGCGTGGGCCAACATGATCGAGTCGGAAATGTCGCGTGGCATCTGGGTCAGTCGCGGTGAGGCGGAAACGACAACACTTTATGAGGCGCTGAGCAGATACGGGGCCGAGATCGTGCCCGCAAAGAAAGGATCTGCCCAAGAGGAGTCCGTGTTACGTGCCTGCAAGTCGGAAGACCTAGCGAAGCGACCGCTTGCCGCAATCCGCAGCGCCGACGTGGCGCGATTGCGCGATCGGTGGCTAAAGGATTACAAACCGGCCACAGTACTTCGCCGCTTGGCGGTTTTATCTCATGTGTTCAGCATAGCGCGGAAAGAATGGGGGATGGAAAGTCTTTCCAACCCCATTGAACTGGTCCGGAAACCCCAGCCGAACAACGCCCGAACTCGGCGAATCGTCGCAGGCGCACCGGCAGAGCCCGAGTCGACCGGAGACATCACGCTTCGTGAAGGACGCGATAACGAACTGCAACGAGTAATGGCGGCCAGTGGCTCGAATTTGCTACCAGCCATCGTCCAGTTGGCCGTCGAAACAGCCATGCGGCGAAGCGAGATTGTAGAGTTGAGGTGGGAGCACATTGACCTGCAACGACGAGTGGCACACCTACCAGCCACCAAAAACGGTAGCTCACGAGATGTGCCGCTCTCGTCCAGAGCCGTGAGCGTCCTTTCAGATCTGCACAAGTCGGCCACACGCGCCATGGATAGCGAATCTGCGTCGACCGACGACGGTCGCGCGTTCAAGATTCGGAGCGATGCGGTGACACGGGCGTTTGAGCGCGCGGTGGCCCGAGCACGCTTGATTTACGTCAACGAATGTACCGAGGCGGGCCGGAAACCGGATGCCCGGTTTCTGACGGATCTTCGCTTCCATGATCTGCGGCACGAAGCCACATCGCGCCTAGCAGAGACATTTCCCCTGCATGAGTTAACAAAAATAACAGGGCATCGGGACCCCCGCATGTTGATGAGATACTATCATCCAAGAGCTGAGGATTTGGCAAAGCGACTCCGTTAAGACTGGAGCAATTGCATGACAAAAAGCGACCTAAGCTAAAAGCAAACCTCTTCTGACGCCTTGCTCAGTAAAGCGCCGGGATTTTAGAACACCACCGAGGCAAGTAAATTAAAATGGCTAGCGGCAAAATATTGAGGCAGCTACTAAAAGCAGGAACAGCGGGTGATTCCGCTGCATTTCGCCGCGCCTCCGAGTCAATTATTGAAGAAGAGCGCCTGAAGCAACATCATTTACTCGCAAATGATCTAGAGAAAATTCTTTACGGAAGCCAGCAAGCAGATAGTGGCAAAATTTCTCGGCTAATCCCGACGGTTCCGACCGATAAAGAGCGCGGATTACCACTTCTCGACATACGTAACTCACAGAGAAATCTGGAAGAATTGATCTTGCGACGAGAAGGCATAGATTCCATCGAAGAGCTGCTTGAAGAGCATCGACGCCAAGACGTACTTCGCTCCTACGGAATGCGCCCATCAAATAAGGTTCTATTTTTTGGCCCACCCGGATGCGGAAAAACACTGGCTGCAGAAGTTATCGCGTACGAATTAGATTTACCTTTGGCGATAGTAAGACTGGATGCACTTGTCTCCTCGTATCTTGGTGAAACCGCTGCAAATTTGCGCAAGGTATTTGACTTCATTAGTCAATACCCGATGGTTACACTCTTCGATGAATTTGACGCACTTGGAAAGGAGCGCAGCGACAGCGGAGAGCATGGGGAGCTACGCCGCGTCGTTAATGCCGTCCTACAAATGATGGATGCCTACCAAGGGCAAAGTCTGATAATTGCGGCGACGAACCATGAACAAATTCTAGACAGCGCAATATGGAGACGCTTTGAGGAAACCGTGGAGTTCCCCCCTCCCTCCGCAGAACTGATTCCACGAATATTACAGCTTAAGCTTCGAGGCGTACGCCGACAATTTGATGTCGACAATGATGAGGTAATCACCCTATTCACCGGACTTAGCGGCGCAGACATAGAACGCATAATTCGTCGATCGATCAAGAGGATGATACTAAAAGGGCAAGAATTCCTCTCAACAAAAGATCTACTTCGATCAAAAGAAAGAGAATCACGAAATTAAACTCGGGGCCGAGGAATGAGCGAAAAATACCAACACCTACAAATTGAAAAAGAACCCCTCATAAACGAAAGACGGACTCGTCAATACAATATCCCAAAAACACCAAGAGGGGATTTAGCAGCTCACGGGCAGCGCCTCGGCATCGAACTTACGGGGGCACTGCGAGCAGCCCGCAAGGAAAGCGCGTCGAATGCCAATCGCTTTGTACTAAAGCTTCACTATACCGGGATTGTCGATTTTAAGAATATACACAAGCACGGAATCGAGTTCGTTAGCCACGAAGATAACCATGTTTTCATCGCGTTCGCAAATGAGCAAGGACTTTCCGAATTTGCGGAGCACCTTTCCCGGCTCGGATTAGAAGATGCAGACCTCAGCTATCGACAAATACTCGAAGCGCTCGACGGAATCGACAATTGGACCCGCTCCGACCGTGAGAGCTGGGCAATACGCCAATACGGCCTTCCGAAAGACGCCAGCTTCCGTCTTGACGTTGAATTGTGGCCTATTGAGACTCAACACCATCCGGCGCGACTTCAGCTAATCAAGGAATTTGAAAAATGGTTGGCCGATAATAAAATTCAGCAAATCGATCGCATTAATCTCGACAGCCTGCTGCTATATCGGATTGAGGTCAACAATACTCAGGCCAATTTAATTTTCGAACAGCGAGACATTCGCATCGTTGACTTACCACCCAAGACCGGAATTGGTTTTAATCAATTAGATGTCGATATTGAAAAATTACCACGCCGACTCCCCTCTCCATCAGTAAGTTCCGCACGCGTGTGCATTTTGGATAGTGGAATAGCGTCAAACCATCCGTTGCTCAACACAGCCATTGCAGAGGCCGCGAGCTTCATCCAGGGACAAGATGAAAATGATGATGCCGGTCACGGAACTGCAGTTGCCGGTATTGCTCTGTATGGCGACGTGGAGGCTTGCGCTGCAAGTAGCTACTGGAAACCTGAGCTTTGGATTTACAGCGGGAAGATCTTATACGTTGACAAAAAATCCAACGAAGTTCGCTTCGACGAAAAGACCATTGAAAAGACACTAGAAGAGGCTGTTGCATATTTCGCCGGAGAACAAGGCTGCCGGATATTTAATCTGTCAATCGGGAACGCCAACTCACCATACGATAATCGCCACATCCGAGGAATGGCTTATGTATTAGACCGCCTCGCACGTGAATACGATGTGCTGTTCGTAGTATCTGCAGGAAATTTCTCGGGAAGCAGTGATCCTGCGATCCCGAAAAATAGTTGGCGGGATGAATACCCAGAATATCTGTTGGCCCCCGAGTCCGTCATCATTGATCCGGCGCCGGCACTGAATGTCCTGACGGTAGGAAGTGTAGCGAGACATGATGCTCATATAAATGAACAGCGTCACCCTGAAATCTACGCCCTTGCACCGGCAGCCGAAAACCAACCGTCCCCTTTCACCAGACATGGGCCGTCCGTGAAAGGCGCTCTAAAACCCGATCTTGTATCGATCGGCGGAAACCTCGCGTCACCAATGCGAAATGAGGGGCAGCAGTGGAAACAAGACGCACGAGGCATGGGCGTCTTGACTTGCAATAGCGCCTTCGTCGGAAACACAATTTTTAAAGAGATCTCCGGAACTAGTTTTGCAGCACCATACATTACCCATCTGGCCGGCAGATTATTGAACGAATACCCTGATGCCTCGGCAAATATGCTGAGAGCACTCTTAGTTAATCACGCCAACCTGCCCGCCGAATGCGAATCGACCTTTGACGAAGAGCAGCGAAATCAATATCGAAAAGAAAAACACCGCGAACTTCCCCGCGAAGTTGTCGGATACGGAATGATCGACACTGACACACTCTATCGATCTACCGAATCAGCAGTGGTCCTTATGTGTGAGGATGGAATAGAAAACGATGCTCATCAATTTTATGAACTTCCGCTTCCCAACAACTTTTTACGAAGCAACAGATCGACACGCGAACTGAGAGTAACGTTAGCATTTTGCCCGCCCGTAAGGACGACGAGACTAGAGTACGTCGCAACTAGAATCTTTTTTCGCCTTGTAAAGGGCAAGTCTCTGGCTGAAGTCCAACAATACTTCAATCATGACACGCAGAAAGAAACAGAGACTCGGAATGACGATGCTGCTACAAATCGAACCGTAAGTTCACAGCTCCGGGATAGGGGCACGGTACAAGCATCGACGTGGCGATTTCGCCAACTGTCCCCCGAAACTAAGTGGTTTGTCGTCGTCACCCGGCAAGACAAGGACTGGGGGACACCAATGTGTTTGGAGGAAGAGCGGTACGCACTCGTCGTCACCGTCACTGACCGAGAAAATGAGGAAGCCGAGTTGTACACTCAAATAGAAAGCCGCATTCGTGCGCAGCAGCAGGCGCGTGAACGAGCCCGAGCGACGCGATGAGCTTCAGTCAATAACCACAAAAAGAAGTTCAGACTAGAAGGAGCGGCCGTGGGTCCATGTGCGTGACGCCGGGCGGAAAAGCTCGATGGAAACTACAGCCGCATTTTAACCAATCGCCGCATCAACCGGCGCGGGTCATACCCACGCCGGTTTGCCAGCTTCGGCGGTGTCCTAGGGGAGAGGGTCGCCTACGTGGGGGCTTCAACGAGTTGTTCCGAGACTGCTCAGCGCTTCACCGACACATTGCGCGCGTCGACTGGTAAAGATACTTGAACGATACACATCCAAGTCGCTTGACGCGTTTGGACGCAAGTCTGTTCGGTGCTCAAGTGCCAATCGCGCTCTCCGAGACAAGCGCTGTGGGGTCCGGGTAATCCGTCGGTATGCCTGGACCGACAACCGGCGCAGCAGCATCAATGCGCTCGGCGACGCTCTTGTTCAGATCAAGGATCTGTTGAAGGTGGTCCTTCTTACTGGTGAACCCGTACGCAGCGAGCACAGCTTTGTCGAGATTAGCGTGCGCGTCCTTAAGCGGGTTCTTTCCTGGAAGCGCAATTGTTTCGTATAACGCGCGAAGTCCTCCTGACATTGTCGCGAGCGCCGTGGTTCGTACAGCCTGCAGCGCGCGGGCGGCTTCGGCAACTTCGCTGACTTGCTTGTGCGTGGGCTGCTGCGGCCAGGGAAACGTTCCAAAGACGTTTTCGGACGAGTACCTGGGGTCCACCTTCATGTTCGAACGCTTGTTCATGAACCAATCGACGTGGAGCCCAGAATGCAGAATGCCAAAGCTGTAGTCGTCCTCGAACGCGAACACCTGAAGGGCATCGCCCGGTCGAATATTGGAAACTACGAAGAAGAAGATCGGCTTCGTCGTTACCCGTGAGCAAGCAATGTATCGCTTTAGCCCCGAGATGGCATCAAGCAGGTCGGATCGACGGTACGACAACTGCCACCACCTTTCGAGGAACTGCTTGTGGTGGCTGCGTTCGCCCTCCCCTCCTCCTTCGCTTTCTTCCACTGCCTTCAATCGCTTTGGCAAGATTCGCTGTTCGACCAGATCCAACGCTTTGGGGTAACCCTTGGCCTCAAGCAAGTCGCGCCTGCCGAAGTCGAGCAAGCGACGCTTAGGTTTTGTGACGCCCCCGAGGACCTCTTTCCCCACGAAGTAAGGAAACAGAAGGTCACCGGCAGCGGGCTCAACCTTCACAAGCGAGCTGGCATCCGTTAGCGAAAGCACAAAGTCCTCGTGCCCCGGCGTGACACCCTGGAACGTACGCTTCGGCTTCGCGTTGCAGCTTAGTACCCGCGCCTCCTTAAGGTCGATCTTGTCAGACAATGCCGAGTTGATTTGGACAACTTCGCGCATATTCAAGTCATACTGCTTCGAGGTCGGCCCAGCCCCCTTCGGCGCTTTGACTTTCTTTCCCTTGGACGGCACTGTGAACCACAGCCTTCGCTTGCTAGGCAGATTCGACGCATCCTGGGTCTTGATCCAGTTTACGATCGACACGTGGACGTTCGCTTCACCGGACCAAGGCTGGTTGTCCACTGCTTCCACGATCGTTCCCGATGTCACGACGTAATCTAGCCCGCCCACTCTCGACTGATTGCTGCGGATGTTTTGAGTACCGACTAAGCCAGCCCTTCCTGCGAGCGAGTCTGATGAAGTACACGCTGGGAGTAGATCATGAGCACGCCGGATCCAATACACACATAGATCCGCCATGCCAGGTACTTCAGGGTATGCGTCACGGATCTTTTGAATGTAGGCGGCGCTGAGTTCGCGCTTGAGCTTCTTTACGCCAAGGAACGGCGGATTGCCGATGATAACGTCGACCTGGGGCCAAACGCTGCGCGCGCCGTCCGACATGACCAATGCGTCACGATGCACAATGTTCGTGTCAAGATTGTCGAGGGGTAGGGCAGATTCTGAGACGTGCAACTCGTCAATACTGAGCTTGTGCGCCAGCATCATCGTAACCTTGGCAATCTCGACTGCGAACGGGTTAATATCCATTCCGTAGAAGTTTGTCGTAGTCACGAAACCCAGTGGCCGTTGATTTGGGTCAACGCTCTTGGGGAACTTCTCCGCCATCCGTGCGTAAAGGACTGCCTCAAGCCGCTTCAATTCGCGGTACGCGATGAAGAGAAAGTTTCCGCTGCCGCAGGCTGGGTCAAGCACCCTGAAAGTCTGCATCCGGTGCACCAGCGCCTGCATCTCCGTCAGCGTTTTTGTCGCCTCGATCGCATTCCGCCACGGCTCTACGATCGTGGGGCCGACGATCTTCATAATGTCGATGGCCGTCGTAAAGTGGGCGCCCTGCGCGTGGCGCTGCCCCTTGCCAAGCGAGTGCTCGAACAGCGTTCCGAAGATCTCTGGGCGAACTTTGGACCAGTTGAACTCACAGGCTTCCTTAAGGAGTGAACGCTCTTCGCTATCCAACTCGACCCTGGCTGGATTCGCGAACAGGCCGCCGTTGAAATAGGCGACCCCCTTGTAGCGACCGCCAGAGTTTCCTTCCTTCCGATTCATCGCCTCAAATAGGCCGCCGATGATGTCGTATGTGTCCTCGGGAGATTTACACTCGTCGAGTAGCCGACGAACGAGGTACTTCTCCAACAAATCGATGTCCTCGGCGAAGAAGGCCATCAGGATTTGCAGGATAAACCGCTGCGCGAGATCGCGATCAACGCCGCGCTTTATCATGGAGTTAAAGCACGTCGCGAGCTTGTCGGCTGCCTCGCGTGTCACCTCCTCGTGATGGTTTCCGAAGACCGGCGCGACGGCTCCAGGAAACAGGAAGTTCAGTGCCCCGTACTTGTCCGGAAGGTCCGCCAATGCGACCTTCTCAACCGGAGTTTCCATTTGGGTCTCAAAATCGTAGATCCAGAACTCATCAAAATTACAAAGGACTGCATAACGAGGCCGGTTGGGAACAAGATAAGTCCAGTAAGTGAATGCTTGGCTATAGTGCTTCGAGAGGTCTGTGCCCCGTTTCTTCATCTCGATGACGACGCGGGGCTTCCATACCAAGTCGGCGAACGACGTTCCGCCGGTATCGTTCTTCACACGCTTCTCGCACGTTGCGCCCGCTTCCGCCCACCCCTCGTGACCAAATCCCTTAAAGAGCCGATCCAAATAGATCTGCGCCTCCCCCTTTTCATCGCCCTTGATGTGCTCCGATACCCAGGCCTTGAACTCGCTAAGGCGCACGCTCTTTTCGTTTGGTGCCATTGATCCTTTTATCCCCGTTTTCATGCTAAAAGCACTCTATCACACGGCTCAGGCGCTCTTAGCGTGAACCGCGAGCGTAAGTCACGCGCTCTTTCGAGACACATTTAGGGCCGCCGCCAGTTCAGTGAACAAAAACGTCCGATCATGGGCCATTGACGTAACCAGTCCCACGCAGCCGCTCGATCTTCGGAAAGCTTCGCCGGATGTTCAGCTCGCCAACTTTGTGCGGCACTCTCCGGCTGATGGAGACGCACGCGCTTTCGTCATGCGGTCGGCCCGTCAACTGCGGGCATTCCCTTCACGCCTTCCTGGCCCTCCTTCGGACGACAACCCGCTCTCCTCCTGACATGACGCGCGTAACGGCTTTCGGTCGCCTTCTCCGAAAAGCTCGCGTGGCGATCATTTGGGTCAGCTGACGCTCCTCTCGGATACGTTCCGCCAGTCGTCGACGAGTTGGCCGTTTGCGATGGCCTCGGGCAGTGCCTGCCGCTTGTCGCAGAGTCGCCGCCTGCTCAAAAACCTGCTTCTCCATTGCTTCCTCTGTCGTGCTCGGCACCGCTCATCGTTGGAGAAATTTAGCGGCTAAATTTTTGATCTTGACTCACTCACAAGCTTGAGCAAGGCACCCTGCATCGTAATGATGCGGTCCAGGACGCCATGAATGACACGGCGCGTCTGTTCCGGGTCTGGGCTTCCCTGCTTCTCACTGTTTGTCAGCCATAGCTTCAGTCGCCGTTGATCTTTGCTGGCTGCAGAACGGGGTTAGCGTCAATGACACCCTCAATCTTGTAGCCCAAACAATGTTGCGCAGATATCGCGACACGCTCAAGCCACGGTCGCGAGCATTCGCCTCAGTCAGTGCCTTTTCTTCTGGCAGGCACCAGACACGAATCGGTTGGTGCTTTCTCTAGGCGGTGCATCGTCCATCGTGGCGCCCATTCTGACTGTAATCGGAGTTAGCCGACTGGCCTCGCAGAGCAAGACCCACCGTTGAGCGCGAAGCGCGAATAAGGGGGAAGTGATGCAGGACTGCGCGTTTGCGCGTAGGCCTACATCACCTGTCTTGCCCCGCGTTTGAGCGCGATTGCGCCCGGACGCAGACGTGGAAAAGACGATGCTTCCACGACAAAGCTCACGAATCTCAACGACGTTTTCACGACAAAAGCAATGTTATGCCGCGATTTTATGGGTCTATTCTAGAGCCTCGCGATGTTGCGCCATAGCGTCGCTTGCTGCGGCGAGGCTGTCGTAATCGTGCGAAGTCGCCCGGTCATAGCCACGGTCAGTCCAATAGCCATCGCTGCTCGCATAACCGTAGCGGATTGCGTGGTTGCGAGACATTTTCGCCAAGTCAGTTATCTTGCCGTCGAAGCGGGAGCCAACGACGGGCAGGCCCGCGTCGAGGTGTTGCGTCAGCGTCGGCGAAATTGCCGACGGTTCGGCTTTCGCGCTGGCCTGGGTGCTTGGTTTGCTAACTTGGCTGCTTCCGGCGCAACTGGCCGAATCGTTCGACCCGGTTCCGAAATCCGGTTGACTTCCGGAACGGCGACTGAGGAGCGCGCCCACTGCGGCGGTCACCGCCAGGGTGGCGGCGGCCACGCCGACGACCTTGATGAGTTCCCGCGTATGAGGCGGGAGACAGCCCCACCATTTTTTTATCTGCCACGCTCTGTCGGCGAGCTCGTCGTAGACAAGATCGATGAGGGTGTCAGCCATGGGATCCTCCAGCGTCGCCAATCCAGGGAGCAACTCCCACGATACCCTGCGCGACAGTAAATGTCCCCGTAAGGTTATCCGGCGCGGATCCCTTCATCCGTCGACCAGACTCGACCTTTGTGTTGCGCCCACCGCTCTGCATCAGTTGCAGGCGAAACCCTATGCAGTCGGCGATCGCACGTACTACCCAGCTTTACATCCTCGGACAGCGCGATTAGAAAAAGATTAAAAGCAGATTAGCGGACACAATGATCGGAAAGAAAATTTCGTCAAAACAAACACTTGTGCCGCTTTAACCTGTGGATAGCGCCGACTCTATCCCCCTTTCCTTCTGGTTCTATCCCCTCCCGGTTCGGGTGCTATCCCCCCCGGGCTCGGACTCTCTCCCCCCTTACGTTCGGATTCTATCCCCCTCCCGTTTTTCAGACGCTCGCACCCTCGCCCGTCCTCTTAGGTGCCTCTGCTGCGACGCGGAAGGAGCGCGAGTCACCCTGACCAGCCCATCCTTGCCGATCTCCCATGAGAACAATTGCCCGGCGTGATCGCTGACGTGCTTGAGCGCCTTGAACGCCGGATCGAGGCTGTCGCTGACCCAACCGAGCAAGGCCTTGTTGCGCTCAGTATCAGTAGAAGCGTTTTCACCGGCTTCGCTACCACATAGCAAGTGCAACGTTTCCACCTTGTAGGGCATTGGCGCAGCATGCGTCGAATAGAAGCCATGCAGCCATTGAGCAAGAGGATGCCCAATAAGCGCGTGACGAATGCTCCAGTCAATCTGCGTCCAGCTGTCGTGGTTGAAGATCACTCTCATCCTCGGGTTGAGGATCACCACGCTGCGACCAGTGGTGCTGTCGCGAAAGCAATCGTCGATCAATGAGCCGATGTAAGTGTATGGGCCTTGGGTAACCTCGACGGCGGTCGCCTTTAACCTGGCGAGTACCTTGCGGAGCCATTCGCGATCACTTTTGCCGATATTGCTCCCGCTTGGACCGCCTCGACCGATAAGGCGAAGGAAGGCCTTTTCCGTGAACTCGATCCTGTTGCCCAGCTTGACAAGACGCGCCAAGTGCAACGCCCCCTCCCATACATCAAGGTCGGACTGGTCAAGACGTGGGCCGGTATAGACGATTGAGACCCCCTTGACGCAAGCAATGGCCTCACGCTCCATGTACTTGCGCTTACCTCGCTTGATCGCGCCAAACAGCGCCGAGCGGAGCACCCCGTTTGGTACGCCCCGCACTAAATCCGGCCAAAGCGGCAACTGCGCGTCGACCAGCGCACGCTCGATGTTCCGCTCGCGAATACTCGCGATTACCTCGATGGGAGCGAAAACCCGAAGCGGCTCAAATGCAGCCGATTTTGAGGCATCCAAGGTTCACGCTCCCGAGGATGCATACGCGCAATCAACTGCTGGAGATTTCGCACGCTGCCGTTGTCGCGCGACCTGTTCGGCTTTAGTAGGTCGGCCACGGCGCTTCTGCAGTGACTCGGCCGCCGCCGTCGGCGCCAGCATCACGCTACCATCGACATGTTCGGCCAGCCAGCGCTCAACGTCTTCGACACGCCAAAGCAGGCGTTTCGTACCGGGCAACCTGCAGATCGGCGGAAGGGATCGGGGATTCCGAGTGGCGTCGCTTCGGATACTGGCGACGGATTTATGAAGGCACTCCGCAAGCTGATCAACCGTCAGGAGCGTTCTCATTGGCGCGTCCCTCCGTGCGTAGCAGGCGTGCCGCAAGCCACGCAGTGCATGCAGCCTTCATTGACGACGGTATCAGTTGCTTTCGCTGGATGCAGCGACAGACGTGCAGGCACCCTGCAGATGACCGCAGTTTTACCAACAGGAGTCAGTGTCATTTCGATAACCCTGTGTAGCGGCTAGGGTCATCGAGCAGTTGCGCCGGGAGACTACTCGGTGTTTGACCTGGGCGACACCGAAGCCCGGCCTTTGGAGGGTGAAATCACGATGTCGAGACAAGCAGCAACTCGCGGAGCGGTGCTGCGAAAACATCGAGCTAGCTGCGGAACCGCAGCTAGTCGGAAATTGACCTGGGCGACGCCGAAGCCCGGCCTTTGGACTGTAAAGTCACGGCGTCAAAACGAGGGGCGGATCCGATTTTTCGGATCACAGCCAGTTTAGTAGCAGTAGCGCGCAATGTCACGCGTTGCTGAGCGGCGTTGCCCACGCCTGCCACAAATCTGCCACACCGAGTCTGCAAAAGATCGCTGCCAAATGCAAAACAACGCACTACATCGCGAGACGTAGTGCGTTGTTTTTACTGGAATTTATGGTGGAGCGGAGGAGGATCGAACTCCCGACCTTCGCATTGCGAACGCGACGCTCTCCCAGCTGAGCTACCGCCCCAACAGACAACCATCATACACATGCATTTCCGCGCTTGGCAATAGGGCTTGCGTCACCCCCGACGCGTCACTTCGACGGCGCGCCGGCCAGCACCCATTCGACCACGGAGCGCAGATCCGCGTCGCTCAGGCGCGGGTGCGCCGGCATCGGAATCGCGCCCCAGACGCCGGAGCCGCCGTCCTTCACCTTCTTCGACAGCTTCGCAACGGCCTGCGGATCGGACTTGTAGCGGGCGGCGATATCCTTGAACGACGGGCCGACGAGCTTGCGGTCCACCGCGTGACAGCCCATGCACGCATTGCTGCGCGCGACCTTCAGGCCATCGCCGACGTCCGCGTGCGCAGTGCCGAGCGCACCGACCGCAAGCGCCGCGGCTGCGGCGCCCTGCACGAACCATTGCCTGATTCTGATTTGCGTCGACTTCATTGCGGCGTTGCCTTCGGGTTGCCCGGATGCACGCTCGACGAATTCGAGATCGGCGCGGGCGGTTGCAGCGGAGCGGACTGCACCGATGCATCGGGCACCGCACCGACCGTCGCTGCATCCGCGGGCGCGGCGGCGGCCTGCGCGCCGGACGCAGTGCTCGGCGACGCAGCCTGCAACGCCTGCGCGTCTTGCGGCTTGATGTACTGGAACACCTTCACGACCTTCTCGACGCCCGGCACCTGGCTCGCCGCATCCGCGCCGCGATTGCCTTCGTCGACCGTCACGAGACCCAGCAGGTAGATGTTGCCGCGCTCGCTGACGACCTTGTAATAGTTCGCCGAGAGCCCCTTCGTCGCGATCAGCTCGGACTTCACGCGCCCTTCGAGGTACGAGTCGTTCGCGCGCGACGACAGCGACGATGCCGGCTCGACCGACAGCTCGTTGACGATCGCGCTCACGTTGTTGATGCCGCGCACGATTTCCTCGGCGCGCTGCTTCGATGCGTCGTTCGGCACTTCACCCGTCAGCAGCACGCGGCGGTTGAACACCGTGACGTTTACGTGCGACTGGTCCGGCAGCCCGTTGTTGATCTGCGTGAGCGACTTGACCTGGATCTCGCGATCCTCGGTCTGCGCGCCGAGCGTACGGCGATCGGTCGCGATCAGCGCGCCGCCGCCGGCCGCCGCACCCAGCACGCCGAGCACGCAGCCCTGCAGCGACATCGCGAGGCCCGCCGTCAGCGCGGCGAGCAACGTGGTTCTGACGAGCGTCTGTTTGACGCGGCTTTGATTCATCGACGGCTCTCCTTCGTTCAATCCTCACCCAGCAGCATCGCGTCGATGCCGTCGCACAGGCAGTGGATGGTCAGCAGATGGACTTCGTGGACGTGCGCCGCACGCGAGGCGGGCACGCTGATTGGAATATCGGTATCGGACAGCGCAGCCGCGACGGCGTGGCCGTCGCCGCCCGTCAGCGCGACGACGGTCATCTCACGCTCGTGCGCCTCGTCGATCGCGGCCAGCACGCGCGGCGACGCGCCGCTCGCGTCGAGCACCAGCAGGATGTCGCCGGTCTGCCCGAGCACGCGCACCTGCTGCGCGAACAGCTGATCGGCAGCGGCTGCCCCGGTGAGGCCGCCCTGCGACGCATCGGTGGCCAGCGCGATCGCCGGCAGGCCCGGACGCTCGCGCTCGAAGCCGCCGACGAGCGACACCGCGAGGTAGTGCGCGGCGGCGGCCGACAGGCCGTCACCGCATGCAACGATCTTGTTGCCGTTCGCCAGCGCGGCGAACATCGCGTCGACCGCGGCTGCGATCGGCAGCGACAGCGCATCGGCCGCTTCGGCGTGAAGCGCGGCGCTGTCGCGAAAATGTTGCTGAATACGTTCGACTGACATCGATTCCTGGTGAACTGGGCGCGTGGCACGCAGCACGCAACGTCATGGGTGCGGCGAGTTTACCGCACTCCGGCACCGTCTCCAGCGGTATGGCAAGAACTCTTTACATCTCGTCACAGCTCGCGGCTACACATCGTCGGCACGAAATGCGTCACGCAGCCACTCGAGCCGGCCGGCCTCGAACGCGACGACGTCGAACCGGCACGCGGCGCCCTTGCCGTGCCGCACCCAGAAATGGAGCGCGGCCGCGATCAGACGCCGCCGCTTGCGCCAGCCGACGCTCTCGGCCGCGCCGCCGTGCCGAGTGCTGCGCCGCGCGCGTACCTCGACGAACACGAGCGTGCCGTCGGGCGCGCGCATCACGAGATCGAGCTCGCCGCCGCGCATCGTCACGTTGGCCGCGACGAACGCGAGACCGCGGCGTTCGAGGAACTGCCGCGCTCGCTGCTCGAACGTCGCGCCGACCGATCTGGATCCCGCCGCGCCGGAAAAGTTGCCGCCGCCGCGCGGCAAACCGCGCCCGCTGGCCGGCGCGGCCGGCGCCGCGTGGCACAATGCCGTCCTTGTTCCGCTTGCGCCGCGATTGCGCGCATTGCCTGCCATGACTCCCCTCCTCGAACTCGCGCAAACGCAGCACTACCCGGACGCCGCGCTCTACGTGGTCGCGACGCCGATCGGCAACACCGCCGACATCACGCTGCGCGCGCTGCACGTGCTCGGCCTCGCCGACCGCATCGCGGCCGAAGACACCCGCAACACGGGCCAGCTGCTGGCCCGCTACGGGATCTCGAAACCGCTCGTCGCCGTGCACGAGCACAACGAACGCGAAGCGGCGCTGCGCGTGATCGAACTGCTGCGCGCCGGCGAACGCGTCGCGTACGTGTCGGACGCCGGCACGCCCGGCATTTCGGACCCGGGCGCGCGGCTCGTCGACGCCGTGCGCGCGGCCGGCTTCCCGGTGATTCCGCTGCCGGGCGCGAGCGCGGCCGTGACCGCGCTGAGCGTGGCGGGCGACTGGGCCGGCGCGTTCACGTTCGCGGGCTTCCTGCCGCCGAAGGCGAAGCAGCGCGCGAACGCGCTGCAAGCGCTCGCGCGGCACCCGTACGCGCTGGTGTTCTACGAAGCGCCGCACCGGATCGCCGACACCGTCGCCGCCCTCGCCGACGCGTTCGGCCCCGCGCGCCGGCTGCTGATCGCGCGCGAGCTCACCAAGCTACACGAGCAGCTCTTCCAGGGCACCCTGGCCGAAGGACAGAGCTGGCTCGACGGCGATGCGAACCGGCAGCGCGGCGAGTTCGTGCTGGTCGTCGAAGGCGCGCCGGCCGACAGCGGCGAAGCCGACGACACCGCGCACGACGCGCTGCTCAAGCTGCTGCTGGAAGAAGTGCCGGTGAAGAGCGCGGCGAAGCTCGCGGCCGCGCTGACGGGCGCGTCGCGCAACACGCTGTATGCCCGCGCGCTCGTGCTGAAGGAAGGCTCGAAGGAAAACTGACGGGCGAGCGCTGGCGGCCCTTGCCGCCATGCCGCGAAAACGCAAAAGGGCTGCCCGAAGGCAGCCCTTTTGCATGGGCGGACGAACCGCCGCGTTACTTCGACGATAGCGACGCGAGCATTTCGTCGCGTGCCTCGCGTGCTTCCTGCGGCGACAGCCCTTCGATCTTCACGCGACCCGTGCCGGAGTGCACGAGACCGATCATCCTGGCTGCCGCATACGACAGGTCGAGCACGCGGCCGCGCTTGTACGGCCCGCGATCGTTGACCTTCACGACGACCCACTTGCCGGTCGACGCGTTCGTCACCTTGATGTACGAGGACAGCGGCAGCGTGCGGTGCGCGGCGGTCAGCGCGTTCATGTTGAAGCGCTCGCCGTTCGCGGTGCGCCGGCCGTGGAAATCGCGGCCATACCACGATGCCCGGCCCGTCTGGCGGAAGTCGGACACGTCCTTGCCGTCGATCGGCTCGGCGTCCGCCAGCGACGACTTCTTCGCGTCCTTGCTGTCGGCAGCCGGCATCGATGCCAGCGCGGAATCGAAACTCAGTTGCTGCTTGTCGTCGTCCGCCTTGGCGGCCGCGGCCGTCTTGCTGACCGCGCTCTTCTGGTTGATGCTGCTGGTCGTCTGGCTGGATGGCACCGCACAGCCCGTCAGCGCGAAAAATAATGCAATGGTCCCGAGTCGAGTCGGAAAACGTAAATTCATCGACGTGTCGCCTTGTGGTTCGGGCCGCACCGATACAACGCTGCTCAACAACGCGGATACGCGGCCCGGACGGCAAATGCGGGCACGCCCCGCTCGGATGCGAGCAGGCGGCTAGCATGGGCGCGGCTTTCGTCTGTGCCGCAACCGTCCTGATTAGTTTTCACGTCTGGCGCAACCTGTCCCCGGCAGCCTGACCAGACCCCACATGCCGCCATCGAACATGGCTTTCACGTTCGCGCGCGTCGCGTACAGCCAACGCACAGGAACGGCGGCACAGGCCTCATCCGGCGGCGCGGCAGCAAGGCCGCAGACGGGCGCGCAGCACCCGGCCGGACAAGACGTGAGCACCGAATGCTCGGTGCTGGATACACCGCCGGACTCCCCGGCGGTCGATGCTTGACGGTGAATCCGACGCCCTCATTTAACGGGGCCGAAACACCAGCGAATTGCGTGAAATTCACGCGCAATGGGCGGCATTATACATAAATCAAAAGGTCATCTCGAAAAGGCCCCCGCCCGGACCATTGATTCTCTCTATGGCGGCAACAATCGGGATGCTCCGGGATTGCCCGCACGCGCGCGTCCGACGCTGCGCCGCAGGAGCGGCGGGCCGCGCGCGCGACCGGTACAATCGCTCCTTTTAGCCGCCGGTGCTTCCATGAAAGTCACGCTCATTCCGGTCACGCCGTTCCAGCAGAACTGCTCGCTGGTCGTCTGCGAAAAGACCGGCCGCGCTGCCGTCGTCGATCCGGGCGGCGATCTCGAACGGATCGAAGAGGAGATCGCGCGGCAGAACGTGCAGCTCGAGAAGGTGCTGCTCACGCACGGCCACATCGATCACTGCGGTGGCGCCAAGGCGCTCGCGACGCACTACGGCGTGCCGATCGTCGGGCCGCAGGAAGACGAGCGCTTCTGGATCGAGCAACTGCCGACGCAGAGCCAGCGCTTCGGCTTCCCGGCCGCCGAGACGTTCGAGCCGGACCACTGGCTGAACGACGGCGACACCGTGCAGGTCGGCGACGAGACGCTCGAGGTCTATCACTGCCCGGGCCACACGCCCGGCCACGTCGTGTTCTTCAGCCGCGCGCATCGCGTCGCGATCGTCGGCGACGTGCTGTTCGCCGGCTCGATCGGCCGCACCGATTTCCCGCGCGGCAACCATGCGGACCTCGTGCGCTCGATCAAGGAGAAGCTGTGGCCGCTCGGCGACGACGTCACGTTCGTGCCAGGCCACGGCCCGGTGTCGACCTTCGGCGACGAGCGCCGCACGAATCCGTTCGTGTCCGACAAGGTGTTCGGATGAACCAGACCGCCATTCCCGAAATCTACGTCAGCACCGACGTCGAGGCCGACGGCCCGATTCCCGGCCCGCATTCGATGCTGAGCTTCGCATCGGCCGCCTATACCGAGGACAAGCAACTGATCGCGACGTTCTCCGCGAACCTCGAGACGCTGCCCGGCGCCCACGCCCATCCGGTGCAGGAAGCGTGGTGGAAGACCGAACCCCAAGCGTGGGCCGCGTGCCGGCGCGACCTGCAGGCGCCCGAGGCCGCGCTCGGCGCGTACGTCGAGTGGGTCGAGGCGCTGCCGGGCAAGCCGGTGTTCGTCGCGATGCCGGCCGGCTTCGATTTCACGTTCATGTTCTGGTACATGATGCGCTTCACCGGGCGCTGCCCGTTCTCGTGGTCGGCGCTCGACATCAAGACGCTCGCGTTCGCGATGACGGGCCTGCCGTACCGCAAGGCGATCAAGCCGCGCTTTCCGAAGCACTGGTTCGACGATCATCCGCACACGCACGTCGCGCTCGACGACGCGATCGAGCAAGGCACGCTGTTCTGCAACATGCTCGCCGACCTGCGCCGTCAGCAGGCGGCGCTCGCGGGCCTCGCGGTATCCGATACCGATCGGTCGGAACAGGCGGGGGCGGGACAAAACCCCACGGATCCGCGCGCAAATTAGAGAATCTCGCTCACCGGCACGCCGCCAGATTGCCTTTCCTTTCCCGGCCCTCTAACATTGAGCATGTTGTAGCTGCCGCATGGAGGCGCAGGTGACGCTCGATTCCTTTTCGCAAAAAATCCTTCGCCTGTTGCAGCTCGACGCGCGCCGTTCCGTACAGGAAATCTCCGACCAGGTCGGCCTGTCGAGCACGCCATGCTGGCGCCGCATCAAGGACATGGAACAGTCCGGCGTGATCCAGCGCTACACCGCGCTGCTCGATCGCGAGAAGCTCGGCCTGCACGTGTGCGCGCTCGCGCACGTGCACCTGACCCGCCACAACGAAGGCGGCGTCGAGCAGTTCGAGCGCGAAATCGCGACCTGCCCGGAAGTCACCGAGTGTTACAGCACGACGGGCGAAGCCGATTACATCCTCAAGATCGTCGCGCCCGACATCAAGGCCTACGACGTCTTCCTGCACGAACGGATCTTCAAGATTCCGGCCGTGTCGCAGGTGCGCACGAGCGTCGTGCTGCGCGAAATCAAGTTCGACACGCAGTTGCCGCTGTAACGCGCGGCCCGCGGCCGCCTGCGCCGCTCACGGCTGCGCGGGCAGCCCGCGCGTGAATCCGATCCGGCGCGCGCCGAACTGGCGCTTGAGCGTGTCGACATCGAGCCGGCCGGCCAGCGCCGCGTCGGTGTCGCCCGCGCCGGCGTCCAGCGTCACGTCGATTTCGAGCCCCGTACTCAGGTAGTGCAGGTTGATCGCGGCCGGATGCAGCCCGCGTTGCGCGAGCGCGGCCTCGAGCCGCGTCGCGATCTCGGCGCGCGGCGGCAGCGCGAGCGCCGGACGGCGTGCCACGTCGTTCTCGGGATCGACGTGGATCAGCGCGTCGAGCACGCGCGGGTCGCGCAGCACGCGCGCACGCGCGGTTTCCGCGATGTAGTGCCCTTCGGATACGGAGATCATCGGATCGACGAGGATGTGCGCGTCGACGAGCGCCGCATCGCCCATCTTGCGCGTGCGCAGCTCGTGCACGTCGCGCACGCCCGGCGTGGCCACGAGCAGCGCGCGGATCTCGGCCGACGCGGAGGTGTCGAGCGCGCGATCCGACAGGTCCTGCAACGCGTCATAGCCGAACGTCCAGCCCATGCGCGCGACCATGAAGCCGACGATCGCGGCGGCGATCGGGTCGAGCAGCCGCACGCCGGCGAGGCTGCCGACGATGCCGATCGCGACGACGAGCGACGATGCGGCGTCCGAGCGCGCATGCCACGCGTTCGCGACGAGCATCGCCGAGCGCACGCGCCGCGCCTCGCGCAGCATGTAGCGGAACAGCGCCTCTTTCGACACGAGCACGGTCAGCGCGACGATCAGTGCGGAGAAATGGACGGCCGGGATGTTCTCGAGGTTCACGAGACGGTTGCCCGCGCGCCAAAGCATGCCGATACCGACCGCGATCAGGATCGCGCCGAGGAACAGCGATGCGACCGTCTCGTAGCGGCTGTGCCCGTAATTGTGATCGGCATCCGGCGATGCACCACTATGGCGATTCGCAACCAGGACGACAAAATCCGAGATCAAATCGGAAATCGAATGGACGCCATCGGCAATCAATGCCTGCGAATGCGCAACCACACCCACGGCGATCTGAAACGTCGCAAGCACCACATTCAGCACGATACTGACGAGGGTGCTCTTGCGTGCTACCGTGTGCTTATCCGCGCTTTGCGCGTCGCCAGAAAACGTGGACATGAAATACGAGATATCGGTTGGGATATGGAATTCTATCAAACGGCGCCCGCGCGGCATTCGAGTAACACGAAATTTTCTATTTAAATCAACTGCTTATGCGAACGGGTCGCATTTTCATTCACGCACGCTTTCTGACATTTTCATGACAACGCTCAATTCACTCCGATGCCACAATGCAAAAAGCCGCGCTCCTCGACGGACACGCGGCTCTTTTTGAGGCGACGACTTAAACAGATGTTTAAATCGTGAACTGTTCGCGGTTCTTGCCGGCGATCCAGCGCGGCGGCTTGCCGCGGCCCGACCACGTCGCGCCCGTTTCCGGATCGCGGTACTTGGCGGCCACGCCTGCGCGCGGGCGACCAACCTTGCCTGCCTTCGCGCGGTTGAGGCCGAGTTCGGCGAGCGAAAAGCCGTAGTCGGCAATTTTCTGCTTCACGTCATTCAGCACTTCGGCGTATTCGCGCGACTTCGCTTCTTCGATTTGCTTCTCCAGCTTTTCCCGCTGGGCCAGCAGGTCCTTGTAAGAAGACATAGTTTCCCTTTCTATATGATCAATGGCGCCGGTCTCAGCCAGCTCACCATTCATGGAATATTTGTGCCTCGGATTTTCGAAGGCAGAGATTAGCACAAAAAAGATTTGATAGAAGCGGGATTCATGGAAATCCCGAGACCAATTGTAAATCACGCATGTCATTTTGACCGGCAACGGCCTTTTCTCAAATTTTCATGCGCTTGCATAGAGATTAGGACATTACCGATTCCGGTAATAGGGCTATCAACATACGCAATTACCCTGCATTCTGGAAAATCAAACCTTTCATCCCGCGACAGGTTTGTGTAAATCGTATGGCGTGGTTCGCCATACAGACAAATCGGCATGCGCGGCGTCACGTCACATCCGCCGCGCATGCGAGCAACCGCTCGCGCAGCGCGCCGGCGTCGTCGGGCAGCGGATCGAAAGGCGTGCGGACGCGGCGGCCGTCGCAGCGCCAGTCGGCGCCGTGGCGGTCGACGCCGAGCAGGTCGAGCCCGTCGCGGCGCGCGCTGCTCGAGTCGTACGCGTCCCACAACGCCCGCTCGTCGTCGAACCCGAGCGGCGGCAGCGCGTCGAGGCCCGCGCCGTCCACCCAGCCCATCCGGCCGAACCCGCCGATATAGCGCAGCCGCTCGATGTCGAGCGCCCAGAACGCGAAATCGCCGAGCGCGAGATAGCGCGCGGCGTCGGGCTCGTAGCGCGTGTAGCGCGCGGCGACATGCGGATCGTCGCCGCGCGGGACGAAGCGGCCGAGCAGCGTCGCGCGCTCGGCGGTCAGCACGTCGCCGCCCGGCGCGTCGACGACGAGAAAGCCCGCGCGCGGGTCGGCGGCGAGGTTGCGCGTGTGCTCGGCGAGGCCGCTCACGAGGATCACGGGCCGATGATTCGGATCGGGTGCAAACGGCACGACCGTCGGATACGGAAAACCTTGCGGGTCGCGCGCGTGGGTCGCGAGCGTGCCGAGCGCGCAGCGGTGCAGCAGGTGCAGGGCAAGGGCTGGATCGATGTTCACGGTGACTCCTGCGGTCGGAAGGACTGGGCGGCAAGGATGACGAAGGCGCGCAGCATGGGCAAGCTTCGCCGCACGCCGCCTGCGCATCGATGTTACCCGCGGCGGCGGCGGGCCGGGCATCGGCCGGATGGCTGATGCGGGGCACGCAGGTGGCGCAGGTGCCGCAGGTCGCGCAGCCGGAGACCGAGATCAGCCGAATGGCCAGCACGCCGGCAAAACCGTAAGCGATTCGATAGAATCGGACGAATCCGATGGGCGCGACGCGCCCGCATCTCGTCAATTCAAGCGAGTTCCATGTCCGAGTCCTCCTCCCGATCGTCGTCCGACTTCGCCGCGCCGCCCGACGCGCATCGCACGCTGGCCTTGCCGGTCCGCCAGCGCGCCCGCACGGCCACGATGGCGCTGTTCTTCGTCGCCGGCATGATGTACGCGTCGTGGGGCGTGCATGTGCCGACCGTGCGCGACAAGTTCGCGCTGAGCCCCGGCCTGCTGTCGATCGCGCTGTTCGCGGTCGCGGGCGGCTCGATCGCCGCGATGCTGACGATCGCGCGCTGGATCGCGCGGGTCGGCTCGCGCACCGCGTGCCTCGTCGGCGGCCTCGTGATGTCCGCGTGCGCGGCGCTGATCCTCGTCGTGCCCGACTACTGGATGCTGCTCGTCGTGCTCGCGCTGTTCGGCTTCTCGATGGCGACGCTCGACGTCGCGATGAACGCCGAGGCGAGCGCGGTCGAGATCGCGCTCGGCAAGCCGATCATGTCGTCGCTGCACGGTATGTTCAGCATCGGCGGGATGTCGGGGGCGGCAGCCGGCGGCGCGCTGCTGTCGGCCGGCATGGCGCCGGCCGTGCATCTCGCGCTCGCGGCAGCCATCAACGCGGCGGTGCTGCTGGCCGCGATCCCGGCCGTCCTCCCGCACGTCCCGCATCACGAGCACGCGCACGGCGGCGGCAACCGCTGGCGCTCGGCCGCGCTGTGGATGCTCGGCGGCATCGCGTTGCTTGCGCTGATCGCCGAAGGCGCGATGTACGACTGGGCGACGGTCTACATGCGCGACGTCGTCGCGGCGAGCCCCGCGCTCGCGAGCGCCGCCTACGCGGCGTTCTCCGGCGGAATGGCGATCGCGCGTTTCGCGGGCGACGCGGTGCGCGCGCGGTTCGGCGCGCCGCAGCTCGTATTCGCGAGCGCGTCGCTCGCGTGCGCCGGGATGATCGGCGCGCTGCTGCTGCCGAACCCGATCGCCGTGCTGACGGGTTTCACGCTGATGGGCCTCGGCCTCGCGAACATGATGCCCGTGCTGTTCGCCGCCGCCGCGCGCGTGAAAGGCATCCACGCGGCCGAAGGTCTCGCGCACGTGGCCGGGCTCGCGTACTTCGGACTGCTGTTCGGTCCGGTCGTGATCGGCGCGGTCGCGCAAACCGCGAACCTGACGGTCGGCCTGGCGGTCGTCGCGCTGTGCGCGGCGCTCGTTGCGGTGATCGCGCCGAAGGTGCTCGCGCATCTGAAGATCTGAGCGCACGGGGCACGGGCGCGGAGCACACCACCCGCCGCGAGCCCGCCAAAAAGAAAGCGCGCCCGCGTTGCCGCGGGCGCGCCTTCACCCCTTCTGTCGACCGCTTGTCAGCTTACATCTTCACTTCGTCGAGCAGCGTCTTCTTGCCGCTCTTGTAGTTGTACAGCGAGATCACGCCGTGCCGCAGGTCGCCCTTCGAATCGAAGGTCGTCGTGCCGATCACGCCCGTGTAGTTCGTCGCCGGCATGGCCGCGAGGATCTTCGCCGGGTCCGTCGAGTTCGCGCGCTTCATCGCGTCGGCGATGATGTACACGGCGTCATACGTGAACGGCGCGTAGATCTGGATCGGCTGGCCGAAACGCTTCTCGTACTTCGCCTTGAACGCGCCGCCGCCCGGCATCTTCTCGAGCGATGCACCGGCTTCCGAGCACACGACGTTGTCGGTCGCGTCGCCGGCCAGGTCGGCCAGCTTCTCCGTACACACGCCGTCGCCCGCGAAGATCTTCGCGCGCAGGCCGAGCTGCTTCGCCTGTTTCGCGAACGGGCCGCCGGTGGCATCCATGCCGCCGTACATGATCGCGTCCGGATTCTCGCCCTTGATCTTGGTCAGAATCGCGCGGAAGTCGACCGCCTTGTCGTTGGTCGCATCGTGCGACATCACCTTCAGGCCGAGCGCCTTCGCCTTCTTCTCGAACTCGTTCGCGAGACCCTGGCCGTATGCGGTCGAATCGTCGACGACCGCGACGCTCTTGATGCCCTTCGAGTGCGCGTAGTTCGCGAGTGCCGGGCCCTGCTGCGCATCGGTCGCCACCACGCGGTACGTGGTCTTGAAGCCTTGCTGCGTGTAAGCCGGGTTGGTCGCCGACGGCGAGATCTGCACGATGCCCGCATCGCTGTAGATCTTCGAGGCCGGGATCGACGTGCCCGAGTTCAGGTGGCCGACCACCGCGACGACCTTGTCGTCGACGAGCTTCTGCGCAACCTGCGTGGCCTGGCGCGGGTCGGCCGCGTCATCCTGCGCATCGAGTTGCAGCGTGATTTTCTGGCCGCCGACCGTGAGACCCTTGGCGTTGATCTCCTCGACTGCGAGACGTGCACCGTTTTCGTTGTCCTTCCCCAGGTGTGCAATGCCGCCCGTCAAGGGCGCGACGTGGCCGATCTTGACGACTTGATCGGCGGCCGCGTTGCTTGCAGCTGCAACGCACAGCATCGCCGCGGCGGTGATCGGCAGCAGCTTTTGCATCTTGATATTCATGTAAGTCTCCAGTTTCGGTCCCAATAAAACGCCATCGCCCGGTGCCCCGCTGCCATCCCTGTGTTTGCATCACTGGACGATTCGCCGGTTGCATCGTTCATGCACTTGGCATCAAGCACGTGAAGACAGTCGCTTTTAGCGGCTCCCCGTCCGTACTTGCGCGCAAGTGTAGGTGATCAAATTAATTTGTGGGACTTTTTTGGGGTAGTGGTAACACTACCGATACGGCGCTTTGGAATGACTGCTCGAATATCGCCGCAAGCCCCGCCCGATAAGGGTTTCCGCTAATTACGGACGGCCGGATGGGAGGTCGATTTAAAGCATTCCCGTGTCATTTCGATTCGGTATTTTGTGCACGGGATCATTGAATGAAACGCGCGTGACAGCACGCGCGTTTCTTCACGTGGCAGACGCGCCGACACGAAGCGGTCACACGGGCGGCGACGCCGCGTTCATGCGACGATTGCGCGCCATTCGGCGTCGAGCGCGTCGACGAGTTGCGACGTCGTCAGCGCGGCATCGCGCCGCCGCGCGAGCGGCGCGCCCTGCCCGGCCCACAGCGACAGGTAGTCGCCATCGTTCGCGCGCGCGGCGGCCTGGCGCAGCGGCTGCGTCAGCGCGTTCTGCACCGGATACGGAGCGGCATCGGCCACGCGTTCGCCGAGCCGCGCCATCAGCGTGTTGCGCAAGCCGCGCGCATGACGCCCGGTGATCGCGCGCGTGACCTGCGTCGACGTATCGGCGCTCGCGAGCAGCCGCGCCTTCCAGTCCGCTGCGATCGCGCTTTCGGCGCACGTCAGGAACGCGGTGCCGAGTTGCGCGGCCTGCGCGCCGAGCGCGAGCGCGGCGGCGATCCCGCGGCCGTCCATGATGCCGCCCGCGGCGAGCACGGGCAGGCCGGTCGCGTCGACGAGCTGCGGCACCAGCGCGAGCGTGCCGATCAGCGCATCGTCGGCCAAGCCGATGAAGGTGCCGCGATGGCCGCCGGCTTCGGCGCCCTGCGCGGACAGCGCGTCGGCGCCGGCCGCCTGCCATGCGAGCCCTTCGGCGACGTGCGTCGCGGTGCCGATCACGTAGGTGCCGGCCGCCTTCAGGCGCGCGACGTCGGCCGCGTCGAGCACGCCGAACGTGAAGCTCGCGACCGGCACCCGCAGCGCGACGAGCGCATCGAGTTGCGCGCGGAAGTCGGGGGCGTAGCGCGCGGGCGCGGTGCCGGGCGGCAGCCCGAGCGCCGCGTTCAGCGGATCGATCGCGGCGAGCGCGCGGGCGACGCTCGCCGCATCGGGCGCGACCTCGGACAACACGAACAGGTTCACGGCGAACGGCCGCGCGGTCGCCGCGCGAATCGCGTCGACTTCGGTCGCGAGGCGCGCCGGCTCGAACGCGCCGGCGCCGAGGCTGCCGAGCGCGCCAGCATTGGACGCGACCGCGACCATCGCGGCCGTGGTGGCGCCGACCATCGGCGCCTGCACGAGCGGCAGGCGCAGGCCGAAGCGTTCGGCAAACGGGGTGGAAAATGCACGGGCGGACATGGCGAATCCTTCGATGACGATGCGCGAAAGCGCTTTGTAAAAGCCGACACATCGACTCTAGCGAAGCCCCGCAGCGCCGAAAAATGAATAATCGAGATCGAAACGATCGCTGCACGAGAAGCGGGTTCGGGGGCGCGGCCGCGACCAGCGCTAACACCCGGCACGCACGCGCCTGCACCCGCTGCAGCGCCACAGGATTGGTGGCACACTAGGCCGCCCCTTTTTTCCATCCGCGGCGCGCCTGTCGCGCGCCCGTTCGCCAGGAGTTCAAACGTGACTGCCCAATGGATCGACATCCCGACCGGTAACGACAGCTTCGGCGGCTATCTCGCGCTGCCCAAGCGCGGCAAGGGCCCCGCCGTCATCATCATCCAGGAGATCTTCGGCGTGAACGCGCACATCCGCGCGGTCGCCGACCAGTACGCGGCCGACGGCTTCGTCGCGCTCGCGCCGGACGTGTTCTGGCGCACGCAGCCGCGCGTCGAGCTGACCTACGAAGGCGCCGATCGCGACAAAGGCATCGAGCTGATGAAGAAGACCGACGTCGGCCTCGCGGTCGCGGACATCGGCGCGGCCGCCGATGCATTGCGCGCCCGCCCCGAGGTCGCCGGCAAGCTCGCCGCGATCGGCTACTGCTTCGGTGGCCAGATCGCGTACCGCGCGGCCGCGACGGGCAAGGTCGATGCGGCGGTCGCCTATTACGGCGGCGGCATCCAGAACGCGCTCGACCTCGCCGGCAAGGTCACGCAGCCGATCCTGTTCCACTACGCGGAGAACGACCACGGGATCCCGCTCGACGCCGTCGAACAGGTGAAGGGGGCGTTCGCGGGCCGCCACAACGCATCGTTCCACGTGTACCCGGGCGCCGAGCACGGCTTCAACTGCACGGACCGCGCGTCCTACAACCAGCGCGCGTCGGCCCTCGCGCACGGCCGCACGCTCACGTTCCTCGCCGAGCACCTGTAAGGCGGCCGGTAACGGGCCCGGCACGCCGGGCCCGCGTTATCCTCCTTTCATCGCCACAGGTCGCAACGGGGGTGACTGCGATGCACTCGGACTACTTGGCGCATGACGCGATCGGCCTCGCCGCACTCGTGCGCGAACGCAAGGCGAGCCCGCGCGAGCTGCTCGACGCCGCGATCGGCCAGGCCGAAGCGGTGAACGGCGCGGTCAACGCGATCGTGCTGCAGGACTACGACGCCGCGCGCAAGCGGACGGAGTCGGCCGTCGACGCCGGCACCGACGCGCCGTTCGCGGGCGTCCCGTATCTCGTCAAGGATCTCGGCGCGGCGGTCGCCGGGCTGCCGCTGTCGATGGGCAGCCGGCACTACCGCTACTTCGTGCCCGCCGACGATTCGCCTTTGATCGCGCGCAGCCGCGCGGCGGGGCTCAACATATTCGGCAAGACCAACACGTCGGAAATCGGCCAGATGCCGTACACCGAACCGGAGCTGTTCGGCCCGTGCCGCAATCCGTGGAATCTCGATCACACGCCCGGCGGCTCGAGCGGCGGCGCGGCGGCCGCCGTCGCGGCCGGCATCGTGCCGCTCGCGCATGCGTCCGACGGCGGCGGCTCGATCCGGATCCCCGCGTCGTGCTGCGGGCTGTTCGGCCTGAAGCCGAGCCGCAACCCGGTGCTGGTCGACCTGCCGTCGAACGGCGAGCTGGTGGTCCAGCACGCGGTGTCGCGCAGCGTGCGCGACAGCGCGCTGCTGCTCGACGTGACGACCGGCCAGACGCTGCCGCCCGGCGCGGCCGGCACCTTTCTCGGCACGCTCGACACGCCGCCCGGTCCGCTGCGGATCGGCCTCGTCACCGACCCGATGCTCGCCCCGGCGCTCGACGACGACACTCGCGCGGCGCTCGACGACGCGGCCGCGCTCGCCGAATCGCTCGGCCATCACGTCGAACCGGCGACGCTGCACATCGACTATGCGCGCGCGGCCGAGACCTTTCTCACGCTGTGGGCGACGATCGCCGAGGAAATGGTGCTCGGCGCGCGCACGATCACCGGCCGCACGCCGAAGCGCGCCGAATTCGAACCGGCGACGTGGGCGATGGCCGTGATCGGCCGGCGCGTCGCGCGCGCGCGGCTGCAGGACGTGCTCGAATGGCAGCGCCAGCTCACCGTGCAGGTCGCGGGCCTCGTGTCGCGCTACGACGTGGTCCTGTGCGCGACGCTCGCGGGGCCGCCGGTGAGGATCGGCGCGTTGCAGCCGACGCCGTTCGAAGCCGCGCAGATGAAGCTGCTCGGCGCGCTGCCGGTGAAGCCGCTGCTGCGGGAAATGCTGGCGAAGACGTCGGAGAAGGCGTTCGCGTGGGCCGGCTGCACCGAGCTGTTCAACCTGACGGGCCAGCCGGCGATGTCGGTGCCGCTCTACTGGAATGCGCGCGGGTTGCCGATCGGCGTGCAGTTCGTCGCGCGCCACACCGACGATGCGTTGCTGCTGAAGCTCGCACGCCAGCTCGAACAGGCGCGTCCGTGGTTCGACCGGCGCCCGCCGTTGATGCAGGCGCAGCGCTGACGCCAGCACCATCGCCACCGCCATCGGCCGACGACGAAAAAAAACCCGCCGGTTTTGGCCGGCGGGGCTTTCTCGCATGCAACCGCGCGATGGCGCTTACATCGCGAGCCGTTCGCAGATGGTCCGCGTCGCGGACGCCGTGTTCAGCGTATAGAAGTGCAGCCCAGGCACGCCCGCGTCGACCAAGCGCTGGCACAGGCTCGTGACGACGTCCGCGCCGAACGCGCGGATCGCGTCGCGATCGTCGCCGAAGCTCTCGAGCCGGCGCGCGACCCAGCGCGGCACTTCCGCGCCGCACATTTCCGAGAAGCGCATCAGTTGCGTGAAGTTCGTGATCGGCATGATGCCCGGCACGATCGGCACGTCCACACCCAGCTTGCGCGCATCGTCGACGAAGCGGAAATACGCGTCGGCGTTGAAGAAGTACTGCGTGATCGCGGAATTCGCGCCGGCCTTCACCTTGCGCGCGAAATTCTCGAGATCGGCTTTCGGCGAACGCGCTTGCGGGTGGTACTCCGGATAGCCGGCGACTTCGATGTGGAACCAGTCGCCATGCTCGGCGCGGATGAAGCTGACGAGCTCCGACGCATAGCGCAGCTCGCCGACCGCGCCCATCCCCGAGGGCAGGTCGCCGCGCAGCGCGACGATGTGGCGGATGCCGTGCGAGCGGTACTGGTCGAGGATCGCGCGCAGGTCGGCGCGCGACGAGCCGATGCACGACAGGTGCGGCGCGGCTTCGAGGCCGTCCTTCTGCATGTCGAGCACGGTATCGAGCGTGCCCTGCTGCGTCGAGCCGCCGGCGCCGAACGTCACGGAGACGAATTTCGGCTTCAGCGGCAGCAGCTGCGCACGCGTGGCGCGCAGCTTCTCGACGCCTTCCGCCGTCTTCGGCGGGAAGAATTCAAACGAGAGTTCGATCGGTTTCATGATTCGCAAGAGTGGGCCCGGCCGTCAGCCGATGTCGCGCTGCCCGAAGATCAGCGCGGACAGCAGCCACGACACGATGCTGTACAGGATCGAACCGAAGAACGCGGACCAGAACCCCGACACCTCGAACCCCTTGAGCAGCGACGACGCGAACCAGAAGCACAGCGCGTTCACGACGAGGATGAACACCCCGAGCGTGACGATCGTGACGGGCAGCGTCAGCAGGATCAGCACCGGACGGATCACCGTGTTGATCAGGCCGAGCACGACCGCGATGATCAGCGCGGTGCCGAAGCTCTTGATGTGGATCGACGGCACGAGGTACGTGATGATCAGCAGCGCGAGGGCGTTGATGACCCAGGTGAGGATGACGCTCATGGAGGGCTCCGGTTCGGTTGTCGATCTGTACGGTCAGTGGCCGCCGCCGGCCGCCCCGCGTGCCCGCGGGCACGGCGCGACGGCCGGCGATCCGGCACCATGCCGCGATGCCGCGCACGCCCGAAGCGGGGCGCGCGCGGCACGGCGGCGGCGCATCAGTAGCGGTAGTGGTTCGGCTTGAACGGGCCGTCCTTCTGCACGCCGATGTACGAAGCCTGCTCGTCCGTCAGCACGGACAGGTTCGCGCCGATGCGCGCGAGGTGCAGGCGCGCGACCTTTTCATCGAGATGCTTCGGCAGCACGTACACCTTGTTCTCGTACTCGGCGCCGCGCACGAACAGCTCGATCTGCGCGAGCGTCTGGTTCGCGAACGAGTTCGACATCACGAACGACGGGTGGCCGGTCGCGCAGCCAAGGTTCACGAGGCGGCCTTCGGCCAGCAGGATCACGCGCTTGCCGTCCGGGAAGATGATGTGGTCGACCTGCGGCTTGATGTTTTCCCACTGGTACTGGCGGGTCGACGCGACGTCGATTTCCGAGTCGAAGTGACCGATGTTGCAAACGATCGCATTGTGGCGCATCGCCTTCATGTGATCGTGGTTGATCACGTGGTAGTTGCCGGTCGCCGTCACGAAGATGTCGGCCTTGTCGGCCGCGTATTCCATCGTCACGACGCGGTAGCCTTCCATCGCCGCCTGCAGCGCGCAGATCGGATCGATTTCGGTGATCCACACGGTCGCGCCGAGGCCGCGCAGCGACTGCGCGCAGCCCTTGCCCACGTCGCCGTAGCCCGCGACGACCGCGACCTTGCCCGCGATCATCACGTCCGTCGCGCGCTTGATGCCGTCGACGAGCGATTCACGGCAGCCGTACAGGTTGTCGAACTTCGACTTCGTGACCGAGTCGTTCACGTTGAACGCCGGGAACGGCAGGCGGCCGTCCTTTTCCATCTGGTACAGGCGGTGCACGCCGGTCGTGGTTTCTTCGGTCACGCCCTTGATGTGCGCGAGGCGCGTCGAGTACCAGGTCGGGTCGGCGTCGAGGTGCTTCGCGATCGACTTGTACAGCGCGACTTCTTCCTCGTTGGTCGGCTTCGCGATCACCGAACGGTCCTTCTCGGCCTTCGCGCCGAGGATCAGCAGCAGCGTTGCGTCGCCGCCGTCGTCCAGGATCATGTTCGCGAATTCGCCGTTCGGCCATTCGAAGATGCGGTGCGAGAACTCCCAGTACTCGTCGAGCGACTCGCCCTTGAACGCGAACACCGGCGTGCCGGCTTCGACGATCGCGGCAGCGGCGTGATCCTGGGTCGAGAAAATGTTGCACGATGCCCAGCGGACATCGGCGCCGAGCGCCTTCAGCGTCTCGATCAGCACGCCGGTCTGGATCGTCATGTGCAGCGAGCCCGCGATGCGCGCGCCCTTCAGCGGCTGCTGCGCCTTGTATTCGTCGCGGATCTGCACGAGGCCGGGCATTTCGGTCTCGGCGATGTTCAGTTCCTTGCGGCCCCAGCCGGCAAGCGCCATGTCGGCGACGACGTAATCCTTGGAAGCTTGCGAATCGATAATGGCGTTCATCACGCCCTCCTTTCTAAAAAAGTTCTAGAAATTGGTGACGTGAGCGCCGTTCAGGAAGCGGGGCCGGCGCGAATCTCGCCGCACGGCTGCTTGGTGAAGCTTTCCGAGCCTGGCGGACGCAGAAGGTCCGTCGCAACGCTCCTCGGAAAACGGGAGGGATTGTAGCAAATCGCGACGAAAATTTCTTGTGTCGGACCGTTGAATGCCCTATGCGGCGACGCGCGGGCCAAAGCGCGCCCTTTTATTGAGACTGAGACGCGCGCGGGCGGATTGCGCGGCAATCGAGCGCACCGCCTTCGATGGAGGACCTGCCGGGGCGAATGACGAGCCGCCCCCCTGCCGTCCGGACGTTCAATTCTCCGCGCCGACCCACGCCTGTTCGCGCAACCGCGCGCGCAGGCGCGCGACGGCCTGGCTGTGCAGCTGGCACACGCGCGACTCGCTCACTTCGAGCACCGCGCCGATCTCGCGCAGGTTCAGCCCGCGCTCGTAGTACAGCGACATCAGCAGCTTCTCGCGCTCGGGCAGCCGGTCGATCGCGTCGACGAGCGCCTCGCGCAGGTGGTCGTCGAGCAGCGCCGACAACGGATCGGCGTGATCGACGCGATAGCGGTCGAGGAACGGCTCGTCGTCGGCCGCGCGATCGAAATCCTCGTAGTAGATGAGCTGGCTGCCGTGCAGGTCCTGCAGCATCCCCTGGTATTCGTCGAGCGGCATCTTCAGGTGCTCCGCGATCTCGGTCTCGCTCGCCGAGCGGCCGAGCTGCTGCTCGACCTGGTGCACCGCGTACTCGACCTCGCGCGACGTCTTGCGCAGGCTGCGCGGCAGCCAGTCGTTGCTGCGCAGCTCGTCGAGCATCGCGCCGCGGATGCGCTGCGTCGCGTAGGTCTCGAACTGCGCGCCCTGGTCTTCCTTGTAGCGGCCGGCCGCATCCATCAGCCCGATCATGCCGGCCTGGATCAGGTCGTCGAGGTCGACGCTCGCCGGCATCTTCGCGACGAGCTGCAGCCCCAGGCGCCGCACGAGCGGCGCGTATTGCGCGAGCACGTCGGCCTGGGTCATCTTGCCTTGAGCGTTGTACATCATGGCTCTCTCCTTCCTCACGCGGCGTGGGCCGCTCCCGCCTCGTACGACGGCTTGCCGCCCGCATGCACGGCACGCCCCGCACCCGAGCTCGGGCGCATCGGCCAGTACAGCAAATCGGCGGCAATCTGCCGGTAATCGCGCGCGGCCGCCGACGACGGGAACGCGTCGACCACCGTATGCATCAGGTCGCGCGCATGCTCGGCGAGCGGATCGGCGCTCACGCAGCCGGCGTCGGCGATCGACACCGTCAGGTAGCGGCTCGCGACGCCCGCGAGGTTGTCGAAGGCGGTCCTGGCGTCGGCGTGGCTGCCGACGTGATTGGTCAGCACGCGGAACTGCGCGACCGCGTGCGCGAAATGCAGCCGCTTCATGCACGCGTACGCCTCGGTGATCGCCTGCGCGGCCACCCGCGTGACGATCAGCACGTCATGCGCCTCGCGCGCGAGCGCGGAGAACGCGCCGTCCGCGCCGAGCTGCGCGTCGACCAGCACGATGTCGGCCTGGCCATCGATGAAGTCGCTCAACTGCGTATCGCTGTAGCCGTCGCGAGCGAACCCCGCGGCCGCGCACAGGCCGAACCCGGCGGCGACGCGCGTGCGCTCGCCGTCGCGCAGCCATGCGCCCGCCAGCGTCGCCGAGGCCGAATGCACGTCGGCGCGCTCGTCGACGACGAGCACGTCCTTGCCGAGCGCGGCCAGCGCCGCCGCGACGTTCACGACGGTGGTGGTGCAGCCGACGCCCGCCGGCCCGCCCGTCACCGCGACGATGCGCGACGCGCGCCCGGCCAGCAGGCGCCGCAGCCCTTCTGCCTGGTCGATGATCCGTTTATCCAAATCGCACCTCGTGCAGATCGGCGGTGGAACGGGCGGTCAGTGCGGAAAGCAGCGTCGGCATGTCCTCGTCCTCGGGCACGAAGGGCGAACCGTCGCGCGGCACACAGAACGCGCTCTTCAGCAGGAATTTGGTCGACGCGACGTACAGGTTCTCCGGCACCTTCTGGCCGGTCGACACGTAGTGAATGGGCAGCTTGTAGCGGATCACCGTGTCGAGCACGCCGCCGAGGTGGGTCGCCTCGTCGAGCTTCGTCAGGATGCAGCCGGCGAGGTCGGGATACTCGGCCGCGCTGCGGTAGGCCTGGACGACCTCGTTGAGCGTGTCGCCGTGGCTCGTCGCGTTGAGCAGCAGCAGGCGCTGCACCGGCGCGTTCGCGCCGTGCAGCATCGCGATCTGGTCGGACAGCGCGCGATCGCGCTGGCTCATGCCGATCGTGTCGATCAGCACGATGTGCTTGTTGCGCAGCTCGGACAGCGCGAGCTCGAGGTCGCCGGCATCCTTCACCGCGTGCACGGGCACGCCGAGGATCTTGCCGAAGATGCGCAGCTGCTCGTGGCCACCGATCCGGTAGCTGTCGGTGGTCAGCAGCGCGACCTTGCTCGCGCCGAAGCGCATCACGCAGCGCGCCGCCAGCTTCGCGGTGGTGGTCGTCTTGCCGACGCCGGTCGGCCCCATCAGCGCGAACACGCCGCCGCGCTCCATCAGCGCATCTTCGTTCTCGAGCACCGGCAGGTTCGCCGCGAGCACCGACTGCGCCCATTCGGCGGCTTGCTCGAAGGTCTGCGCGCCGTCGCCGGACGGCAGGTTGTCGACCATCATGCGCACCAGCTGCGCGGAGAAGCCGGCCGAGAACAGGTGCCTGGTCAGCGCGCCGTGCACCGGGCTGCGGCGCTGGCGGTCGTGCCACATCAGGCTGTCGAACTGCTCTTCCATCATCCCGCGCATCGCGCCAAGCTCGTGCATCACCGTGTCGTTGACGATGCTCTCGATGCGCGCCTTCACCGCGTCGGCCACCGCGGCGGCCGCTTCGGCCGACAGGCGCGTGCGTTCGGCCGGCTTCGCGGCGTTCGTTTGATTCGTTTCGCTTGCGTGGACGGCGGCGGCCGCGGACGGGATCCGGCGTTCGGCGTTGCGCACGATGTCGCGCGCCCAGCCGGCCGGCGTCGCGGCTGCCGCGTCCTGCTGCATGCGGGCCGGTGCCTGCGGCACGGCCGATGCTGCCTGCGCGCGGGCGATCAGCGCTTCGCGCTGCTGCGTCAGGCGCTTCGCGTGCTCGACGAGCCACGGTGCGGGTTCGGACGATGCGGCCGGCGCGCCGACAGCGGGCGCGGGCGCAGCCGGCGACGGCGCTGCCGCGTCCGTTGCGTGTGCGTCAGCATCGAAGGCGGCCGGTTCCGCGGCCGGTTGCGTCGCTTCGGCGCTTGCGCCGAACACCGACGAGAACACGTCCGGGAGCCCGCCGTCGCCGGCTGCATACGGATTCATGGCCGGGCGCGCGAGCGCGGCGCCCGGCCGCGACACGATGCCGGGCACGGCCGCGGCCGGCACGGATTCCGGTGTGCGCGACGCGACGGTGCGCGGGCGGGCGGCCGCCGGCGGCGTGACCGCGGCGAGGTCCGAGTCGGCGAGTGCGACGATTTCGACGCTGCCGTCATCGAGCGTGCGGTTCGACAGCACGACGGCGTCGGCGCCCAGGGCCTCTCGCACGAGGCGAAGCGCGTCGCGGCTGGTCGCGCCAGTGAATTTGCGAATGTTCAAGCGGAACCCCCGATGACGTTAACGACTTTGATCGTGCGTGTGTCCGGCACTTCGGCATACGACAGCACTTTCAGTTGCGGCAGGCTGCGGCGCAGGAAACGCGCGAGCATCGCGCGCAGCGCGTGCTGCACCAGCAGCACGGGCGGCAGCCCGAGATTCTGTTGACGCAGCATCGCCTGTTGCGTGCCCGTCAGAAGGTTGTGCGCGAGGCCGGGCTCGAGGCCCGGGTTCGCGCCGGTGGCGAGCGCCTGCGACAGCACGCGCTCGAGATTCGAATCGAGGCCCATCACCTGCATCTCGCCCGCGCCCGGATACCACTGCTGCGTGATCGCGCGGCCGAGCGACAGCCGCACCGCGGCGGTGATCTCGTACGCGTCGCCGCGGCCGGCGTGTTCGGACACGGCCTCGAGGATCGTGCGCATGTCGCGGATCGGCACGCCTTCCTCGAGCAGGTTCTGCAGCACTTTCTGCAGGGTCGTGAGCGAGATCGTCTTCGGCACGAGGTCCTCGACGAGCGACGGCGCATCCTTGCCGGTGCGCTCGACCAGCGCCTGCACTTCCTGGCGGCCGAGCAGTTCGGCCGCGTGCTGGACGACCAGATGGTTGAGGTGCGTCGCGACGACCGTGCTCGCGTCGACCACCGTGTAGCCGTACACCTGCGCCTGCTCGCGCATCGCGACGTCGATCCACACGGCCGGCAGCCCGAACGCCGGGTCCTGCGTCGCGGCGCCCGGCAGCGCGGCAGTCACCTGGCCCGGGTTGATCGCGAGCCACTGGCCGGGGAACACTTCGCCCGCGCCGATCTCCACGCCCTTCAGCGCGATCCGGTACGCGTTCGGCCGCAGCTCGAGGTTGTCGCGGATATGGATCACCGGCGGCAGGAAGCCGATTTCCTGCGCGAATTTCTTGCGGATGCTCTTGATGCGCTTGAGCAGTTCGCCGTCGCTGTTCTTGTCGACGAGCGGAATCAGCCGGTAGCCGACTTCGAGGCCGAGCGGGTCGATCAGCTGCACGTCGTCCCAGGTCGCCTCGTGGCTGTCGCCCGGCAACGCGGCGGGCGGCGCGACCTCGGTCACGTCGCCGGCGGCAAGGCGGGCCGCCGCGCGGCGGCTCTGCGTGCGGGCCAGCCAGATCGCGCCGGCGCCGAGCGCGAGGAACGCGAAGTGCGGCATGCCCGGGATGAGCCCCATCAGCACGATGATCGCGCCGGTGATGTTCAGCACGCGCGGGTTCGTGAACAGCTGGCCGGTGATCTGCGTGCCGATGTCCTCGTCGGTCGCCACGCGCGACACGATCACGCCGGCCGCCGTCGAGATCACGAGCGACGGGATCTGCGCGACTAGGCCGTCGCCGATCGTCAGCAGCGTGTAGTTGGTGCCGGCCGCCGCGAAGCTCATGTCGTGCTGCACCATCCCGACGATCAGCCCGCCGATCACGTTGATCGCCATGATGATCAGGCCCGCGATCGCGTCGCCGCGCACGAACTTCGACGCGCCGTCCATCGACCCGTAGAACTCGGCCTCCTGCGACACGGCCAGGCGGCGCTTGCGTGCCTGCTCCTCGTTGATGAGGCCCGCGTTCAGGTCGGCGTCGATCGCCATCTGCTTGCCGGGCATCGCGTCGAGCGTGAAGCGCGCGGACACTTCGGCGATCCGCCCCGCGCCCTTCGTGATCACCATGAAGTTGATGATCATCAGGATCACGAACACGACGATGCCGACCGCGAAGTTGCCGCCGACGAGGAAGTGGCCGAACGCCTCGATCACCTGGCCGGCCGCGTCGGGGCCGGTGTGGCCCTCGAGCAGCACGACGCGCGTCGACGCGACGTTCAGCGACAGGCGCAACAGCGTCGAGAACAGCAGCACGCTCGGGAACGCCGCGAAGTCGAGCGGCTTCATCGTGTACATGCTGACGAGCAGCACCATCACCGACAGCGCGATGTTGAAGGTGAACAGCAGATCCAGCAGCAGCGGCGGCAGCGGCAGGATCATCATCCCCAGGATCATGCAGATGAGGATCGGGCCCGCGAGCCCGCGCAGGTTGGCACCCGCGAACGGGTTCGCGCGTTTGGCGAACAGGCCGGTGGTCGGGGTGCTCATGCTGCGTTCCCTTGCGTGCCGAGCGTGTCCTCGGCTTCCTCACGCGCGTCGTCGGCCGATACCGACGTCCCCTTGTCGAGGTCGGCCGGCACGTCGAGATCGACCGGCGCGGCCGGGAAGGCGCCGCCTTCCGAGCGGAAGCGCCGCAGCTGGTACACCCACGCGAGCACCTCGGCGACGGCCGAGTACAGCGAGCCGGGAATCTCGCGTTCGATTTCGACGTTGTGATACAGCGCACGCGCGAGCGGCGGCGCTTCGAGCAGCGGCACGTTGTGCTCGGCCGCGAGTTCGCGGATGCGCGCGGCGACGAGGTTCACGCCCTTCGCGACGACCTTCGGCGCGCGCATCTCGCCGTCCGTGTACTGCAGCGCGACGGCGAAGTGCGTCGGGTTCGTGACGACCACGTCGGCCTTCGGCACGGCGGCCATCATCCGGCGCCGCGCGATCGCGCGCTGCTGCTGGCGGATGCGGCCCTTCACGTGCGGATCGCCCTCGTTCTCGCGATGCTCGCGCTTCACTTCTTCCTTCGTCATGCGCAACTTCTTGTTGTACTGCCAGATTTGGTAAGGCACGTCGAGCGCGGCGACCACCAGCATTCCGGCGACCGTCGTGCCGCAGCACACGGCGACCAGATGCATCGCATCGGCAACCGCCGAGCCGAGCGGCTGGGTCGCGAGACCGAGCAGCTCGTCCTTGCTGCGCCAGATCGCGATGCCGCCGATCCCGCCGACGACCAGCGTCTTCGCGAGCGACATCCCGAGCTGGATCGGCCCCTGGATCGAGAAGATGCGGCCGAGGCCCGAGATCGGGTTCAGGCGGTCGAACTTCAGCTCGAAGGTCTTCTGCGAGATCAGCCAGCCGCCGAGCGCCATCGGCGCGAGCAGCGCGGCAAGGCCGGTGAGCGCGAGGATCGGCAGCAGCGCGGCGAGCCCTTCGATGCTCGCGCTGCCGGCCGCCGACAGCATCCGCTGCGTGTCGAACGCGGTGACGCGATCGAACGCGAACGCGCCGCGCAGCATGGCCTGGAGATGGGCGCCCGACGGAGCCGCGAGCAGCCACGCGCCGTAGAAGCCGGCCGCGAGCAGCGCGAACGAAGCCAGCTCGCGCGAACGCGCGACCTGCCCCTCCTCGCGCGCCTTTTCGCGGCGCCTCGGAGTGGCGGCTTCGGTTCTGTCGAGATCGCTCTCGTCTGCCACGGGGCCTCCAGTCGGGTACGGCGAAATGCCGCTTTCCAGTGACACCGATTATTCATGCGCGGGTCAAACGCCGATCGGTCGAGCAAAGCCGGGAAAGGGGGGTATTTCGGGGAATCGGGCAAGCCGGTGCGGGGGGAGGCTGCGTGGGGTGTGGCGGGCCGAGGATCGTGGGGGAAACGCGTGTGCGAGGGGTGTGGTGAAGCGGAGGAGGTGGTGAGGCGGTGAACTATCGGCCCGCCCCCGACGCGACGGCCGCGCGTCGGGGCAGGCAACGCTCAGATCGCCGGAATCGGATCCGTGCCGAAACGGTTCGGCCCGTTCGTGCCGCGCGAGCACATCCACACGAGCAGCAGGATCCCGCCGATGAGCGGAATGAACGCGATCAGCAGAAACCAGCCGGAGCGGCCCGTATCGTGCAGCCGGCGCACGGTGACCGCGAGGCTCGGCAGCACCAGCGCGAGCGACACGACCAGCGCGACGATCGCCAGCAGCAGCGGAATCGCGCCGCTTTCGCGGCCGGCGGCGGCGAGCAACTGGCAGGCGATCGACACGACGCCGGTGAGCAGCGCGAAATACCAGTATTCGGCGCGGCGTGCGCGGCCTTCGAATTTCGCATACTGATTGAATACGGAACGAATGGCTTCGGTGAAATTCATCTTATTGCCCTCCTGTTTTTAATCGACGACCCCGGAAACAACGGGGGCATTATAAGTTTGAATTTCCACACGTCGCATCTCTTTTCGCGTTCCGAGCGCCGTGGTGACGCGTTCATGGCGCCGGAGCGGCCACAGCAACGGCGCGCCGGATCGCCGAGTGCATGTCACGCCATTTTTATGATCGCAACGCCCCGACAAAAATATCAGCGGGATATTCCAGGAATTAATTACGCCAGGATGAAACGGATCACGATCGATAATCGAACCGGTCAGATCGCGACCGATTTACCGGCCGGCCGGGAATCGCTTCGTGCGTCGCATGCCCGCATCGAAAATACCGCCTCCCGGCCGGCATTCGCGCTAGCCGGCCGCCGCCTGCTGCAGCGCATCGAGATCGAGCTTCTTCATCTTTATCACCTGCGCCATCACGCGTTCGGCACGCGCCGGGTCGCCCGTCATCAGCTCGGCCATCTGCACGGGCACCACCTGCCACGACACGCCGAAGCGGTCGCGCAGCCAGCCGCACTGCTGCGCGCGCTCGTCGCCGCCTTCCGCCAGCGCCGCCCAGTAGCGGTCGATCTCCTGCTGGTCGCGGCAATTGACGACGAATGACACGGCCGGCGTGAGCGGAAACACCGGCCCGCCGTTGAGCGCGAGAAACGCCTGCCCGTCGAGTTCGAACGACACCGTCATCACCGTGCCCTCGGCCTGGCCCGACGCCTGCGCGCCGGATTTGCCGTACCGGGCGACGTGCAGGATGCGCGCGTCGTCGAACACCGACACGTAGAAGCGAGCGGCCGCCTCCGCGTCCTGGTCGAACCACAGAAACGGCGTGATGCGTTGAATGCGCTGACTCATGGCGCTGTCTCCTCGATGTCGTGCCGGCACCGGTGCCGGTCTTATATCGTAGGCGCTATGCCGGCGTGGCGCGGCCGCCCGGTACGTAGTCCGCCCGCCGCGGCCGCCGGAATAAAAAAGGGGGCGATCGCTCGCCCCCTCTTGCTGCCGTTCGTGCGCGCTCAGAACGCGACGTAAGGCTGCTGCCCGCCGACCAACGTCCTGTCCATCCCGAAGTAGATCGTCTTGCCGTAGAAGTGCGGCATGCCGAGATCGAGCGACGTCAAACTATATGGGCCCGCGATATCGTTAAACGCAAATGTCGACGGATTCGAGAACAACGTGTCCGCATTCTGAACGAGCATCGATACGCCACCAGTTGCGCCGTTCTGCCCAGTCAGCGTCGCTGTATAGGTAGCTGCTGACGCCGGGCAGTAGAAATCCTTGTTAACGGAGCATGGCGTCTGCTTCGAATCATTGAAGAAATACGCATTCGAACCCGTGTCGAAGAACGCGGCCACATTATTACCGAGGAACGTCGTACTGACGTCGCCCCCCGATGTCGAGGTCAGCACCGTCGACGCCCCGAGCGCGTTGTTGCTCTGCGTGCCGATCCCGAAGGTCAGCAGGCCCGTCGCGCTGCCCTGTCCGCTGTTCGAGATGTTCGGCATCTGCACGATCACGCCGTTGTTGTCGGTCGCGAAATGATGGACCGGATTGGCCACCTGCTGCGCGACCGGCACCAGCGCCACCGCGCAGCTCGAATTGCCGCTCGGGCACGCGTAGTAGTTGTTGTGCAACGTCGAGGTCGCGCAGGTCGGCCCGCAATCGACCGGCGCCGGCCCGATGCCGAGAATGCCGTTCGCGCCCAGATCGGCTGCCGTGTTGGCTGGCGTGCTGCCGTTCGTGCACGAACCCGGCACGCCGGTCGTGCCCAGGTCCCCGATGATCTGCACCGGCAGCGACCTCGCCTGCTCGGTGCCGATCGACAGGTCGACGGTGCGCACGGAGCCCCATGTGAAGCTCGACACGAACGTGCCGCACTCGGCGACCGGCGCGCCGCCGCTCGTCGTCTGCGGCAGGTTGTTCAACACGCCCGACGACAACGCACTGCTGACCAGCCGCAACCCGTACG
>Ga0207678_10000327_pt1 | contig 42775 bp, 44 predicted proteins | sample KBSC63metaG_FD_184319 | JGI IMG/M metagenome (GOLD analysis project Ga0207678, IMG submission 184319) | Corn rhizosphere microbial communities from Kellogg Biological Station, Michigan, USA - KBS C6-3 metaG (SPAdes) (version 2) | ecosystem: Host-associated > Plants > Roots > Rhizosphere > Soil ... | reverse complement strand
CGAATCTTTACCTGAGCTGGGCCGACTGCAATGCGCGGGTGAATCGAGATCAGACGAAAGTGTATCGCTGCGAACTCAAGCCCGGGTATAAGTTCCCGTGAGTCTTGCCGGCCGATGGCGGGGGACCCTTCATTCGCGTTCTGTGCGAATGAAGTGGACGGGGAAAGGCTGGGACCTCTACTTGCAAGCAATAGTCGGATTTTCTTTCGCCAGCTCCAGGCAAGCTCTCTGCTGCTTTGCGCGACGTGCCGCGTCCCCCAAACTCTCGTTTGCTCGAACGGGCAGCGGTGTGGGCTGCATCGCAGGCTCCGTGTAAGCGGCGTCGTGGTGTTGAACCAAGACTGGTGGGGCCGCAGCAGGAGTTGCTGGAACGACCGGCGGGGTCGGAACCGAAATCGGGCTAGGAGCTAGAGCGGCTGCTTCAATCGCAGCCTGAATAGCGGGATGAGCACTCGACAGGAACTCCTTGAGATGCTTGGCAACGGCTTCTGCCATGGACTGCTGGTTCTTGCTACCGCCTCTTTGTTTGTTTACAGAGTAGGCCCAAAACATTTTGCTCGAACTCGCCTCAATCAACTGTACCGAGACGTTTCCCTTATCTTCGATCCCGATGCAATAAGCGAACATGCAACGAGCGATTTTGCCCCCTGTTGATTCCTGTTTGATCTCAACCGGAGCAGCTTTGAGTTTGAATATGGCTCTACTGGGATCAGTCACTACGTCAATCGGGACTCGCTTTTTTCCGATCGCCGCGGCGACATAAGTCTCGAATCCATTCTGCGGCTCGATGTAGACAGTGGGGCGGATGGCCTGAGCAAAGCTTGATAGCGGGACTGCCGCGAACAGCAACAACAGAATGAGACGTTTCATTTTCAGACCTCGGTACTGAGTCTGGCGTGGTTCACCCAGCCGCACCAGAGTACGCAGGTATCGTATTCCGCATCGACGAAAGGAAGGCGATTGGAACGGAAAATTTGAGGCTTCTAATCTCTGGCGAGTCGGGATGGTAGTCGAGCCGGGTGCCCCTCGATAAGAGCGAAGGCTGTGTCTAGGGCAAACCTATCCCGGAAAGAATCTCTCGCTGAACTTTGAAGTGTGACTCGTTCCCCCAACCGCATCGGCGCTCCGTCACCCACCCTTTTCGCGAAGAACGCGAAAGAGGGTGAGGCACCCCAGTGATTGCGGGAGAGCTCATCGCCGCGGGTTCAAAACAGCTCAATGGGCGCCGCATGGCCCGAGGCAGAAGCAGTCGTGTGTCCCGCGTGACCAGGGGAGCGCCGGTTTTTCGGCCAGCACGATGTAGGCCGCGTCATAGGCAGAAAAGTTGTGACGCAGCTGCCAAATCCGGGGAAGGAGCACAAAGTGATCTGTACCCACGCCCGGCCCTCTCTCCTCCGGAGAGCGGGGTGGGATTCCTAACTGCCCCTGTTTTGCCCACATGATTCGACATGATTATCCATGCACGTTCCCGTGGTGTCCCGGCGCCCTGGCCTGCGATGCGGGCGATACGTTCTTCAGGACGTGTGCACTTTTTCACAGCCTCTGCCACTCCGCAGCCCGCCCAAGCCGGAGGCTAGTGCATCGCGCATCTGAAGACGGGCTCGTGAGAGCCTCGTCTTGACGTTCGCTTCCGAGAGGCCGAGGATCTGCGCGGTTTCCGTGATGCTGAGGTGGTTTACATCGCGCAGAACCAGTATCTCGCGGTATTTCTCGGGGAGAGATACCAGGGCCCTGGAGGGCATCACGAAGCTCGCGGCGCTCCAGAGCCTGTGAGGGAATTTCCCGCCAGTCCGCAAAATCCTTTGGGATGTAATCGCCATCGTCACTTTGCTGTCCCTGCTCGATCGATTCGTACAAATGCCGCCTGTCCTTGCGCAGCCGCATTTTCGCTTCATTGATCGCGATCTGGATCAGCCACGTGCTGAACTTGGCCTCCTGGCGAAAACGTCCCAGGGCCTTGAAGGCTTTCAGGATCGCCTCTTGCACCACCTCTTCAGCGTCAGCATCGTTTTTCACGATCGCTACGGCGGCAATAAACACCGCGCGCTCGTATGGCCGGACCAATTGATAGAAGGCTTCGGCATCACCGGCTTGCACCCGCTGTATGAGAACCTGCTCAAGCACGTTCCGCTGCGGCAGGGACGCGAGCTGTGTATCATCTGCGACCGTCGTGCCGATCTGTATCACCATGTTCTCAGCCATTGCACTCGTCATAGGCCGTCTCCTTCAGTTGCTGACTTATGAACTGCGAACAATTGATCTGGGCGACATTTCTTTTCGCCAGGTCTCTCAGCAGGACAATCCCCTGGGAATCCACGAACCATACCTTCTCAAGATCCAGGCTCACCGCTTCGCTCGTCATCAAAGCGGCATCGCTGAGGCGCCGAAGTTCCTCGACCCATGGGCCCACCAGCTTGCCCTCCAACTGAAAGTTCGTGGCCTCGCTCGACTGATTCGTCACCGAAATCTTGAGCACTGCTTGTTCCTCCGAAGACACCATGGCTAAAGCACTCAGCGCACCAATCCCGCGATCGACTTCAGCAAGAGCTATGTGTTTGAATTAGAGCGAGTTAACGATTCAGCGCCGAAAGAGATGCTCGCCATGGCCACGACGGTTCGTGGTTTGGGGGACATCGGGTTTCGTGGCCACGAAATATCGTGGGTGGCAGTCTGAGCAAGAAGGCGCGAAGGTGGCAGGAGATGGCTAGATCGAACAGGGCGCGGGCCTAAACGTGTTGAGCGCTGTGATGACGATTGCCCGAAGGAGAATTTGTAGTCTAGGAAGACGGAGCAGGAGAAGATGTCTGCATCAAACTCCGATCCAAACCCAACTTTTTCATACGGCTTCGCAGGGTGTTGGGATGGAGATCGAGGATCCTGGCTGCACCATTCGCGCCTTCGATGACCCATTTGGTCTGTGTCAGAACCTCAAGAATGTGACGCTTTTCTACTTGCTCCAGAGAATGAGATTCCCCATTCAAAGACTGCCCAGTAAATGAGACCACTGCCTCGTCGTCGCTCGGCGCCTCGGCGGACAGCGGGAGCAAGTCGCGCCCCAATCGCAGGACTGATCCCCGTGAAAGGACCACCGCCCGCTCGATCACATTCTGCAACTCCCGGATATTTCCGGGCCAGTCGTACTGGCTGAGAATTTTCATCGTGTCCTGCGCCACTCCAATGATTTGCTTACCGAGTTGGCGAGAGTAGCGCTCCACAAAGAACGAGGTCAACAACGGAATATCCGAACGGCGTTGGCGCAATGGAGGCAACACGATAGGCAATACGTTCAGCCGATAATATAAATCAGCTCGGAATCGACCCTCCTGAATCGCTTTGTCCAGATCACGGTTGCTGGCTGCAATGATTCGAACGTTTACCCGAATCGTTCTGCTGCTGCCTAGGGGTTCAAATTCGTGCTCCTGCAGAACCCGTAACAACTTGACCTGTGTGTCCAGGGGTAACTCGCTTATCTCATCGAGAAACAGAGTGCCGCCGTCTGCCAGTTCGAACCGGCCAACGCGACGTTCCAGCGCTCCCGTGAACGCTCCCTTCATATGGCCAAACAGTTCGCTCTCCACCAATCCAGTCGGAATCGCGCCGCAGTTTAGTTTTACCAGCGGACGATTCTTCCGTCCGCTGCGGCTGTGGATGGCGCGGGCTATCAACTCTTTGCCGCATCCGGTCTCGCCCATGATAAGGACGGTCGAATCTGTCGGGGCTACAGTTTCGATGTTACGCAGGACCTCCACCAGGGCCCGGCTATTGCCGACAATTTCCTGGAAATTGTGCTCTTTGCTGATTTCTTCCTGCAGGTAAACGTTCTCCTCCTGCAGTCGCGTCTTGAGCGTGGCAATCTCTTCGTAGGCCTGCATATTTGCGACTGACATCGCAATCTGATTGGCCACTTCCTGAAAGAAAAGCAAGTCGTCCTGCGTATAGGCGCCCAATGTGCGGCTGCCAAAGCCCATCACTCCGATCGTCGTCCCGCGGACCATGAGCGGAACCACGCAATGGGACAGCATTCCGGCTGCGTAAAGAGCGTTCTCAACCGTGTACTGCCGTTCGATCTCCAGGTTCTTTCGCAGAACCGGTTGGGTAAAGTCCCAGCGGTGTCCCGACTGCAGGCCTTCGCAATCGATCAACTGGCCGATGGACAAGTCCTCAGGACGAAAGAGCCCTTCCAGCGCGAAGACCCGCAAATCCCGCACTTCCGGGTCATAAAGTGCAAGACCCGCAGAATCAAAAGTCGTTACGTCCTTCAAGACCCGGCAAATCGCCGACAGCAGTTCCTCGCGCCTTAAGCTGGTAATGATCGTATTAGTAATCTCAAGCAGCGTGCGGTTCTTCTGCTCCAGTCGCTGAACGCGGACGAGAGCCGCCTGCAGATTCACCTCAGCCTTCTGCCGCTTCAGTTCGGCCGCCGCCCTCGAAGCGAAAATCTTGACCAGATCGATGGCATGAGGATCGCGTTCCATCGGCTTGTCGTCGAGGATGGCAATGTGGCCGATCACGCGGCTCTCGCTATCGAGCATGGGCACGCCAAGATAGCTTTGCGTTCCCCAGTCCACGAGTCCTGTGTCGAGCGGGAATAAATCCTGCAGACTCTCCTTGTAATGACAGACTTCGCCGTTGAGCACCTTCATGCACGGTGTGTCGGCAATATCGAATTCAAAGAGATCGCCGAAGCGGTCCCCGGCCCACACAGCCAGAACTTTTGCGCGCTTCTGGTCGGCGCAATCTGTGATGAACGCGTATCGCGTGCCCAATGCCGAGGCCAGGTGGCGCACCAGAGTCGGAAAGAAATCTTTTCCCGTGGCCGACGCAGTGCCGATCACAATCGACTTGAAACGCTCTTCCTCGAGATGCCGGTCGGTGACATCGCGCACCAGGCCCACAACCCCGATAATCGTGCCGTCGGCGGCGCGATGAGGCGCAAAGATGCAGGACTCCCATACGTCCCGTCCGCCCGCGGAATGCTTCGGCACCAGGAAGTCGCGAACATCCACGGTTTCCCCGGCTAGGGCTCGTTTCAGCACATCTTCGACGCCGCTTGTTCGCAGTCTTGGAAAAACGTCCACGGCGACGCGTCCCAGAACTTCGTCCGCGCTCTTTCCAGTCAACCGTTCCATGAACGGATTGAAGAGTTGATAGCGCAGTTCCGTGTCGTAAAGAATGATGCCCTGAGCCGCGCCCATGATGACCGCCTCGCTGACCTCGGCAGCGGCCTTTGCGGTTCTCTGAGTGTTTTTAGTTCGGATGCGGGCCATGACCTGGCCGACGATGGGCTCGACGGCGTTATCGGGAAGGGTGAAGGAATCGCTTTCGGTAATAAACCGAATGGTTTTGCGAGTACTGTCCAGAATGACCTGGCAGGTCTTGCACTCGTGCAGGTGTGCTTCGAGGCGCATCCGCAACTGGGGATCGGCCGATTCCTCCAGATACTCTCCAAATTCAGTGAGGAATTCGGCGCAGCTAAGCATCGCCACGCTCCCGGTCGCCCGTGAAGTGACGAGCCAGCCTTTCGCGCAGCATCAAACGTCCGCGCAGCACACGCGCCTTGAGCGCGGGCACGCTCAGGTCGAGCGCTCCGGCTGCCTCCTCAATTGACAACTGATTGATGTCTCGCAAAATCAGTGCAACCCGGTACTTCTCCGGCAACTGTGAGATCCCGTCGCGCACAAGTTCGTTCCGCTGAGCGGTAGAAAAAATCTGCTCGGGATCATCCGCCCACCTCTGAATCTGCCGCGGACGAAAGTCATCGTCCTCAACCCCTTCAATCGGCTCGGACGGTTTGCGGTGGCGCAGCATCTCGGTTCCGGTGTTGACGGCAATGCTTATTAGCCAGGTGGAAAACTTTGCGCGCCCTTCAAATTGCGAAATGTTCTCGAATGCCTTCAGAAACACATCCTGAGTAGCGTCGCGCGCGTCGTCGAGGTTCCCCAAAAGGTTACCCAGGGTCCCGAACACGCGCCTTGAGTGGCGGCGGACGAGTTCTTCAAAAACATCCACGTTGCCGCCCTGCACTTGCTTGACAAGTTCGGCGTCGGGATCGTAAACGGGAACTTCGTCTGAGATAGGACGGAGTTCGGCCGCGCCGAGATACAAATCTTTTGGAGTAAAAACTCGAGCCGGCGGGAAGTCAGGGAGAACTCCGAGACCGAACTGTAACGTATTGAAAAAATTGGCAAATGCCGCTACTACGATAGCCTGGACAATTTGCGGCTGGGTAAATCCATGACTCTTGAGGGTTCCGGCCTGGAAGCGGTCTTCATTTCCCCGGCTGGTGCAATTCAACTTGCGAACTTCATCCAGCAACGCCTTCTCTGAGGGTGCAATGGATGCCGAGCCGACGTTGTTTACGATCTCGTCGGACTCTTCGACGGCGACACCGAGACCATCCAGTATCTGCCTTTGCAGTGCGACTCCATAAGTGTTCAAGTTTGACGCTGAAACCACTAACAGTATTTTTTCCTTTTGGATGCGGCTGAGCAGGTCTTCCGAAAGCAGAATCAGCTCGAGAAAACGGACCTCGGCAGCGACAAGATCAGGGCGCAACATCTGGGCGCGGAAGTGACCGGGAATGAAGCCGAGTTGATCACGAAGAAGGGAAAAAGGCTCAAAATCTGACGGCGGTTGCAGTTGAGATTTCAGGTAGGGCCCGGCCGGCTGTTCCCACTCGCCTGATTTGGCCATCCTTTCGAATTTGGCGGAAGTGGATGGGGGGCGCTCCAGGTCGTGAGACGGTCGAAGGGCATCTGCAAGGACGCAAAGCATCTGGCCGAGGGCGGTCGTGGCCACGGCTTCAAGAATCGCTTGGTCGTCGAATCCGGCGCGGGTGAGGACTTCAACGTCCTTCGCCGAAATCCAGGGTCCGTAGCACGCAAGCTTCAGCGTAAAGTTAAGCAGCGCAAGACTTTCCTTGTCATCGCCGGGAGGAGTTTGCGCATAGAGGGCCAGACAATAGTCATTTCGCCGCCCGCCCGCCACGGCCTGAAGCAGGCCTTCCTTTTGCTGCCGGGTTAATTTGCCACCAGTAAGTACAACGGCTGCAATGAGTTGCGCTTCGACCGCGACCGCCTGCGGTAGACAATCCTGAATACGGAACAGGTTCGGCACAAACCCGTATGAGTCCGTGAGTTGGCGGCTGGGCTCGAAGTCGTTCAGGATTGTGGACAATGCGCTCATGACACTGGCGATCTAGGTTATCTCAGAAGCACGCCCCCAGTCGTGCGTCGATATCCCGCGACAGCGGGCCCAAATTGCAATTTGAGCTTTGCCTTATAATGCCTCCATCGTTTTCGCTTGGGGGAAGCACCATGTCTTACCTGCGTAACTCTCCGTTCAATGAGAAAGATTTCCCGGCCTTTTCCGCCATGCGGGAACAGATCGGCTTCTTGCCTAATTTTTACGTTGCGCAGACGTCGCGGCCCGACCTGATTGAAGCCGAGGTCGCGCTGATGGGTACCATCCTGCTGAAGGATGGCGGGCTCTCCCGCAAACAAAAGGAGTACATCTTCCTGGTCACTTCGGCAGCGAATCTCAGCACGTATTGCGTGACCGCGCACTGCGAAATGGTTCGCATGCTTAAGATTGAAGGACCCGAGCCGGAACAGATCGCCATCGATCATGTCCATGCCAAGATCCCGATGGCCGACAAAGCCCTGCTCAATTTTTGCGCCAAATTCAACAAGCAGCCATCCAAGACGTCGACCAACGACATTGAGACGCTGCGAACTTACGGATTCACCGAACAGCAGATTCTCGAGGCCGTCGTGATCGTGGGCTTCGCGCAGTTCGCCAATACCGTGGCCTTTGGACTGGGCACGGTGCCTGACTTCCACAATGCAAAGATCAAGGCTGCACTTGGCGAAGGTGAGGGCGCCGGGCAAGGCGTTGTCCGCGAAACTCCCGTGACGTCTTAGTTGTCCATCCGTTCTACGGCCGAATCCCTGGGACGTTCAAGCGGATTCGATAGAGTCCAGTCTTCGCGCACAGGTAGAGTGTCTTGCCGTCGTCATCGCCCCATGCGAAATTGTGCGGATGTTCCGGACCCGCGATGGTGCCCAGGTGTTTCCCTTCCGGTGAAATGATCCAGAGGCCGCCCGGCCCAGACACGTAAAGATTGCCCTTCTGATCGATCTTCAGCCCGTCCAGCGCGTCCTCCCCCTCGGCGGACGTCATGTCGAAGAAAACTTTGCCCTTCGACAGTGTTCCATCCGCATTCACTTCGTAGCGCATGATGATCTTTTTCTTGTCGTCCCAGTTGTCAACATAGAAATACTTCTCGTCGGGAGAGAATGCCAGCCCGTTCGGACCGCTGAGTTCCTTGGTCAGGAGTTGTACGCTCTTGCCGTCCGGTGAGACGCGGAAGACTCCGCTGTACGGCAGCTCTTTGCGCGGATCGTCGAAAAACTTCGGTAGCCCGAACGGCGGATCAGTGAAATACAGCGCGCCGTCTGACTTGTACACGAGATCGTTGGGGCTGTTGAGGCGCTTGCCCTCATAGTGGTCAGCCAGCACCGTAAGCTGGCCGTTCTTCTCCATACGAACCACGCGGCGATTACCGTGTTGATTGATAGTGAGACGGCGCTGCCTGTCGAGTGTGAGACCGTTCGAACCGGGTTGACCGTACTCGCCGATGTCCATACCGCGGTAGCCGCTCTTAGTCATAAAAATGGAGAGCTGGCCGTCCTGCGTCCACCGGTAGATCACGTTGTTGTTGGGGTCGCTGAACAGAAGATAACCCTCACTCTCCTCATTGCGCGGCACCCATATGGGGCCTTCGGTGAATAAAAATCCTCCAGCCAGTTTTTCGATCTTCGCGCCGGCGGGAACAATTTCGTCCAGTGCCGAATCTTTCTTTGTGATCTGTGCCGGGGTCTCACTGATTGCAACTTTGGGCGACTTGTAGAAGTCAAGCGTCGCAGACTTGATCCAGATAAAGTTCTGCGGGCTGTAGGAAATCGGGCCGTTGATGCCGAAGACCGCAAGCTGAATGCGTTGGCCGGGTTGCGCGTTTCGAGTGAGGATGACCCGATTCGGCGCGTTGAAGCCTTTGACTACGGGTCCTCCGGGCTGCCCGAGCACGCGTGGCATCTTGCCGTTGACCCAGACCTCGGCATAATCGTCGATCACGATTTCAAAAGCGACGGTTGACCCTGCGGTGCTGAAGTTCCCAATCTTCTCCGGAATTTTGACATTGATGCGGTACCAGTTGAAACAAACTTTGGCCGTAGAGCGTCGCTGGTCCAGCGTCGTCGCATCGATGGCTTCCCACTGCAAGTCGTCGAAATCAGCGACGCCGGCGTGGGGTTCGTAGTCGTAAGTCTTGATAGCAGCGCCACTCGGTCTCAGATCGGGGCCAACGGCGCGGGAATCGGCATCCACGACCTTCACGTCGTGGTAACGCCACTGGCCCTGCACCAGGTTGACCCCCTCCCGCGATGCCAGATCGACTACCGCATCCGGCCGGCCGAATGGGGGATCCTGGATAGACTGGCCTGTGGCTCGCAGGACTGCCAGCGAGATGATCGTCGTCAAAAGCGCTGCGGTCGCGGTAAATCGCCAATCGTTCTTGAGTAGGTTTTTCACTGGAGTTCTCGCTTAACGGACTTTCACAACGTAGTAGAGGAACGGATTGGTAACTTCCAGGAACTGGTGCGGCACGCCACGAGGCACGATGACAACGTCCCCTTTCGCGATTTGCCGGGTTTGCCCCTCGCGGATGCTGCTTCCTCGTAGTTCGTCGGGCCCAGTGGTTTTCGCATCAACAGCCTCGCCCCCGGTGACGACTGTCGCAGACCCTTGCAACACATAAATAATGTCGGCGTCCTTGGCGTGAATCTCAGCCTGTCCGGGCTTTTCGCGGCGGCTGGCGTGAACCATGTAGTTGCGGCCACTGCCGTCGAATAGCACCGCGCCCTTGGAGAAGGCTTCGTCAACCTTGCTCTTCTCAAAGTAAGACACCGCTGGCGCCGGGTCTGCGGTCACGCTCATGGCACCGTGATCGAAAGCTTTCGATCCGGCGATCGCCAGTTGTTCATCCTGATCGGCGGTGGCCGCGCCGCTCACGCCTACCCCACCCACAATCTCACCGTCCACGAGAATAGGAATGCCCCCGATCAAAGGAGTGAAATTTTCCAGAGCCGTCATCACGGTGCGGCCTTTGCCACTGGAGTTGATGAGTTCTTCGAAAACGCGCGTGGGCTTCTTGAACATGACGGCGGTCTTGGCTTTGCCGATGGAAATGTTTGCCCCGGCTGAGAATGTGCCATCCAGTCGCTCCAGCGCCATCAGGTTGCCGCCATCGTCCACCACGGCGATTACGCCTCCAGGAGCTTTCAATTTCTGCGCTTCAGACTTCGCTGCGCCAATGACGCGCTCCGCGCCTTGCAGGGTGAGCGTCTTTTTGTCCACGGTTTGAGCATTCGCAAAGCTCGCAAGGCACAAAATCATCGCTGCGAATCCCCGACGAGATAAGTACATTTGGATATTCATAGTTTTCTTCTCTCTGAATTTCAGGGGCGGTCCGTCCAGGTTCGAGCCGGCTTGCGCCCCTTGGCTTGAGCGGCTGTTTACTTGACGGGCGAGCTGAAGCTGGCCTCGCCCAAATTGACCTCGGCAAACGCGCACCAGATCACTACCTTCGATACATTCTTCACATAGCTGGGCACGATGATTTCCTTCTTGTAGTTGGTTCCGATGAACGCCTTGGTCTTCAGCTTGTCGACCAGATACACGTTGCCGTCGGAATCCACCAGTTGCCAGTGCGGGTCCGGTGTGTCCGGCACGACGAAGTCGTCCGACAGGGTGAGTACGCTCTTGCCGCCTTGCGTACTGTGGGTGACGTGTCCTTGATTGGCTTTCGGACCCTGAAATTGGCTCGAAGTGTGCATGTCTTGAGCCAGCGCTGAGATGGCGAACATCATCGCCGCCATCACCAGTCCCCGGAGAGCAAACTGCATTGCCTTATTCATGTTCATTCCTTCTGCTTGAGATTGATTCGTGAGCCTCACGCATTGAGCGATGAATCGTTAACGATTCGCGAACCCGATTTGATGTGGGCTCAAGTGCCGTGCTGAGCTGCTCACGTGGCGATGGGATTCGAAACTGCCCACAATGTTTCAAAAAGCCTGGAAACGTGAAGACGAGTGGCGGGTGTCACCTTCTCGGCATCGGGGCATCTAACACACGGTGGTATACGTGCCCAACCAATCCGCTGTGGTACAAATCGATTGCCGTCAGATCCTCAGAGAGTTGTCCGACTACCTCGACGCCGACCTCCCGCCTCAGCTCCGCTTGCAAATCGAGAGACACCTTAAGGAATGTGATCACTGCACAGCCGTGTACGACGGCATGAGAAATGTCGTGCGATTGCTGGGCGACGAGAAGGTTATTGAACTGCCCGAAGGGTTAAGCGAGCGACTCTACAAGCGTATAGTGTCAGACGCATAGGCGGATGCAGATAGAGATACTGACCATCCAGTCGCTGGCTGCCGGCAAGACTCTTCTGAACATTCTCTGAGAACAGATCCAACAAGAGCGCCGGCGATTTGTAGTGTCCGTCCCACCTCGGACGGTTCCCGAGGATCGTCTTTCTGCCACGCTGGTTCTCAAGTCCGTCATCCACTGACTATGAACCCGAGCGTCAAATGTCACTTCTTTCCCACATCCGAATCAGACCTCCCAGATCATGAATGCCACCGAGCACAACTCTCTGGTCGAAACGCCGAACCTGGCGGTCGCGCAACTGCAGAGGCCGACTCAAGCTGCGATGTCACCGGCGCCCAAACTAGGCGCCCTGGCGTCTGTCGGTCTCCACTGGCCTGAATACCTGATGGAAGCGGGTTTGCTCGGTGCCTTCATGGTGTCGGCTTGCGTCTTTGGGGCGCTATACGAGTTTCCGCAGTCACCCATCCATCAGGCGATCATGTCTCCTGTGCTGCGGCGCTTGCTGATGGGAATGTCCATGGGCCTCACTGCTATCGCGATCATCTATTCGCCCTGGGGAAAACAGTCGGGTGCGCACATCAACCCGTCGGTGACGTTCACTTTTTATCGATTGGGCAAAATTAAGGCTTGGGATGCGTTCTTCTATATAACCGCGCAGTTCCTGGGAGCGATCCTGGGGGTGCTGCTGGTCGCGCGCTTTTTAGGCAAGCAATTGTCAGATCCGGCGGTGCGTTATGTCGTTACCTTGCCCGGGCCGGATGGGCCGTGGGTGGCCCTCTCCGCGGAGTTCACCATCGCATTCATTCTGATGTCCGCCGTTCTGTATTTTTCAAATCATCACCGCCTGGGCCGTTACACGGGACTCTTTGCCGGCCTGCTGGTCGCAACCTACATCACCCTGGAAGCGCCGTTCTCCGGGATGAGTATGAATCCTGCTCGCACCGTCGGCTCGGCTTTCCCTCCCATGATCTGGGATGGGCTCTGGATCTACCTGACCGCACCACCGCTCGGCATGCTGGCCGCGGCTGAGCTCTACCTTTGGCGGAAAGGCCGGCTGGCAGTGAAGTGCTGCAAACTTCACCACGACAACGACAAGCGCTGCATTTTTTGTGGAGCCAATGGAGGATTCGTATCATGACCGACAATCGCTATGACGTGATCATCATCGGAACCGGCGCGGGCGGCGGAACGCTCGCCTACCACCTGGCGCCTTCCGGAAAGCGGATCCTGATTCTCGAGCGCGGCGACTATGTCCCTCGCGAGAAGGCGAACTGGGACCCGCAGCTCGTGAACGTGGACGGCCACTATAACGCCAAAGAGTCCTGGCTCGATAAGGACGGTAAAGACCTGCATCCCCACACCAATTACTATGTCGGGGGCAACACCAAATTTTACGGTGCGGCACTGTTCCGTCTGCGCAAAGAGGATTTTGGTGAACTTCGTCATCATGGAGGCATCTCGCCTGCATGGCCGATCAGCTATGACGATCTCGAATCGTACTACACACAGGCCGAGGACCTCTATCAGGTGCACGGAAATCGCGGAGAAGATCCGACCGAACCGCCGGCGAGCTCCCCCTATCCCTGGCCCGCGGTCAGCCATGAGCCACGCATTCAGCAGCTCTCCGACGATTTTGCGCGTTCGGGCCTGAAGCCCTTCCACGTTCCGGTCGGCGTCATGCTCGACGAGAAGAACCCGCGCAAAAGCCGCTGCATCCGTTGCAACACCTGCGACGGTTTTGCCTGTCTGGTCGGGGCGAAGTCCGACGCGCAAGTAGTGTGCATTGATGAGGCCATCAAGCATCCCAACGTTACCCTCCTGACAAATTCGCTGGTAAAGCGGTTGGAAACGGATTCGCCGGGCCGTGAAGTGAAAAGTGTGATCGTGGAGCGCAACGGCAGCCTGGAGGCCTATTCCGCGGATCTGGTAGTCGTCTCGTGTGGAGCAATCAATTCGGCTGCACTTCTCCTGCGCTCCGCCAATGACAAACACCCGCGCGGATTGGCCAACAATTCCGACGTCGTGGGCCGCCATTATATGGGACACACCAACTCGGTAATGATGGCGATTTCGAAATGCCCCAACCCGACGATTTTCCAGAAGACGTTGGGCGTCAATGACTTTTACTTCGGCTCGAAAGATTTCGAGTACCCCATGGGACACATCTCGTTCGTCGGCAAACTGGATGCCATCACCCTCAAGGCTGGGGCCCCGGCCATCGCGCCTAACTTCACCCTGGATCTGATGGCTAAACACTCGCTCGACTTCTGGCTTACTTCCGAAGATCTGCCCAATCCGAACAATCGCGTCACCATCGACCGTGACGGCAAGATAGTCCTGAGCTATACGCCAAATAACCTGGAAGCCCATGAAAGGCTTCAAAACAAGTTAAAGCAGGCCATGAAGCAGACGAACTGCTCGATGCACGGTCACGAGTGCCATCAAGGACTGTTTGGGCGAAACCTGTACGTTGGACAACGTATCCCGCTTGCTGGCGTGGCCCATCAGAACGGCACCATTCGTTTTGGACACGACCCGAAAACATCGGCGCTGGACGTGAACTGCAAAGCCCATGACCTCGATAACCTCTACGTGGTGGATGGCAGTTTCTTCCCGTCGAGCGGGGCCGTCAATCCGGCGCTCACCATCATGGCAAACGCATTACGGGTTGGCGATCACCTGATGAACCGCCTGGGCGTGTCACAGGTGGAAAGAACTTCACAGCCAGTTTTGGCGGAGGTCTGAAGAGTAGCGCCGGCCTCCAGTGCTGCACATAAATGTTATGAAAAGCAGTTCACAAGCAATTCGTTCGGCATATAGAGCAGCGTTGATCTGGGCGCTCCTGGCGGTCTTCGCTGTTCCGCCAGCCTTCAGCCAGCAACCTCCGCCGCTGATAGACGGAGTAGACGCAATCGGAATCACCGTCTCCGACATGGATCGTGCATTGGAGTTTTATTCCAAGGTCCTCACCTTCGAAAAGGTATCGGACACCGAAGTTGCCGGCGAAAACTATGAGTATCTCCAAGGCGTGTTCGGATTGCGTATGCGGGTGGTGCGAATGCGGCTGGGAGAAGAGTCCATCGAACTCACCGAGTATCTGGCGCCGAAAGGTCGTCCAATTCCGGTTGATTCACGCAGCAATGATCGCTGGTTTCAGCACATAGCGATCATCGTCAGCGACATGGACAAGGCCTATGCCCGGTTGCGCGAGAACAAGGTGGAACACGCGTCGTCGGGACCACAACGACTTCCGGACTGGAACAAGAATGCGGCAGGCATCTCAGCGTTCTACTTCAAGGACCCAGACGGGCATCCGGTGGAGGTCCTGCAATTTCCTCCGGACAAGGGCCTGGAGAAGTGGCACCGCCATACGGACAAGATATTTCTCGGTATTGACCATACCGCAATCGTAGTGGGGGACACGGACGCCAGCATCAGGTTCTACCGCGACCTCCTCGGAATGCACGTGGCTGGAGAGAGCGAAAACTACGGCACGGAACAGGAGCACCTGAACAACGTATTTGGCGCCCATCTGCGAATCACAGCGTTGCGAGCCGCAAGCGGACCGGGAATTGAATTGCTGGACTATCTGGCTCCTCGCGACGGACGGCCCTTCCCCACGGATGAACATGCCAACGACATCGTTCACCGGCAGACCATCGTATCGACTCGAAGCGCCGACGCAATAGCTCGTCAACTGCAATCCAGTCGCGTGAACTTTGTGTCTTCTGGCGTCGTCGCGAATCAAACGGGACAATTGGGGTTCAACAAAGCTTTTATAGTGCGGGATCCCGACGGCCACGCAGTCGAATTCGAGGAAAAGTAAGGTAGAAACATGAGCAGTGACATTCTAAGTAAGGCGTTCACCACCACCCACGCCCTTGAACTCGAATACCGCAAGCTGTTCATCCTGCGGGAGAGCGGAAGGGGAAGCGGAATCGAGCCGTCCAATCGAATCGAGGAAGGCGGCGATCGACCGCTCAGTGCTGAATTAGCCTGTTTTGCGGACGCGATTTGGCTTTAGGAGAAACTGTCATGACACAGGAAGAGATTCGACTGTCAGAATCCGGGGCGCGCCGGAAACACTGGAAGCGCTGGGGGCCCTACCTCAGCGAACGTGCGTGGGGCACCGTACGCGAAGACTACAGTCCGTATGGAAATGCCTGGGAGCATTTGTCGCATGACCAGGCACGTTCACGCGCCTACCGCTGGAATGAAGATGGGCTGGCCGGCATCAGCGATCGGAAGCAGATGATCTGTTTCGCAGTGGCACTGTGGAACGAGCGCGATCCCATCCTGAAAGAACGAATCTTCGGCTTGACGGGCAACGAAGGCAATCACGGCGAGGACGTGAAGGAATACTACTTCTACCTCGACAGCACTCCAACGCATTCCTACATGAAGTATCTCTACAAGTATCCCCAGGCGGAATTTCCCTACGGTCAGTTGGTGGAGGAAAACCGGCGGCGCGGCAAGAATCAGCCGGAATTCGAACTGCTCGACACGGGAGTATTCAATGACAATCGCTATTTCGACGTGTTCGTCGAATATGCCAAAGCCGACACCGAAGACATCCTGGTCAAGATCACGGTCGCGAACCGTGGGCCGGAAGCGGCCAATATCCGATTGCTGCCGACGGTGTGGTTCCGCAACACATGGTCCTGGGGAGACCCAACCCGGCGGCCCGAACTACATGAGGCGCGGCCTGCGCCCAACCCGGTGATCGAGCTCAATCACAATCAGCCCGGCAATCGCTGGCTGCATTGCGAGGGATCACCAGAGCTGTTGTTCACCGAGAACGAAACCAACGCCCGTCGGTTGTTTGGAGTCCAGAACCACACACCGTATGTCAAGGATGGCATCAACGATTACATCGTGCACGGCTCCAGGGATGCGGTAAACCCGGAACATGCAGGCACCAAAGCGGCTGCGCACTACCAACTAACGATCGGCGCGGGCGAGACCGCCGTTGTCCGTCTCCGCCTCGTTAACTCCGATTTCAAAGGCAAGGACGCCTTCGCCGGCTTCGACAAGACCTTCGCCCTCCGCCGGCACGAGGCCGACGAGTTCTACAACACCGTCATACCGCAGGACCTTTCTGCGGATGCACGGAATGTCATGCGTCAGGGCTTCGCCGGCATGTTGTGGTCCAAACAGTTCTATCACTATGTGATCAAAGATTGGCTTAAAGGTGATCCCGGCAATCCTCCCCCGCCCCCGGAGCGCCGCAAGGGCCGCAACCATGAGTGGACTCACCTCTATAACGCGGACGTAATTTCCATGCCCGACAAGTGGGAGTACCCGTGGTACGCGGCCTGGGACCTGGCGTTTCACTGCATTCCCCTCGCCCTCCTGGATTCCGACTTCGCCAAAGAGCAGCTCACACTGATGTTGCGCGAGTGGTACATGCATCCCAACGGACAGATTCCGGCTTACGAATGGGCATTCGGCGACGTCAATCCTCCCGTCCACGCTTGGGCGGCCTGGCGCGTTTATAAGATCGACAAAAAGCGTAAGGGGAAGGGTGACCGAGCATTCCTGCAGCGCATCTTCCACAAACTCATGCTCAACTTCACCTGGTGGGTGAACCGAAAAGACGCTGGTGGCATGAACATCTTCCAGGGAGGCTTTCTCGGACTCGACAACATTGGCGTGTTCGATCGTAGCGCTCCGTTGCCGACTGGCGGCTACATTGAACAATCGGATGGCACCAGCTGGATGGCGATGTACACCTTGAACCTTCTGGCTATCGCTCTCGAACTCGCAACTGAAGAACCATGCTACGAAGACGTTGCCAGTAAATTCTGGGAACACTTCATCTACATCGCTAACGCAATGAGTCATCGCGGCGACGAACACATGGGGCTATGGAACGAGGAGGACGGTTTCTTCTATGACGTGCTCAAGCTGCCGGACGGCAACCAGTTCCCAATGAAAATCCGCTCCATGGTGGGTCTGATCCCATTGTTCGCCGTGGAAACGCTGGAGCAGGAGGTTCTGGACAAGCTGCCGGACTTCAAGAAACGTCTGGAATGGTTCATCGACAATCGTCCTGACCTCACGGCAAACCTGGCCTGCATGAGAACCGAAGGCATGGGCGACCGAAGGCTGTTGTCCATCGCCGATGCTGACCAACTCCGGAGCATTCTCAAGTTCATGTTGGACGAGCGCGAGTTCCTCTCGCCATACGGGATTCGTGCCCTGTCTCAGTTCCATCGTGATCAACCGTACAGCCTCACGGCACAAGGCATGGAACATCGTGTTGACTATGAACCAGGCGAGTCTTCTACCGGACTCTTCGGAGGCAATTCCAACTGGCGCGGACCCATCTGGTTCCCGGTGAATTATCTGCTCGTCGAGTCGCTGCAGAAGTTCCACCACTATTTCGGCGACGATTTCAAAGTCGAGTTCCCCACCGGATCTGGAAAGAGGATGACCCTGTGGGAAGTCGCGGGAGAACTGTCGCGCCGCATGACCAACATATTCCTGCAGGATCAAAACGGCCGCCGACCGGTGTTCGGAAACCTCGAAAAGTTCCAGACGGACCCACACTGGCGTGACCTGGTCCTCTTTCACGAGTACTTCCACGGCGACTCAGGAGCCGGTGTTGGCGCCAGCCATCAGACGGGATGGACCGGCGTAGTCACCAAGTTAATGCAACAGAGCGGCGAGTCCCACGACCATTCTCGTCGGCGAGATAAGACGGAAAAGGCGCTTGCCCCCGTCGCCGCAGATTGAATTCATAAGGAGAGATGAAAATGAAAGCGATCAGTGTGTTCCCTGGAAAGCCCAACAGCGTCCACGTCGCGGACTTGCCCAAGCCCTCGCTGGACCAGGTGCCGAACGGCCGCGGCGTATTAGTAAAAGTTCTGCGGGTTGGTGTCGACGGCACGGATAAAGAAATCAATGCGGCCGAATACGGAGCAGCGCCTCCCGGATTCGATTTTCTCGTCATCGGCCACGAAGGTTTTGGCCAGGTGGAAGCTGTCGGGCCGAATGTCACCGAAGTGAAGCCCGGCGATTACGTGGTTGCCACCGTGCGCCGCCCCGGCAACAGCATTTACGACCTCATCGGCACCAACGACATGACCACCGACGACACTTACTACGAACGGGGAATCAACCTGCGCCACGGTTACTTGACGGAGCATTACGTCGATGACGTCGAGTTCATTGTCAAAGTCCCGAAGGGTCTCAAGCACGTCGGCGTGCTGCTGGAACCCACCACGGTGGTGGAAAAAGGAATTCACCAGGCGTACGAAATCCAGCGCCGGCTCAAAGTGTGGCGCCCCCGCAAGGCTGCGGTCATGGGGGCCGGCACCATCGGCTTGCTGGCCACACTCGTTTTGCGATTGAAGGGTTTGGATGTGACTACGTTCGGACGCACTCCGAAACCGTACCTTAACTCGGATCTGATCGAAGAACTCGGAGCGCGATACCTTTCGACCAAAGACATCGCGATCAGCGACGCGGCCAGGGAATACGGCCCTTTCGACATCGTCTTCGAAGGTACCGGAAACTCCAGCGTTGTTTTCGACAGCATGCAGGCCCTGGGAAAGAACGGAGTCCTCGTGCTCGCCAGCGTCACCGGCGGCGACAAGATGATTCAAGTCCCCGCGGACCGGATCAACCTCGAATTTGTTCTCGGCAACAAGGTGATGGTCGGAACCGTAAACGCCAACCGCGAATACTTTGAAATGGGTGTCGGGGACATGGCGCAGGCGGAGGCGGAGTATCCGGGATGGCTCAGCAAGCTTCTCACCGATCCGGTGAAGGGCCTGGAGAATTACACCGAACTGTTCAAGAAGCTCACGTCACCCAATGGCGCCATCAAGGTGTTTTGCGAAGTAGCCTAGTGCACAAAGCACCAGAACTTGCATCAGGACGAACTCCTCGCCCGCCCTGCGGAGTGCGAGTTCCGCAGTTTCTTTGGGCCTTGTACCCATGCTGTAATAACATCATGGCCGGCGTGAGTTCTGTCACCTTCCGATGTTAAGTGAGTCTCACCAGAAAGAAAGCATCCTCCTGGGAGAAAGAACATGATTCAATTCACGAAAGAAATCTGCGGTGATCTGGAGGCCGCACTGCGCCGGGAATGGCTTGAGACCAATGGTCTCGGGGGCTTTGCTTCCTCAACGATTATCGGGCTGAACACCCGCCGTTACCACGGGCTGCTGGTGGCTGCCACGAAACCGCCGGTCGGCCGCATCGTCATGCTCTCCAAGTTGGAGGAAACCCTTTTCATCGAAGGACAACCGTTTGATCTTTCGGCCAATCGCTATCCTGGCGTGATTCACCCGCGGGGGTTTCAATATCTGAAGAAGTTCCGCCTTGATCCATTTCCGGTCTTCACCTACGAAATTGAGGGTATCGAGATCGAGAAGACCGTGTTCATGATCCAGGGGGAGAACAGCGCGGTGGTGCAATACGAGTTGAAGAAAAACAATCATCCGGAACGGCCCAACAGTTTGCGCCTTGAGCTCAGGCCGCTGATCGCATTCCGCGACTATCACAGCACCACACACGAAAATGGAGCCATCAATGGTGACGCGAAACAGAGTCCTGGACTGGCGACCCTCACTCCTTACCAGGGGTTACCGTCTTTGCATCTGGCTCACAACGCCAGCGAGGTGCGGAAAGCCGGCAGTTGGTACCGGAACTTTGAATACGATGCCGAACGGGAGCGCGGCCTCGATTTCGCCGAAGACCTCTTCAATCCTCTGGTCTTGCGTTTTGATCTGGACAAGGGTCGCCCGGCAACGGTCATTGCCTCCACCGAACAGCGCGATGCCGCTCAGGCGGCGGAACTTCGCAAAGCGGAGATCGCTCGCCGCTCGAAGCTGACCGCAGCGGCGCCGGTTGCGGACGCCTTCGCCCAGGATCTGACCTCCGCCGCCGACCAGTACATCGTCGCTCGCGGCGACAAGAAAACGGTGATCGCCGGCTATCACTGGTTCAGTGACTGGGGCCGCGACACCATGGTGGCCTTGCCCGGACTGACTCTGCCGACTGGCAAGCCTGAGGTCGCGCGCAGCATCCTGCGCACTTTCGCACAGCACGTGGATCAGGGCATGTTACCCAACCGTTTTCCCGATGCCGGCGAAACCCCGGAATACAACACCGTGGACGCCACGCTGTGGTTTTTTGAAGCCGCTCGTGCCTACCTGGCCTACACCGGCGATGTGGAGTTTGTGCGGAACGAGCTCTATCCCGTATTCGCCGATATCATCGCCTGGCATGTGCGCGGCACGCGCTACGGAATCAAGGTGGATTCCAGCGGCCTGCTTTCTTCTGGCGAACCCGGGGTCCAACTCACCTGGATGGACGCCAAAGTCGGCGACTGGGTAGTGACGCCGCGCCGCGGCAAGCCCGTGGAAATTGAGGCACTTTGGTACAACGCGCTTTGCATCATGGAAGACCTGGCTCAACGGTTCGGTGACGAAACCGGGGAGAAGCGTTATCGCAACATGGCAACTGTGGCGAGCTGGAGTTTCAACCGCCTCTTCTGGAATGAGAATACCGGCTGCCTGTTCGATGTCACCAACGGCGCACCGCCGGACCCGTCCATCCGCCCGAACCAGATCTTGGCGGTCAGCCTGACCCACGGCATGTTGTCACCCGAACGCGCGAAGGGCGTAGTGGAGAAAGTTCAAGCGCATCTGCTCACTCCGTTCGGCCTGCGCAGCCTGGCGCCCAGCGATCCGCAGTACCGTGGTCGCTACACCGGCGGACCCATTGAACGCGATGGCGCTTACCATCAGGGTACAGTCTGGCCGTGGCTGATGGGCCCGTTTATCACCGCATACGTAAAGGTAAACCAGGGCAGTGACGCTGCCCGCCGCCAGGCTGCAGAATGGCTCGAGCCGTTGAAAGGTCACCTTGCAGATGGCGGGCTCGGTCACATCTCCGAGATCTTCGACGGCGACGCCCCTCAACGGCCATGTGGATGTATAGCACAGGCTTGGAGTGTGGCCGAAATCCTGCGGGCTTATGTTGAGGATGTGAAGGGGATTCGCCCGGCGCCTCCGGTTGAGGGCAAGGCACCGCAGGCTCCCGGGAGGACCAAGAACCGGTTCGCGGCAAGTGCAGATGCGAAATTGCGGGAAGTCTCAAGCGTAGGAACCGGCAGTTGAGGGCGCCCTCGGGGAGCCCTGAATTGGTATTTGACGTCATTCGACGGACAGCCGTGGTTGTTCGCGGATCGCAGGCGGCACGCATCGATACCCCATGACCACCCGCGTATCCGGATCAAGGCCTCGATCCGCCTCCTCCGATACCACAGCCAACAGCTCGGAACGAAGAGTTTCGCGGGGTATCTCCTCGAACCCCAACCGCGCATAGAACGCAAAGTTCCACGGCACAGCCCGGAACGTCGAAAGGGTCAGCATGGTGTATCCGGAATCGGCCGCCCACTTACATACCGCCCGGACCAGGGCCGTTCCGACGCCACGACGCCCGTGAGAAGGATCAACGTCCAGTTCCTCGAGATGGGGCAAATCATCAGCTAGCATTCTTACCAGGGCGAAGCCTACGGGCACGTCGCGCTTCAAGGCCACCCACAGGCGCCCCTCGCGCGCGGCATCGGCAAATGTATGCTCGTCCGTGGTCTCGGTCAGCACGGACTCAGGTGCGTAGCCCTTGAGCAGCTTGGCAGCCGCTAGTTCGATCGCAGAGAGTCCCCGAATGTTCTCTACGCCGGCTGGACGAATGGAGTAAGACGATGTCGTTGAATTCGTCATCAGACTGGATATTTGGCATGCCTCTGGTACTCGCTTGAGACGGCGGCAAGCATGATCCATGCGAACGCGATCACAACATGCGGACTTGCCAACCTGCGCAGCGTATCGCCCCCGATCATTCCGGGTAGCTCTGTGCCAGGTGGGAATACCGGCGAGCCGCATCCAGCAGCTCGCCCAGAGAAGCTGGATGGATGCCACGCGCCCGGTTGAGTTGCCCAATTTCGAATGCGATCCGCCATTGTCGGAACAGGACACGATAGGCCTCGAAAAGACTGAGCTTGGGGTCGTAGATGTGGGTTGCTTCCGAGGTGACGCCATTCAGCTCAACGATCTTGAGGTTGCGGCCCGCCATGAAGTCTTGCCGCGAAGGAACACGAATATCAAAGCGACCGAAGAAGAAGCCCTCGAAGGTTTTCGCTATTTGATCGACAACCTCTTCCAATGCGGGAGTGATGGTTTCACCGCCGTCAAGGAAAATGGCACCCCGGCAATGGGTGCCGATCTCAACCAGCTGCACACGCTCTCCCGCCGTTGGCACCTCGTGAGTCCGATCCAGATGCTTACGCAGGTAGAAGTCCGACATACAAACCGCACGGTCATCCGCGAGGATTAACTCTTCCAACGTACATTTTCCATCACCGAGAAGAACGGGCATTCTCTTCTCAGTCACCGAGAAAACTCGGCCCCTCTCACTATCAGGGTAGCGATAGTAAAAAAGTCCATACTCCTCACCGGGGACATACTCTTGCAAGATCGCGGGGAACGACGAGCGCGTCAGATACTCGCACAATTGGTCCGCTGAGCGGACGATTGCCACCCCCGAGCCACGCTGCCCGGCATCCGGCTTCAATACGACCGGAAACTCGAGCCCATTTTGCCGCATGAATTCCTCGGCCTGGGCGACGCGTTCTCCCGGCACTCCGCAGGCCAGAAGCGTGGAATGCGGGAGGCACGGACCGGCGCCTTTCAGACGGTCCAGGATCTTATGCTTGGACTCGCCCACGAAACCGCCCGCCGGAATGGCCGGGTTGGCTGCCGTAAACAACGTCCAACTTCGGAATCTGATTCCGAGATAAGCGATGTACGCAACCACAGGGGGATAAAACACATACAGAGGCCAGAACTCCCAGCGAAACCAGCGCCTCCAGCGGCCGAGGAGGCGCCGGCGACTACGGTAACCCGAGTTAGTAGCGAAAGGCCTCATGGACTGATGGTTGCTGGTGGGTTGATCGTTTTCCTTTGGCCGATGAGCTCACATTGGTCTGAACCGCGCACATGGCCGACCGGCGGAGTAGCTGCGCGAGGATATTCAATACGGTCCACGCTAGTTCTACCGTCGGCATCCATAGCGCAAGGTCTGCCACGGAAATGCTCCATTCGTATTTGTCGTGGCGTGACAACGACCTCGGTATAACTCAATGTTTTGACATCGACCCGGTGGACACACAAGCTGAATGGCCCCGGGCCGCCCGCGTGAGATGCGTGAAGCTTTCGCAACCACAGCGCCGAGCCGGCGTCCGGCTCCTGTTGCGCGTCCCGGCATGCAGCACCACGCAGCCTCCCGGCCTGTCTGTCCGAAAGGCTCGAGGAAAACCAGTGGAGAGAATTCCAGCCCCGAGTTTGGAAAGTCAGCTGCACCGAATCCCATCCCCACTCAGCAATCGCCTGCTCGGAAGGAAACACTCCTACGAAGCGAAAGGGTCGAATTCCGTGCAGGTTCAGAGTACCGAACGCTGCTTGCAGCCCCGTCAGCGAAGGCGCACTTGCAAGGGCAGGGATGATCTCCCCTCTGCTTCGCGGCTGGTTGCGGTCGCAGGGGACCGGAACTACGTCGCTCCGATTTAGCAATGCCAGAGTGGTGCCGTGTTCGTTGGCGGCAATCCAGGTACCGCCCGCCCCGTCACCCGGATACACAGCCATGGTGGCGCTACGGTGGTGAATCTGCGGAGGCTTTCCCGCTCCGCGTGCGATTCTTTCGTCGCGATTCATCGCAAGCAAGTAGCCGTCGCTATGAGTTATGACACTCAGAGTGCACATAAACCCAACGCGTCGCGCTTCCGTGCCGGCCTGAACCGTCGGAACACGCCGATCGCGGCCTTGCCCAGCAGCCACGGGGCGAACAGTACCAGGGCCATTACAAGCCAGGGCAGCAATCTCCGAGGCCCCGACGATGCATTGGGAATGAATCGCCAGATGGCAAAGATCGCGCAGACCCAGACAGCCGAACAGACCGCGGTCGTCTTGGCAAACAGCCGGACCGGAAGCCGCAACGCGCCGGCAGCCACGTAGAGTGGTAGGCGGCTCCCGGGGATCGCGCGGCTCATGACCAGGGCCAGCGATCCATGCTTCGCGAACCAGCCTTCAGCTCTGGCGAGTGACTCGGGCGTTAAGTACTTTTGAAGCCGGCGTGACTCGGCCGTGCGCCGCCCGAAACTTGAGCCCAGCCCGTACAATCCCATGTCTCCCATCCAGATGCCCAGGAACGTGGTCAGAATTCCGATCCGCGGGTCCAAGGCTCCGCTGGCCGACACGGTCGCAGCCAGCAGAGTTGCGCCGTCTTCGTAAATGAATGTTGCTAAAAAGATGGACAGCGCCAGCGCGGCTTGGGTCTCCGGGAGTGCGTGAGATAAAAGCATGTTCGACTATCCCCGCTCCGCCGCTTGAGTTTGCAGATGTTTCAACGTCGAGGGAGCTATGCCGAATTCGTACGGCAGTTTCACTCCCACGCCAGCGCACAGGAGTCTGAGAATGGCATAGTGGTGGATGGCGTGTCCGACACAGAACATGACTTCCCGAGCCAGGTTTGACGGTACGGCTTCCGCATCGGTTTCGCCGTAACCAACGCTGTACGTCACCACACACTCGCGCTGAATAATCCTGGGGGAAAGGACTCCAAGTTCATCGATCAGGCCTTCGGTGACCAGACGTGCACACGTGACCGATCCTTCCACTTGCGGGTTCCGGCGCCGCTGATCGTAGTTGACCTGGCCCGTGCGAATTCCTTCCGCCAGACAGAGAAAGTGATCGAGCACATGCCGATAGTGCGCACCCAGCGACGATGTGGGCTTTCCTGCGGCTGGATCCTCGAGTGGCCGACTGTACGTTTCATCGCCGACACGATCCAGAAAAACACAGCCCTGCCGCAAAACCTCAGCCACCGCATGGTTCAACGATCGCATCATCATGTCCGAACCTTTTCCCGAGCCGTACTTTGCGTGCGCTGCAAGAACAGAGCGATGGCGCTGGTTACGAACACCGTGATTGCCAGGATGAACAGAAGTCCCTTATCTCCCTGAACCTCGATGCCCAGGAAGGTTAAGTGGCTGACGATGGCTCCGCCCGTCACCGCCATCGCCAGAGCTGCTCCTGCCCAAACGAAGCGCGGCGTGAGCAACAGCAGTGCGGCGATCAACTCCATAATTCCTGACCCAATACGTCCCGAGGCCTCCATAGTGCTGACCGGCGCAAATGGAAGGTAGCTGTGGATGAACGTCCCCAGTTTGGTGAAGATGTAAACCGACTCCGGCGCCGCCGTGAACTTGAAGAACAGTGTCTGCAGCAGGATGATTGCCGCGACAACTCTGCAGACCCAACTGGAGATCAGGACAATCGTCGTCATTGGCCGGTTCATGGTGGAGGCTACTTGTGTGCTCATTGGTGCTCATCCTACTTGCCGTATTTGTCGATGAGGCCGGGCCAGTTTTGGTCCGCCTTCTTGAGATTGCCTTGCGGGTCCTTGTTGAATTCGCCCTTCACACCGAGGTCGTACTGCATGAGGAGTCGTCCATCTATAATCTGCCACGCCTCAATCTTGACCGGGGCGGTCTTTCCCCGGCTTGCGCCGTATGCGCAATAGCCGCCGAACTGAGGTTCGTATTGCGAGGGCGCTTTATCAAACATGGCTTTGTGATCCGAAGAGGCGAAATAATATTTCGCGCCACGGTAGTCAGACTGAAATTGGGGGTTTCCCTTGACCGGCTGGCTGTCTGTAAAGAATGCAACCGGATCGTAGCCCTGGATGGCGACTCCATCCTTGCCCAGATTTTGCAGGTCCTTGGCTGCCGCCGACGCCGATAGGCCAGCCAGTAATACAAACGCGTGAAGTAATTTCCTGGTCACAGATCGCTCTCGTTTCCCGGGTTTGATCCCGTTTACGAGATAAGACTCGCCAGCGCGGGTGAAGTGACAAAAACCAGCCAGATTGTTGAAGAAATATGGCTTTGTCACCTTTTCTTATGCCATGCATCTCACACCAGGATTGCACTGGCTAACGCCTCAACGGACGGTAAACCAGGCCTGACAACTTATGGGCGCAGCGGCTTCGGTAACGCGCGGTTGCTTGGCTCCATCCCTGTTATCCGCGAACCCTCAGGGAGAGCTAGGCACTGACTCACTCAATCTTCGGCAGGGGTCATACTGCTTGCGCCTGGCATCGTCCGCGGCTGACCGCATGGACGCTTTCCGCTTGAGATTTCTGGTCTTCAATCTGGAGTTAAACGAAGGACTCGTTGCCGCCTACACGACCGGCCACGACATCGATGAGTTCGACGCCGTCTGTGACCACCTGATCGTGGAACACGCTCCTACCGGAAAGATCGTCGGGACCTATCGGCTGCAGACCGGCGCGATGGCGTCCAAAAATGCAGGCTTCTACAGCGAACGTGAATTCGATTTCTCACCCTACAAGAGGCTGGGTAACGCCCTGATCGAATTGGGCCGCGCTTGTGTGCACCGCGATCATCGATCGACGGAGGTCCTCTACCTGTTGTGGCGCGGAATCGCTCAGTACGCTATCGGCCACGGGGGCCGGTATCTGATCGGTTGTTCTTCTTTGACCTCGCAGGACCCAACTCACGGTACAGCCGTCTATGGGGCCATGCAGGAGCACCTGGTGGACCCCCAACTGCGAACCACACCGCGGCCCGCCTTCGCCATGCCTCTGATATCCCCGGAAGGCGCGAACGATAGGATGCCGAAACTATTGCGTGCCTACCTGGCGGTGGGAGCGAAGATTTGCGGACCGCCGGCCATCGATCGGGAATTTAAGACGATCGACTTTCTTACCCTTATGGATCTCGAAACTTTGCACCCACGGGTGTACGCGCGTTTTATGAAGATTTGACGATTCAGCAGATTCCGTCGGTTTACGATCTGCGTTCCTGTTCGGATACAAGGCGGCCACTGCTGCTCTGTCTCAAAAACGTGAGTGAAGCAGTTGCTGGCCGTGAAAGGCGGTTTTTTCCGGTGTCAGACATTTGCATCAGGCTCGCCCAGCTATCGGACCGTGACCAACTGGTGCGTATGCGCCAGGCCCTGTGGCCCAAGTCTTCCGCCGAAGAACACGCCCGGGAACTTACACAAATTCTCGAAGGCAAGGCTCCTGTAACGATGCCGCTCATCACCTTGGTCGCCGAGACCAGCGACCGAATTCTGGCTGGTTTCCTGGAAATCGACTTGCGTTCACACGCGGATGGCTGCGATCCATCCCGGCCGGTGGGCTACGTCGAGGGTTGGTACGTCGTAGAGAACCATCGACACAGGGGGATAGGCAGGAAGCTCTTGGCCGCGGCGGAAGACTGGGCCCGCAGCCAGGGGTGCGTTGAGATGGCGTCGGACACCTGGATCGACAATGAGCTGTCCCAACGCGTCCATCAGGCCCTGGGGTACGAGGTAGTGGACCGCTGTGTGCATTACCGTAAGACGTTGTGAAACCCTGGGCTCGGAAATCTTTCATTCGAGGCGACAGTCCGTGGAGTATTCATTGGCCGACCGTAGAACCTTTTGATGCTGCTCGCAATCCGCCCGGAGTATGGCGCAAGGCTCTCGGATCGATCTTCAGCAGTCGCGTCGGGCCTGCCTCCACAAGCACTCCCTGGATCTGAATCGGTTCGGCAATGAATTCGCGTAGCGCGTCGCGTCCAAGGGCACGCCCATCCGGGCCGACCAGCAACAATTGCTGATGCCCGTCGGCCGTAATAAAGATCGGCGGAATCCCCCCACTCAGACAGCGTGCCGCGCAGTCACGGTGGACCTTGCCTTGGCCGGGATTCATCACGCCCAGGTAGCACTTACTGTCAACAATCTCACCGGCGACCGTGACGATTCCCAGGTCGCGAGCGATCTCTTGAACTGGTGGCGCGATACCGACGACAACGATGGAGCCGGGCATTATTTCCACCATGGTTGTGCCGTCACGATAAATCAGTTGACCCTGCAAACGGACCTGTTTGCCGTCAACGGCGTCCACCATGTCGTCGGCTCCATGTTTTCCAGGCGCGACCAGCAGATAGCGCGAATATTTGTCATTTTGCCCGATCTCTCCAGGACGTGCGACTAAAAGCGTTGGGAAAGGTCGCGCCTCGACAACTCCCTCAAAGCTGCGCACCTTCCCGTATTCGAAGTTCGAATTCGCGAACGGGTTTTGGGCAACCACCAGCATCAGCGCTATGATCACCACTGCTAAGCCGAGAACCACGACAATCCTTCGCACAAAACCCGCCAGCGCAGTCGGAGCCTTCGGCAGATAACCTACATAGAAGTCGTTCGTCACGGCCGCGCCTCTGCGGGTTTAACCTGGGCAGATGCAATTTGAGCAGGCTCTACGCCTGTTCCGGGTGGATTGGGACGGGGATGCACAAAGACTGATCCCTCCACAACCTTGACCCGGAAAGTGGGGACCTTTTCCTTGAACGGCGGCGGAGCCGCCCCAGACTCTGGCTGATACTGGTAGCCATGCCACGGGCAAGCGACACAACCATCGATAATGCGCCCTTCCCCAAGCGGTCCATTCTGGTGTTGGCAGACATTCGAGATTGCAGAGACCTTGCCATCGTAGCGGAAGACCGCAACGCGCTCGCCGGAGAGGGATACGATGGTCGCGCATTTCTCGGCGATACGATCCACTCTGCAGACCTCGACGAAACCTTCATCGACGGCGTGATGTCTCGCCCGGTCCACTCGCTTTTCCCGAAACGCTGCCGCAAGATGAAGCGACAGTACTGTTGCCACTCCCACCATGAGGGCAGCGGCCAACACCGGACTCGTCTCTGATTGCAGTGCCCCCAGAGTGACGTGCGCGACCAGCAGCGCATAGGCCAGATACACCAGCATGTGCAGTCGCTTCCACATGGGCGCTGAGAGATTCCGCAGCCAGAAATCGTGGCTTGTGGCAGCCATCAGAAAGAGAATGATCAGCGCGAAGAAACCTAAAGCCTGAAAGGGAAAATCGGCGACACTGCCGTACCGCGGATTGCTGATGAATAGACTGACGAGCGGATTCACATTCCCCAACGCGTGAAACTGGATCAGTCCAAACCCTCCATGCGTCAACCCCAGCAAGAACGTCACGACGCCCAGGTGCCGGCGGTTGTAGAGCAGCGGAAGAAAGCGGCGATCCAATCGACTCAAGGGGCCGATGCACAGTACGACGTTCAGCAGCAGGAATGCAGCAGTTCCAAATGCGCGAATCAACAGCGTCTCCGCTGTCGCGCTTGGATTGCGCCAGGCGCCCACACCGACGAAAATCCCCAGGTACAACGCCAGCAGCGACAGAAGGGTGAGGTCATAGACCTTCTTCTGCCGGTTCCAACCGATCGCGCCATATTGAACGCTCATGGCAGCTTCCCCACGGCGGCAGTGTCGAATACAGTCTGGTGAGCCGTGCTGAACAAAGCCAAATGGCCGGCGCCCTTCTCATTCAATGGAAGAAGAAAGGCCCTGCCCGTACTATAGGCGCCGAGGAGTTGCGCGTCCCCGCGCAGAACGCTTTCCTCCGGTGCGTCGGCTGTCCAATAGAGCAGCAAGTCTGGCTCGTTCAACTCCTGCACCGGCAGTAGTACGACATACCTGTCCAGCGGACGATCCGGCTTGCTATAAAACTTTGACCGAATCGAATGCTTCTGCCACAAGTTGCTCGACTCGCTCACCATATTCCCCGTGCCCTCTATATCGGTAGCATTTGCATTCGGACCCAGATGGGGGCGCCGCGCTCCGAGCCCCATCAAAAGGATCGTGGGTAGCACAAGCGCCAGCGCAACAAAGGTGCGGCGATGGGCGGCTCTGAGCGGCTGAATCATGGCTGGCTCTACAACCGGTGCGGATTCTTTTCTACCGGAGGCACAATAATCCCTCGCCTCCAGCGGCTCAGGAACATCGGCCAGAACGCGGCGGCGCCGGGCAGAATCAGCAGTCGAAAGCCGATGCCAGATCCCCGTGCTTCCGAATCCAGGCGCTGAACTCCCGTCCAGACGAAGGCCACCGCGAACACCAATCCAAAGGAGGCGTATGCAGCCAGAGTGTAAACAAACGCTTTGGCGAAGATTTCAAGCATCTTTGCCGTAAACCGGGATTACAGCCCCGTTGACGTCCTTGCCAGCTTCGCCGGCGAGCCAAACGACCAGCTTCGCAACCGAGGCCGGCTGCACCCACTTGCTTATGTCCGCGTTAGGAATCGCTTTGCGGTTAGCCGGGGTATCCATCGTGCCCGGCAAGATCACGTTTGCGGTCAGTCCAGCATCTTTGTTTTCGACCGCCACAGTTCTGATGAGTGAGACCATCGCGGCCTTCGAAGCGCTGTACGCGCCCACGCCTGCGCCAGGTTCCAGCGCCGCCCGGCTTCCGATCGCGATGACACGACCGCTCGTCTTTCGCAGAAGAGGAACTGCTGCTCGCAGAATATAAAAAACGCAATTTAGATTGAGATCAAACATGCGCTGGAACATTGCGTCGTCTGTGTCGGCAATCGATTGCCCACCAGCGAAACCGCCCACTGTGTGGGCCACAACATCAAGTTTCCCGAAACGCTCCACAACCTGATCCACGAGGGACTTGGCGCCCGCGCTGGTTGAAATTTCTGCCGCCAGAGCGGTGAAGTTCGCGCTCTCGAAATCAGAGGGCTGTATCTTTCTCGAGGTGCCAACGACGGTTGCACCAGCATCGAGAAACGCCTGCGTCACATATGTTCCAAGCCCGCCGTCGGCCCCGGTGACCAGTACAACCTTGCCCTTCATCGAGTGCTCCGATCTCGCTGGCCATCAGATTCCGACGGGGTCGAAAGGTTACGAACGGCTTGCTTGCATCTTTACGACTGATGTCACGGGAAACATGCCTTGAAGGGGCAAGCGCTCTGCTTCACCCCAGTTGCAGCCATTGAACTGGTGCAGATCCTGCGACGTGAAGGAATGCGCCAGTAGAGCTACCATCGGTAGCGCCTCAACCCCGATATCCAGCATCTGGTGAACGGTGGCTCGCCACCGATGTCGATTTCCAACCAGGGGCAGGGCGGCACGCATGCCCCGCAGGGTGGCCCACAATTGAATGTTCAGGCTCCCGACGTAGTCGAGTTGACTCAGAGTCTCTCTGCCGGCAATTTCGAGAAGATTGGCCATCAGACCGTCTCGCACCCAGCGTGGTTCATTTCCGAATGCCCTCATTGAATAGGGATAGAATGCCCGTCGCCTCAAACAGGCGATGTAAGCGATCATGCAATCCCCGCAGCTTAAGTTCGGTCTTACAGTGTCGTGCGATCTTTAACGCTTCAATCAGAGTGGCAACGCCGGAACTGTCGATATGAGTAACGCCCGACAGGTCAATGCTCACCAGGCTGGGATGTCGTCCTTGCAAGAGCGCGAGAAGGCGCTCGCGGAGGGCTGGTGAGGAATCGATATCGATACGACCGTACAAGCATGCCAAAGCGCCATCCTCGCTGGCAACGAAGATTTCCGGTTCATCGACGCGCTTTCCGTTGTCGCTCAGCACCAATCAAGCCCCCTCCCGTAGAATGTTCATGCTCCTACGCCCGTCGAGCGTCCGGATTCGATACTCGGAATCGCAATTGGAGTGCCGGGTGTGACCACCTCTAAGTTGCTGAAAATCGTCTGTTTGTAAAGCTTGGGTGCCCTAACGCAGGCACTCGAGAAGGACGGTGACCATATGTGGGCAGATGAGGTCAGAACTGCGGACAGGTGACCTCCTGAGGTCGGCCGACCGTCGCAACAAGTACGAGGCCTCCCTGCTAAACTGCCTGGGTGCGGCGTCTCGTGGTTAATGCGGACGATCTCGGATTCACATCCGGCGTAAATCGGGCCATCATTGAGGCACACACGGACGGAGTCGTCACGTCGGCCACATTGATGGCCAACGGCCCGGCATTTGGCGGGGTCAAGGAACTCGCGAAGCAGTTTCCGAAGCTGAGTATTGGCTGCCACGTGGTTTTGATCGATGGCGAACCGGTTCTGCCGGCGGCAAAAGTTCCTTCCTTGACCCTATCAGGGCGATTTCGTAACGATCTGAAAGCATTTGCCGCTCGGGCGTTGACCGGGCAGCTTGACGCGACTGAGATTGCCGCCGAGGCAACGGCGCAAATCCGAAGAGTGCAGGCCGCGGGAGTGCGCGTGTCACACTTCGACACCCACAAGCACACCCATATTTTCCCGAAGGTGTTGCGCCCTCTGTTACTGGCCGCCGCCGAGTGCGGGGTTCGAGCCGTCCGGAATCCGTTCGGCCCGCGTCTTCCTTTGCGAGTCAGTGAGCTTCTGAAACGACCGAATCTCTGGACACGCTGGGTGGAGATGAGAGTATTGGGAAGCTTTGCGGGAAACTTTCAGAAAACCGTGCAGCGGGAGGGCTTTGTCACGCCCGATGGAACTTTGGGAATTGAAGTTACCGGCACCTTGAACGAGACGTTGTTCACCGCGATCGCAACCATTGTCCCGGAGGGGACATGGGAATTCGTCTGCCATCCGGGCTACAACGACTCTGACCTGGGATCGGCCAGGACGCGACTGCGAGAGTCACGAGAAGTCGAATTGCATGTATTGACCTCGCCGGGAGCTCGGGAGATTCTGACGCAGCACGGGGTAGAGTTGATCTCCTACCGGGATTTGGGGGAAGGGTGACCGGTCACGACAGTTCCTGGGTTCGCGGCCGCGGGATGTGAGATTAGTGGGCGATCCATGGCCGATTGGGCCAGGATCGCCCGTGTTCCAATTTGGAGAAGTTTTCGAGCCGGCAGCAGTCTCACGCCACCATGCTCTTTCCCTGCTCCACCCATTGTTCGTACTGTTTCTTGATCTCCGTCACCCGCGCATCGATTACAGCTTTGGCATCGCCCTGAGCCTTGACGGCTTTTTTCTGCAATGCCTTTACCTTGGCTTCGGTCTCATTCTTGATTTGCTCCGACCGTTGCCGGGCCTGCTGCAACTTCGCCTGCAACCGGGTGTTGAGCTCATCGATCTTGGCCTGTAGTTTTGCTTTGTGCTCCGCTTTCACCCGGGCATGCTCGGCTTTCAACTGGTCGATCTCGGCTCGCAACTCGGCGACTTCGCGGGCCCGTTGGGCCTCTTCGAAGCTCTTCCTGGCGGTGCGAACAACAAAGCCATTGAGTGCCTCCATTCTGGTGTCCACTGGAGTCACCCATTCTTCGCTGACATCCGCGACGATAGCGAACTTGCCGGGGGTAAGTCTGTTCGACACTTCGGCCAGGAAATCTGAGTTCACTCCGGCCACGAACAGGTCGGCAAAACTTCCGGCCATCGTGCCGGCCAGCGCCCCGACTGCGACCCCAGCAGGGCCGCCCAGCAAGCCGATGAGGCTGCCGATCGCTGTTCCGCTTACGGTTCGAACAGGAAAGTCGCCATCGCCTTGTTTCACCGTGACTGCCCCATCATTGTTCTTGTCGATGACGGCTTCGGCATGAATCGTGATGCTACCCTCGGAATCGAGTTGATTGAGCGCTCGCAATCCTTCGTACGCTTTTTTCTCAGTGTCGAAAACTATTACTAGCATTTTCTCCATGACATTCTCCTTTCAAATCCTCGCATCCGGCGAGTAGGTTATTGGTCGGGGTTAAGCTGCTTTTGGCAGTGCGATTTCGGGCAAGCTATGGATGGCGGTGGCGAGGCCGATCAGTGACGCCCCGTCGAAGATCAGATCCACCCCAATCGCGAAGCCGATGAACCAAACACTCGACACCGGCATTTGCACCAGTAACATGATCCCCAGCGCCAGGGATACAATGCCCGACAATACAGACCAGCCCCAGCGCGGAAACTTCAACATTCCGGCCCCAATGGCGCGAAACAGGCCGCTGACAATGAAGAAAGAAGCAAGGATCAGAGTGAGGCTGGCTGCCCCGGCAAGCGGATACCGGATCAACAGATATCCGGTGAAGCCCCGGAACAGCGCGCTCAGCAGCGACAGCAGAAAGCCCTGCCAACTGTGAGCACGAAAGGCCTGCACTAAACCGAGAATGCCACTGAACAGCAGTATCCATCCGAAGAAAAGAACGGTGGCGAACGTAGCGCTGATGTTACCGATCACGCATACCGCGCCGAGAAGAACGAACAGGATTCCAAAAGTGAGGAAGTGTCCCCAGGAACTACGAAGCTCACCGATTCCCGCTGCGAACGGGCTGTATGCAAACTGTTTGGCTGACATATTGATATCTCCTTTCTTATAAACTCGACTTAGGCCCCAAGATTAAGAATTAAGAAAAGACGGTCGCAGTCGTCGACTGCGTCAGTAAATCATGAGTCTTCGACAAACGACTGTGATGGGAGTCATGGATCAACGTGAGCGGAGTCACACGTTAATCAAGTTGCGAAGAGCTGACCGTACTTTCAGCGCGAAATGATCTGTCTTCCCTGGTGGGTCGGCGCCGGTCTGGTATCAAAGAAACCCGGGTTTTTCAGGACCGCCATTTTCGATTGCGAGAAGGCGATGGCAACGCTCAACATCGGATTATCGCCAGCAAAGCACGTCGAATTTCAGCCGATCCCGCGAACTGGAACTTCGATGTCATCTGGATGCAGAGGTGGATCCCGGAAAAGGAACCACGAGAACAGTATCGGAGCTCGCGGTCTTCAGCGGGTGTCTCCCTGGCTGGTTTGCTTCGTCGATGTCACGTTTTAAGACGTCATGAAGGGCGCTAAGCACCTGATACTGCATCATTGCTACTTGGTAGCTCTGCTGCAGAAGATATTCCGCCTGTGCGCGGGTAATTTGATTTTGTTGTCGGGCCTGCACGATTACGAAGCAATCGGCCGAGGTCTTTTCTGCCAGCATGCTCATGGCGATCTCGTATGATTTGAGAATGTCTTGTGGACCCAAAGGCATTTCGGGCTTCAGCGCAATCAAATCGGACAGAACAGGATTGGACTGCGAGCCTGTACCGGCCAGAATGGCCTCCGGCGGTGGCGCATTTACTTCGATCTTCTTCGTCGGCTGGGCTGCGGCAGTGTGCAACAGTGTGCCGAGAATCGCGATCGCAATAAGAATCTGTCGAAACTTCATCGTTCCTCCTGGACCCGTCTGCTGATGGGGTGATCAAGCAACTTTTCTTCTGTAACTGTTCTCCACGTCTCATCCTGTGCTTCCATCAAAAAGCAGGCGATGTGTGCCGTCCGCTGTCAGGGTTGACTGGCGAGTTTCGCGCCAGGCGCCTGGGTCCTGGCCATTCCGATTGCTTGATCACTTTGGCGATATTGCGGGCCAAATTGTGAGTTGCGCGAAAATTGCTGCCGAAGAAGCGAACGTTCCCTTGCACCGAGCGATCGAGCACGATGTTGCCGTCCCGGGTAATAAGTTGACTTTGCACACTTAACTTCGTCGCGCCACTCACGGTGGTGACCGCACGCTGCGTTTCGCTCCCGCGCGTGTACTTCACCAGCTTGGTCTTCAAGATCAGTAAATTAGGAAGCTGGCCAGCTTTACTGTCGCCCTCGCGGAGGACCTGCTTGAATCGCTTTGTCTTAGCCAACTCTTCCAAAAGGTTCTCGTAGATCGCGACCTGAAAGGAATGTGCGAGATCCATGTGCCCGGGATCAATCCGCTCCACTTGCACGCTCCATTGCGGGTCGGAACCACTGGTTCCACCGGAGGATTTAGCCGTTGCCGTCTGACCAGCCAGCCCAACCGACAATGCAAGCGCAATCGTGACGCCGGCCGCCACACAGAAAATCCATGAGTTCCGTTTAGTTGTTTTCATGCGCGACCTCCGAGGTGCTTCGCGTCGTTGGTTGGTCTTCATGCGTGCCGGAAGATGCGCCCCGAGCCACGAGTTCCTTTGTTACGAGTTCACCTTGTCCTTTAGCGACCAGGAAGATCACACCGTGAAACCCTCCATTACCGTCAACGTATTCCAGGGTCAGGGTGTCGTATTGTTTGTGTGCGAAGAGACTGACCAATCGGCCACTTCCGTATGGAGCGGCTGCTTTCCCAATCTTCATTGGCAGTCCGCCGACCTGTTTGCTCTCCTCACCCAGAAAGACATCCCGCACAGAAGCAATGTCTATCTGTGCGACGGACTGGCCGCTTTGTTGAAATTGCAACAGGTTGTCATGGGTCGACAGTGTCCCATTACAATTGTTCTTTGTGTTCGGCAAACCCAGCACATGAGTAGCCTGAATGCTGAACGGTGCGTTTGCCTTCAATCTAGGAGCGCTGTTCTGGGCCAATGCGGCCATGCTGACGCACAACCATAGTGCAAAGACAGCGATGAGTACACGGTTTACAAAGAAAGGGCCCGGGCCGTTCTTTACAACTAACAAACGATCCATCATTCCTCCATGCTTTACTCAATCGTCAAATCGAAATCTTCCCGGCAAACATCATTTTGCAATTGCGACGACATCCACACCCGATCTATTTCGAGTGTTTAGGCTCCGTGGCGGGCCTGCGGCTTTCTATCGGCACTTGCAGAGACCGGCCCAACATGTCGTTGTAGGTAATTGTGTGCTTTCCCACCAGCACCAGCAGGTCGCGCCCGGCTGCGTATTTCGGAGCGATTTCGCCCGCCGGTGTTGTGTACCGCACCAGATACATTGTGTCGCCCACTTTCACGGATACGTCATAGGTGATGGGATCAGACGCGTCCTCACCCGCAACCGGATGCGGCTTAACCTCAGTAATGGTGGCTATCTGCCACTTCGACGCGGGCTCGCAAAGCGCCGGTAATGTCAGCAGACACAGAGTAAGCACAGCTGTTAGCCTGCGTAGCATTCACTCCTCCATTTGCTCCCTCTTGCTCCGCGATCAGTCGTCAGGAACCAACTGTTCGCCAAGTCAGAAGCTTGTCCTGGTCAACTTCGATGGCAATCGTCATGCCAAAAGGTGAGAGCGTGATCTAAGTGTCCCCGCCAGGTTGGGGTTTCATGCCGTTGCGTGGCGCCGGTCTCGCATACCGACCGTGTTTCAACGGACCAGTTGCGCCCACATCCGGGCATCATGCCTATTGCCGGGCAATGGTTGTGACAGTCGACATACGCGCGCACCGAAGAAAAGCTTGTTCTCGCCTTTTATTCGTTGTTCGGGCATTGGCATTGCGCGTGCACTCTCATCTCGCAGCGAGGGCAGGCATTGGTTACCAAGATGGACTCCGCAGCCAACCAGTTCGGAGCGCCCGAGAGCGTAAACCAGCGCGGCATATTTCCGTTGTTGGTGGCCAGTGGCTGCCCCTCGCATATTCGTCGGATTTCTAAACAGGAGAGCGATTATGAGAATCGCTGACACTCTACCGGGTGAATCGAACGCGCAGATCATTTCGTCGATCATTAACTTAGTCTGTCCCCAGTGCGGAGGAAGAATGTCGGAATTCCAATGTGACGGGCGATGCAGCAGAAACTGGCTTGCGGAATGGGAATGGGCGAATCAGGCCACCAGAAGCCCCAGATCACGACGAGGACCCGCTGCACGGTAGAAGCGGTGAGCAACTGTACCTGGACGGTATCTGACCGGGTAATGGAGCATCTGAGATGAGTGCTGAGGAGGTCTTGGCCGCATTCCGGCGTGGCGCTCCCAATCTATTCTTAGGCGCGGCGTTCGCCGCTGTCGGCACGGTGTCGCTGCCTCTTTCATGCCGGTATCTTCCTCCCTAGCCCGCCGAACAGTTCGTAGTCGTGATCCAATCCCCGGAGGGCTTGCGGAAGCAGAATACGGCCTTTTCCGGTGCCCGGCAGATTCAGATGAATAGAAAAGTTATGATTCCAGTGGCTCGTTGTCGCTGGGAGCGGCGATACCCAAGAAGACGAGAACGGCACGATTCAGCCGCACCATGTCCTCGTCAGCAAGGCGGCCAACGCGTGCGCCGATCTTTGATTTCGGAACACTCGTGATCTTATCCACCATCAGCCGGCAAACAGCGCGAAGCCCGTTGCTTTCGTTGGGCTCGACCGGCAACCGAAACAGAGGAGCATCGGTTGGGTCGAAAGTGAAGGCGCATACCGTGATCGAATCCGTCATATCAAAACGGTCGTCTTGAAGAATCACAACTGGACGGGGCTTCCCAGCATAGTCCTTGCCGCCCGCAACGGTCCAAATCTCACCGCGCTTCACACCGCGCCCCAATTAGAGACAGCGTCGATGAAGTCTTGGTCCTCCTTTGCGTGAGGACTATTGGCAACAGCCAGCGACTGCCGATGTGCTTCTGTCACAAAAGCAGGCGAGCGCATGTCGGGGACCCAAATCTGGATAGGCCGTAACCCCTGTTGACGAAGGCGCTTGCGGTGCGCTCTGACCTTATCCCGAGACGACTTGGAGTGAGTTCGTGCCCGCATTTTACCTCCCTGCCTGGTTACATGTAACCTACCACAGGTACCCGCTAAAATCAAAGCCCGCAGAAGAAGATGAATGAGGGCACGTTGTGCTGGCTGCGCCCAACCGCAGCGCATTACTGCGGGTACTCCAGTTGATCCGAAGCCCTGCGTTCCCACTTCTTTCAGGGGATCCCGGCCGCCGTCTTTGTTTTGGTAGTCATGGCAGTGCGACCAAGAATGGCTCGGTCAAAGCTGTTGGGGTACTTCAACAGCTTGGCGGAGGCGCGCGAGATACGGTTGATTTCGAGAGACTTCGTGTTCCCGAGCGTCAGGCTCAAAGGCAAGAAGCCGCTCTCGGCGTCCATCATGGTGCAGAAGTACCTGAGGCCGGCCGCGGTGAAGGCCGGAGTGATCAAGGAAGGGGAGAAAGTGCGTTTTGGCTTTCACAACTTCCGGCATGCACTGGCGACGGCGCTGGTCAAACTAAGGGTGGATGCGAAGACGGTGCAAGGGATGCTGCGTCACGAGGACTTCGGGACGACTATGCAGCTTTACGCACAGTCGGACATGGAGTCGATGCGCGAGGCACAAGGCAAGTTCCTGGAGCAGCTTTTGGGCGACAGGATGCACCTGCTCACAGAGAGGGTTCAGTGAGAAATCGTCGATCGGATCGCCGAATCGTGGGTTGGATCGTGGGTTGGGAATTTCCGCCGAAAGCCACTAAATCTTTTGGAATGATGGTGGCCAGGGACGGAGTTGAACCGCCGACGCCAGCCTTTTCAGGGCTGCGCTCTACCACCTGAGCTACCTGGCCACTTTGGGCTCACAGCTTGTCTGCCGGCGCCGGGCGCGTCGTCTGGCACTTCAGGACTTGGACGGAATTTGCCAGTCAATTCTGGGCAGTCAAGACGCTGGAAGCGTTTGGAACAGACCCGATTATAGCAATGGAGTGAGGTTCGCTCAAATCGTAGCCGTCTTTTCTATTGCGCTAGTGTGACTTCGTGGCTGGCATGGCGCCGTTGAGAACCGTGAAGGCGCAGCGCCTGGACGCTACCCAGTAAGCGACTTCACGATAGTCAGCTACGTCGAACACCGCCAGATCGGCATCCCTTCCCGGCTCGATCGATCCCTTGCGTTCCTGCAGGCGCAACGCCCACGCTCCGTTTACCGTGGCGGCGGCAATCGCCTCGGCGGGCGACATCTTCAAGTGAGTGCATGCCAGGGACAGGACGAACGGCATGCTGAGCGTCGGGGATGATCCCGGGTTGTAGTCGGTCGCCAACGCCACCGCTACCCCGCCATCGATCAGTTTTCGCGCTGGAGGAAAATGGTCCAGGCCGAGGAAATAATTTGCGCCCGGCACCAGGGTGGCGACCGTTTCGGTTTTCGCCAGCAGGCGGATGTCATTCTCGCTGACGTGGTCCATGTGGTCGAAGGATGCGACGTTGAAATGCAAAAGGGGCCGTAACGCAGTTTCGCTCAACTGGCAGACGTGGGCCCGCACTCCCAGGCCGTATTTCTTGGCCGCGTTGAAAATTCTTTCCGTGTCTTCCGTCGTGAAGGCACCGCGGTCGGTGAATACGTCCACAAACTGCGCCAGCTTTCTCTCCGCCACCAGCGGGACCATCTCTTGACAAACTACCTGGACATATTCGTGCGCCCGGCCGTGAAATTCATTGGGCACAACATGCGCACCCAGCAGGGTGGCGACCACCGTTCCTGGCCATCTGGCGGCTGCGCCGCGGATGGCTTCGAGCGACTTGATCTCGGAGTCGAGGGTCAGGCCGTAGCCTGACTTGGCTTCGACCGTGGTCGTGCCCTGCTCCGCCATTTCGTGCAACGCGCTCAGAACTTTATCGGTCAGCACTTTCTTGCCCGCCTTGCGAACACCTTCCAGGCTTGAACGAATGCCGCCGCCGGACTCCGCGATCTGTTCGTAGGTGGCGCCGGCGATGCGCTGCTCAAAATCGACCAGCCGCGGGGTGACGAAAGCGGGATGGGTGTGCGAATCCACGAATCCGGGTAGAACAACTTGTCCCGCGCAATCGATCTCGACAATTTTCTTGCGGTTCTTCTTGATCCACGGGTCCCGCAGCGCGTCCCTGGTTTTGCAGGCAGAGACGACCTTTCCTCCGACCGATAAAACCGCGCCATCCTTAATGATGCCGAGTTCCCGGAGCTCCAGGCCCCGGCGTGGGCCGGAATCTCGCGAGGAAGAGCGTAGCGTCAGCAACTGGCGGATGTTGACCAGCAGCAGCGCAGGATCGGCGTGGGCTTCGTTTTTCGCAGGACGGGGCACTGGGGTGATTAGTTTAGCAGTGATTGTGTGTCGACGGGATTGTGTGGGGACGGGTCGGAGACCCGTCCCTACATGGGCATCGGCACTTTTACGCCATTCTTCGACGCAAACTTCTTCGCTTCCTGGTAGCCTGCGTCCACGTGCCGGATCACGCCCATGCCTGGGTCGGTGGTCAGCACGCGCTCAATTCGTTTGGCCATCATTTCGCTGCCGTCGGCCACCGTGACTTGCCCGGCGTGCAGGGAATAGCCGATGCCCACCCCCCCGCCATTGTGGATCGAGACCCAGGACGCCCCCGCTGCGGTGTTGAGCAAGGCGTTGAGCAGGGGCCAGTCCGCGACCGCGTCGCTGCCATCTTTCATGCTTTCGGTTTCGCGGAACGGGGACGCGACCGAGCCGCAATCGAGATGGTCGCGCCCAATCACAATCGGCGCCTTGAGCTTGCCTTTCTTGACCAGATCATTCATGGCCAAGCCGAATTGCGCCCGCTCGCCATAGCCCAGCCAGCATATGCGCGCGGGCAGTCCCTGAAACTTGATTCGTTTGCGTGCCAGGTCAATCCAGCGGCGGAGGATTTTGTTTTCCGGGAACAGTTCCAGTACCAGGTCGTCGGTCATCGCAATATCTGATGGTTCTCCCGATAGCGCCACCCAGCGGAATGGGCCGCGTCCCTCGCAGAACAGGGGTCGGATATAGGCCGGAACGAATCCGGGGAAGTCATACGCGTTCTTCACTCCGCGCTGGAACGCGAAGGTGCGGATATTGTTTCCGTAATCGAAAGTCACGGCGCCCATTTTCTGCAGGCGCAGCATGCCTTCGACGTGACGGGCCATCGCATCCAGAGACCGCTCCTGGTAGGCCTTTGGATCGCGCTGGCGCAGCTCCAACGCTTCGGCCAATGTCATCCCGTTAGGAACGTATCCGTTCAGTGGATCGTGCGCCGAGGTCTGGTCGGTCAGGATATCGGGCAACACGCCGCGCTCGGCCAGTTCCGGAATTATGTCAGCGCAATTTCCCACCAGCCCGACGGAGACATTCTCTTTCTTGCGTAGAGCGTTTTTCAGGATGCGCAACGCTTCGTCCAGAGTTGTGACCATGAAGTCGCAGTACCCGCTCTTCAGCCGCTTCTTGATGCGTTCGGCATCGACATCGATCCCCAGGAAGGCCGCGCCGGTCATGGTTGCGGCCAGCGGCTGCGCGCCGCCCATGCCGCCCATGCCGCCGCTCACGATCAGTTTGCCGGCGAGATCACCGCCAAAATGCTTTTCTCCGGCCGCCGAGAAAGTCTCGAACGTACCCTGCACGATTCCCTGCGAACCGATATAGATCCACGAACCCGCCGTCATCTGGCCGTACATCATCAGTCCGGCGCGTTCCAGCTCATTGAATTTTTCCCAGTTGGACCAGTGACCCACCAGGTTGGAATTGGCGATGAGCACGCGCGGCGCATGATCGTGGGTCTTGAACACGCCCACCGGCTTGCCTGACTGGACCAGCAGGGTCTCATCATTTTCGAGACTGCTGAGCGATGCGATAATCGCGTGGTAGGCTTCCCAACTTCGCGCCGCCCGGCCTGTGCCGCCATAGACCACCAGGTCTCTGGGCCGCTCGCCGACTTCTTCATCAAGGTTGTTCATCAACATGCGCATGGCGGCTTCCTGCTGCCAGCCTTTGCATGTGATCTGGCTCCCGCGCGGCGCTCGAATGGGGGTGTAGGTGGAGGAAGTGATTTCGGTTTCAGCCGGCATGACTAGATG